>JACCDY011338472.1_pt1 | contig 38170 bp, 32 predicted proteins | sample 7446391 | NCBI WGS metagenome assembly JACCDY01 (sample SAMN15323451, study PRJNA562643) | freshwater metagenome | isolation source: river surface water | place: USA:Blue River Watershed | collected 2017-08-18 | reverse complement strand
GGGCGCAGCTGGTGGAGATCAATTCCGCGCATTGGGCAAGGGCGCGCCGCCACGCTAGAGATGTGGCTCATTGCAAAAGGTCTATTGACCGAGGCAGATCGGGACCTTGCACCCAATCACCACGCCTACACCCTCACGCCCCTGACTCGCAGCCCCCTACCCCTTGACCGCATCTCAACCCTACCCTCCCACCTGAGTGGCCAAGCGGGGCGCAATCGTGCCCGTGACTTCTGCTACATCAAGGCAGACAACGACCTCGATGCGCTTCAGTCCTATTTGATGCGTTTTACGGAACAACCACATACCCTACGCGCATACACAAAGGAGCTTGAACGCTTCTTACTCTGGTGCATTCTGGTTCGCAACGTTGCGCTCGCAGACATCTTGGTCGACGATTGCGAGGCCTACAAAAGCGCCCTCGCCTCCCCTCCACCGGAGCTTTTAGGACTAAGAGCACCACGCACCACCAACCGCTGGCGACCGTTTACTGGCTCGCTCAGCACCGCGAGTCAACGCATGGCCATCGTCATTATTCGCTCAGCGTTTGAATGGCTGGTCAGCGTACGTTACTTGGCAGGCAATCCATGGACGGCAGTGAAGCCACCGAAGCCAGAAAAGCAACTCACCACCATCCAAATTCGAAAGGCCATGCCATCTGATTTGTTCGAAAAAATAATTTTATTACTCGATAAAAAATGCGAATCTTCAAAACCTGAGCAATGGCGAGTGGCTCGTGCCGCCATACTTCTTATGGCCGAGTCGGGCCTTCGCAGGTCAGAGGCCGCAAGCGTGATGAGACAACACATCAGGGAATCAAGCAACTCAAATGTTTGGCTGCTCGATGTTTTGGGCAAAGGAAAGAAGTGGCGCGTTGTCCCACTATCACCACGAACCATGTCAGCCCTTGAGGCGCATTGGGCCGACTGTATTGAAACAAACAACGAAAGCCCGTTGCTCTGCCCTATAAATCTCCCGTCGACATTTGCAACCGACAGGAAACACCGCGATGCTCTAGGCGGCTATTCAGCCGGAAGCCTTGCCAATCTGATTACACGATCAATGGATCGATTGGCCGATGAAAACGAGGTCTCTGCAACCGAGATGATCAAACTCAGGTCAATGACCGCGCACGGCTTTAGGCACACATTCGGAACAACCGCCGCCGCAAAAGGCCTTCCGCTCGATGTATTGAAAGCAACCATGGGGCACAGCTCTCTAGACACGACATCTATTTATGTTCAAGCAGAAGAGCAGCGCCTGACTAGCGAGGCGGCCAAGCTATTCCAAGCTGGCGAACAAGATCTGTAGTGTTCTGCGCAGAACACTTGACTTCGATCGGCCGACCAAACCAGCGTCTTCACGGACACAACACTTGCACCCCGCCGTTCTGCGCAGAACAGCCACCCCCTGGCCAAGCCTCAAAAAATAAAAGTGACCGTCGCATAGCGTTCTGCGCAGAACGGCGCGCAGCACGAGGCAGCGAATAAATTCACAACTCAGACAACCAAGCACAGCCACGCCTGCGTTCTGCGCAGAACAAAAAACAGCATCTAGAGAAATATGTGTTGTTAAAATACATCTATTTTAATATTTATTTAATAATATGTATTATACTTGGGATCGTGCGGACCGTTCTGCGCAGAACACTTGAAAGGCACTCATGACCTCAGTTGCGAAAATAGTATGCGTCTTCAACGAAAAAGGAGGCGCCGGAAAAACGACCACAACATGTCAACTCGCTGGCACATTGGGCGAGCGTGGCTACGATGTTCTAGTTGCAGATTTGGATACGCAGCAAACATCGTCTGCATGGATGGCTCAAAACGGAGGCGTTGACTTCAAGGCGACGAGCTGGGCAGGCTTCCGTTACGGCGCCAACCTAACGCAAAAAATTCAAGAACTTTCCGGCAAATACGACATCATCATTGCTGACTGCGCGCCTAGCGTTGAGCAAACAACTACTTGGGGGATGCTCCTTGTTTCTGATCTTGCACTGATCCCAACAAGACTGTCACCACCAGACCTTAATGCGTTGCCTACCGCAAAGCGCCTTGCAAAAAAAGCAAACGAAGTTGCTGGCCGTCAAATCACCACTCGTGTTATCGCCAACGCCACCCGCATGCACATGCCAGATGCAAAAGAGTATCTAGCAATGTTGGCGCAGGACAAAGAGTTCCCACCGATGAAAACGACCCTCAGCGACCTCAAAGCCTACGCGCGATCTATGCTTTTCGGTTCAACCGCACACGCAGTGCAGGGCGGCGAAAAGGCGGTTGTTGAAATCGAACATCTGGCAGACGAAGTTCTTCAATTGCTCAATCTTCCAAAAAAGGCTAAAAAATCATGAACGCAAAAATTAAAAAAAAATCATTGCTTGATGCAAACTTAGCAATCACAGGCTTCATGCAAGCGTCAAATCAAAACGCTGATGATCGATTTACTGTTGCCAAGCAAATCACAGCCGAACAGCCAACAGGCTTAACCGCGCCGACCGAAGCACTTGCCCCAGTGAGCGTAACAACTCACGAAAAATCACCAGTTGTAACGCCGCAAAAACTCATCAAACAACGCACCATTGCGGGAGCCGAGAACGACGAAGATTCCGTTCTCGTTGATATCGCTCTTGTTGATGACAACCCATACAACGCGCGTTGGTTCTATGAAGAAAAAGTTGTCAAAGAGCGCGCAGCCTCAATTGCAGCAGTCGGGCAACTGCAAGCGGCACCAGCTTGCATTAACCCACGAGCACCAGGTCGTTTCATGCTCATTGGTGGGCACTACAGAAAACGTGCTTTGCTTTATCTCGGTAAAACGAAGATACGGCTACACCTAAATGACATAAGTAGCCCACTTGATCTCTTCCGTTTGAGCTATGCAGAGAATGGGCAGAAAAAAGAAGGAACCCCTCTTGATAATGCGTTTGTTTGGAAAAAACTTCTAGACGAAGGCACAGCCTCGTCCATTGAGCAAATTGCACAACTTACTGGTGAAAACCGAGCCACTGTTTCAAAGCACATTCAGCTACTACAAATGCCACAAGCCTTGCTTGATGTCTTGATGCAAAACCCGTCTAAATTCACACTGACTAGTGCCTATGAAATTCAGACTATGGTTGATGATGTGCCATTAGAGCAGCTACTAAAAATTGCAGAACAAGTCGTTTCTGAAGATGGTCTATCAACACGTGAACTCGCCGCGTTGAAAAAACGACTCGTTGATAAAAAGCCACGGAAAAATAAAGAACACAGCCGCCAGTACAAAATTACTGTTGATGGAGTCCAGACTGGACAAATCAAAGATTGGGATACCGGTAAGGTAGAACTCACAGTTGAAATTCATGACCAGGCAGAGCGAGAAAAATTGGTGCTAGAACTTCGCCAACGCTTTGGACTTGACGCAACCCCCGCAGCATAAATTCCCATACGGCCAAATAGCCCGCAAAGCGACAGGAGGCTAGTAGGGGGCTTCAAATGTTCTTTTAAGGCCATCCTAGGTCCTAAGGCAAAGCCAGAAAGCATGGCTTAAGGCTACCCCTAACGTAATTAACATTTCAGCGGCTGCTACCTCACTTTAGTGCGCTTTGATTCTGGGAATCCGGGCGGAAGCGGCGCCGAAGGAAACGAGTCAGAGGTTGCGGGGGCTTTAGTCCCCGAGAGTCGGCAGCCTTTGGTTAAAAAGCTTAGCTATGGTTATTTACCCTCGAAGTTATTTTTGGCGAATTCCAATAAATCTTCGGCGGATGGGCTACCCCAGAGGTCGTTGGCGAGCCAGTTCGCAAATGCACTTTCTATGCTCTTAGAAGTTTTTCCCTTTGTTTTTATTCTTAACGAATCTGTCTGCTGGTATTCGTTGTATCGCCCAATCGTTGCCTCTTGTGTTGTAAGCGGCACCTCTTTGAACCAACCCTGGGCCTCGATTCGTCGTTGGGCTTTAAATGCTTCTTCTAATCTATTTTTATTGGCGCGGGGCACAACGGGGGGAGGGGATGGAGACTTTACCTCTGCATCCACCACGCCCCATTCTTTTTCAAGACTGCGCTTCAAATAACCCCCTGTGTTTCCAATCGGCTCACCTTTCTTGGCACCCTGAACAATCATTTTCTTGGTGTAAGCGACTGCAGCCTCGGCTTTGCCGACTGAATACTCTTTGCATAGCTTTTTTGCATCTGCCTGCGACATTCCCAAAGCGATCATCTCACCTATCACTTGCATTTGCTCTTCTGTTTCTGGTTGATCAGACTCTACTTCGGTACGTTCCACCTTAAATTTGACATTCGTAACTCTTTTGCCACCAGAGGGCTTATCCACCAGCGTCAAATGAATTCCCGTCAGTGAATTTATTTCGGCAAGCGAAGGCTTAAGAACCTTCGCCTTGAAATGTTTGTATTCTTCGTATGAAGATGAGCCACCTAAAACCATGTCGCGCAATTGTTGCCACGGCATCGCGGGGGTCCACCCAACGTTCAGAAAACGAATGCAATTCTCATAGATGGCAACTGAGGCCCCACGGCGCAGCTTTTTGATCTCAGTCATGTCGATGATTGCGTACACATCAGGATTTAAAACGTGTTTTCTGAGTTGGCCAGAAATTTGGTACCGTGTGGTGAACGCAGTGATTTCGATTTCTGGGAACAAAACACTGGCTTTGAATTTGCGCTCTTTGCCATACACATCCCACTCGAAGACGATGGCCATCATTTCACGCGCCGCATCTGTTAAATGCTTGAAGTTTTTGCTATCAAATCCAATATCTTCAATCATTGCCTTCGAGCTTATGCTCCACCAACCCTCTGCATCAGGCGGGTTCATCGCGGCATTCTTCAGCCATGCATTTGACAATTTGCGTTGCACTAAACTCATCGGAGCTTTTGGTTGACTGTGAACAATTTCAACCGCTTTCTTGAACGGATCAGGTATTTCGGATAACTGAAAGAGTCCGAATTGCCCTTCGTTTTGTTTCTTCGTGCCTTTTGACATGGTAGAAAAATCCCTCATGTTGGTTACCGTATATTACTGTAAAAAAAAGCTGCTGTTGTACTATTTATAAGCAACCTTTAAGAGAGTTTAAATACAGTTTAAGGAGCGCAAACCCTTTATCCATGCGGGTTTGCAGAGGGTTTGGTAGCCACTTATGGGGAGAAGGTAGCCACTTATGGGGCGATAGGTAACTGGATATGGGGCAGTTTCCGCATTTTGGTACCCACCTATGGGGTTTGGGGTAACTGGATATGGGGAGAAGGTACCCATTTATGGGGCGGCCGTTTCGCACAGCAAAGGTAGCCACTTATGGGGAGTGCAAGGTAGCCATTTATGGGGAAAGCCCGTCTCTGCCAGTGGTATTGCTTGCTTCGATCCCAGGTTTCTAGCAAAGGTACCCATTTATGGGGCGTTTTGACACCAGTGACCGCGATGACCTTCGTTCATTCGAGTTTTGTGCTCATCAAGGTACCCACCTATGGGGAAAATCTTTGGGTTAACCGCCGCCAGAGTAGTAAATAGGTAAACATTGGATGCGCGAGGAATGAGTGAAGGTACCCATCTATGGGGCGCGTGCCTTAACGCCCGTTTGCTATTCTGTTAAATTTTTTAGACCTAAAGAATCATTAAACCTAAAATTTTACTAATTTAGGATCTAACGAACACAAGGTACCCATCTATGGGGCTGCTTTTTTGAGAGTTTTCCCCATAGGTGGGTACCTTAAGAAAACCACTCTTCCCCATAAGTGGGTACCTTAGGCGTTTGCCTTCACATTTCAGGCAAAACAACATTCTTTAAAAATCAAAGATGGCATCTTTGTGAAAGATTGTTGAAAATGTCTCATTTTGGGAGCTGCCGATCGCGAAGGCGGGGCTGGTTCGCGTCAAAATTCCAGTTTCAGTAAATCTGGAGATTTCTTTGAATGAAGTGACCGTTGCAGACCTACGCGAATTCGCAGCCGCAAATGCGATTGTCAGTGGTCAGATTCGGCAAACAACTGAAGGGTTCATCCTCACTTTTGAGTTGTCTTGGCGCAATGACAACACCTTGTTCACCACAAGGCACAACAGACCGCGCACTTGGAAGTCTTTAGACAAGCTGATGTCTTTCTTGAAAAGAGAAAAAATCAACCACCTGGTCAAGAGCTTTCATCTGCTTTGAAGAAATCAAGCCTTTGAACGCTCGGTGTTCAGAGGAGGTCATCAATTTCCACTGGGTATTGCTCGATGTTGATTTCTAACGGGCTGCCTACGCCCGCCCAATAGTCATTCAAACTTTCCGCGAAAGCGTTGACAAGTCTAGTGCCCGTTTGCTCCCCATATCGTATAGAGCGTATCAGCCAAAGCTACTACAGCTAAAGGCACCCCCCCTTCTATCCCAGCCCTGTGGCCCTTTGTTTGGCTTTCATGCCACCGCATCGCCTCAATCTAGTCTGCTTCGAAGATCTCCATAGTATTACCTTTTTCGCAATTAAATGACTTGCTCTAGATCCATAAGTTGACATTTCAGAAATGTATGAATATAGTGAATATAAATACAAAGAATCAATATTGAACGCACAAATGCAAAGTTTTGATGAAATGGTTGTATTTTCTGAGGCGGCAATACAACATTCATTGGAAGTCCAACTATTGAACCAACTGGAGACGCAATTGCAGAAAGTCACTGAGGCGCAGTTACTGGAGTTCGCTGTGGAAGCCACCCATAAGCGACAAACCGTCCCCTGGGCGGACGAAATGCTTGTTTGGGGATCAACGCTGAGTTGGAAGCAGGTTGTGTTCATGTTGTTTACGGCAAAAAACAGACGACCTAGGACTTTCAAGTCGTTGGATCGAAGGCTGAGATATCTGCCAACCCAAGCGAATCATTCAACCCAGCTCTTAATGTGAAGGAACCCGAGGAATGAAACAAGAAGCCCAAATCAATCTGTGCAAATCAATCCTATTTGTCCTAGCCGTACCGTTAGTGGCTTTACTTCTGACGGATGTTGCATTTGCGCAGGTCGCAACTTCAGCGGCAAACAAAGTAAATCAAACCTTGAACGGTTTTTTGTATGTCGTGATGAGTGTCGGCGTTGTGTTGTTCACGGCCGCACTCGTTCTTGCAGGCTACAAGTTTGCCTTTGTGGAAGGTACAAAGTTTGCTGACCTCAAGGGAGTATTAATAGGTGGGGTCTTGTTTGGTGCAGCAGGAGCGATAGCGGGATTTTTGGTGACCGGCACCTAAGTTGTAACGGGCATGGAAGAGCATGCGATTTTTAAAGGCGCAACTCGCCCACCGCTTTTTTGGGGGTGCCAATGCTTCCGTTGATTTTGATGGGCCTGACATGCCTCTTGCCAATTGGCCTGTTAATCATCGTGCTGCACCTGTTCGTCCTACCGTTGGTAATCGCTGTGATTTTTTTTGTAACTTACTTCTACATGCGACACATCACCAAAAAAGACCCATGGTTGCTGGAGGCTAAACGCAAACGGTTGATCTTACGGCGTCGTAAAGGTAATGTGACTAAATGGGGTGGAGTGAGTTATGGGCCGACGCGTATGCGTCGTGAAGGCTAAAAATGCGTTCCCCACAAGAGTTACGCCAGGCCATAGACACAGCACTGTCGATTGCCGATCATGTGCCGTTTTCATCGGCTGTCTCAGACACCGTGATCAAGCTCAAACATGGCAACGGGTATTTGGCTGTATTTGAGATCGAAGGCGTCGACTTTGAGACATGTGGTGCAGAGCAGATCAAAATTTACAAAAATCAGCTGCACCAAATGTTGATTGCTTTGGGAGGAGGGCAGTACGCCCTGTGGTCACACAAGATCAGGCACCGCATCAAAGAAGAGCAAAAAGGCGAGTTCGATAACCAGTTTTGCTTAGAAGTCGCGAACGCATATCAAGAAAAACTTGCGCAAACCGTAATGATGCGCACTGCGAATTTCGTCACTATTGTTTACAGGCCGTTTGAACAAACAGGGTTTAAGGCCCTCGGATTTTCGAACATTGAGTCCTTCATTGCTTTTGAAAATGAGAGCATTGATGTGATCAATCAAATGTGTGAACAAGTTAAATCCACCCTAAAAAAATACAAACCGCGCTTACTTGGTGAGTACATCCGCGATGGAGTGACTTATTCAGAAGTGCAATCCTTTTTGGCGTTTTTGATCAATGGTGAGTGGGCTGAAATACCAACAGTTTCAAATCGATTAGACGAATATTTGTGCTCAGCTCGGCTGACCTTCGGCGATAGAAGTGGTGTGATTCAGATCACAGGTAGAGAGGGAAAGCGGTACGCGTCAGCAATAGAGCTTGCAAACTATGCAGATCGTGCAGGTCCTAACGCTTTGGATCAGTTGCTTTATGCAGAGCAAGAGTTTGTTGAAACGCAAGTCTTTTCGATCATGAACGATACAGATGCGATCAAGTGGTATCGGACGCAGCGAGGGCAGATGTTTGCTGGTAATGAGGCAAGTGCCGACGAGCTGCGGCAATTTGATGAAGTGATTGAATGCCTTCGTAAGAACGAACTTGTTGCGGGTCAGTATCACTTCAGCATGACGGTCTTCTCAGAGACTCCTGCCGATATCAGAAAAGATCAAAGTGAAATTCTTACTCTTCTAGGACAGGCTGGATTCAAAGGCGTCTTACAAACCGATGTACCAGAGTCATCGTGGTTTTTCCAGTTGCCTGGTAACTGGAATCACATGACTCGTCGAGCAACCTTGACAAGCTGGAACTTTGCATGTCTCTCGCCTTTTCACAGCTTTATGGCTGGAAAAAAAACAGGCAATCCATGGGGTGAAGCAGTTTGCATATTTGATAGTCCAAGCGGACAACCGTTTTACTTTAATTTTCACTGCTCACCCGAAGATCACGACAACACAGACGCAAAGCTGCCAGGGAACACAACGATTTTTGGCGCTACTGGTGTGGGCAAGACAACGCTTGAGCTTTTTCTTGTGTGCATGTTGAACAAATACAAAACCAAGATTGTATTTTTGGACATGGACCGTGGTGCCGAAATTGCCCTACGAGCGATGGGTGCAACTTACAAATCGTTTGAACGGGGTGTACCCACGGGGATCAATCCTTTTCAGTGGCAAAACACGCAGGAAACGCGAGACTTTTGTCGCAACTTAGTCACTCAGATCCTCACACAAGGCAAAGAACAGTTGACGGCAGAAGAAGAGGTATTGGTATCCACAGCAATCGAGCGTGTTTTTGGCATGAGCCAACCATTGCGTCGGTTGGCCCTTGTAGCGCAGCAATTGCCACCAACTGAGCTGCGTGGACGAAGTTCATTGCAAGCGAAGTTACGGCGTTGGGTCAATGACGGGGATTTGGCGTGGGTATTGGATAACCCACAAGACACCCTCAAGCTCGACTCGAATACCAAATTTGGCTTTGATTATTCAGCATTCATTGATGACAAAGAAATCTGCCCACCCTTTGTCATGTGTTTGTTGCACATCAGCGAAACATTGATTGATGGGACACCCTTCGCATTGTTCATGGAGGAGTTTTGGAAGCCACTACAAAATCCCGCGTTCTCTGAATTCGTGCGAGACCAGCTAAAAACGATTCGAAAGCGGTCCGGTTTTGTTTGTTTGACAACACAGCAACCAGATGACGTGCTAGACCACGAGCTAGCTAAGACTGCCGTTCAGCAATCGGTAACAGGTATTTATTTACCCAATCCCAATGCGATCAAGAAGGACTATGTAGAAGGGTTCAAAGTCACACTTCAAGAGTTTGAAATCATTCGCTCGTTACCAGCATCATCACGTGCTTTTTTGGTCAAACAGGATGGCAAAAGTGCGGTCGTGCGATTTGATCTTGGCGGGCTTGATGATGTGATCACGATCTTGAGCGGCAGTCAAGACAACATTGATTTGCTAGATGAGATTCGTAAAGAGGTGGGAGATGAACCGGAAATATGGGCGCCTAGATTGATCAAACAGGTGAACGATCGCCGAGAGAATCGGAAAGCGGAAATGGCAGCGGTATGAAAGTCCTAACTGTTTTGGAAGCCAAAGTTGATGAAGTATTGGCGCTCTATGTCAATGGCACTAGTGCTGCAGTATCTGGATATGCCGGCGGAATTGCTGCAGTCGGACTAACCATTTATTTTGTCTACATGAGCTACGCGGCTGCGCGTGGCGATCTGACAGAACCATTTTCAAAGCTCACAAAAGACTTGATGAGGATTGCCCTAGTGTTAACGGTTGCACTAGGGGGTGGAGCCTATCAACAATATGTCATTGGATTTGCACATGGAGTCATCAGTGACTTAACAAGTGTTTTGACATTGGGTGAGGCAAAAACTGTTGGCGCAGCAATTGACTATGCAAACTCCGGATGCGCCGTGATGCCGGACAAATCAGAATGCATTTCGTATGACGGTATCTTTTTAAATTTGGCAGTCGGAAAAGCAAACTGGTGGGGCATACCTGACCCTTTGTACACGATATGCTTTTTCGCCGTTCTCTTAGCTCAGCTAACAATTTCAGTACTTTGCATATTGCCAGTCCTGCTAGCAAAGATCGGTATGGCGGTAATGCTTGGCATTGGCCCTATTTTTGTATTACTTGCGTTGTTTCCAATCACCGTCAAATACTTCGAAGCATGGCTAGCAGCCCTCATTGGTTTTGTGTTGACCCAAGTGATCATTGCAGCAATTTGCAGTGTCATACCAATGATCTTCAAAGGCCTTCTGGATACTGCAATTCAGGAGGGGATTAAGGGGGACGTTTCTGTGTTGAGTGATGCATTAGCGGTGTTGATCGCAGCGGTCGGCTTGGGATTCACAGCAATGCACGCTTCGCAAAAGGGCGCCCAGCTTGCAGGCGGTGGAATGTCAATGGATAGCAAGGGCTTGGGCGGTATGGCGGCTCAATCCTTCTTGAATCGAATAATTCAAGGTCGCGTCGGAGAAAAGCCACCAGGAGGGAGAGAGGACCCAGCTCAAAAGCCCGAAAACTCAGCATCTTCATCATCTAGTAGTGCATATGCAACGGGGTATGCCATCGGTAGAGCTCCCTATAACGCAGGACGTGTGGTGGGAAATATCTTGAGCGCATTGGATAAGAAGCAGGGGAAATGAAATGAAACTCAAACGCATTATTTGTGTCGTAATTTTTGTTGTATCTCCACCCTCATTTGGTCAAGGGATACCTGTATATGACAACGCTAGTGTGCTTACGGCTATTCAGCAGTTACTTGCGTGGGAAAAGCAGTATCAACAAATGTATCAGCAATATATGAATCAAATTCAGCAAATACAACAGCAACAGCAACAAATTACAAACATGAGCGGCACTCGCAATTTAGGTCTCATCAGCAACAGTATTGTAAACCCCGTCATTAGTGGTGACATACAGCAACAACTCAGCAACACCACTAATAAACAAGCACTGATCCAAACCACATCACAACAATTAAACAACTTATTTCAAGCAAGTCAAGGACGCAGTGCACAGATTCAGTCCCTGATGTCACGCATCAATCAAACGAATGATTCAAAAGGAATTGCCGAGTTGGCAGCCCGTATTCAAGCCGAGCAGGTGATGGCGACGAATGAGAGCAGAGAGGTGCAAATACTGACTCAGTTAAGCGCTTTGCAGCGCCAACAACAGGATGAAGAGTTAAGAAATCAAAGTTTAAGAAATTTAAGTAAACCGTCGGGTGCGATCGGACGATAGAGCGCATCGCCATCGAAACATATAAACGCAACAGGCATGTCAAACAAAACCGATTTGAGCAGAACGCCGGGCAAATCGTTCGAAGCAATTCTGTCGGATCGAGCTTACAAGAGTGAGCGACGAGCATGGATCGTTGCTGGAGCGTCTGCCATCATCGCCACTATTGCAGTAACGGCTGTAGCTGTAATGGTGCCGCTCAAACAAGTCGTGCCACATTTGATCTATGTTGACAAAGAAACCGGCGCCACGCAGGTGGTCAGTGTTGTCGACAGTCGTACCGTCGGAAACGATGAAATCAATGCGCGCTATTGGCTTGCTCGTTATGTCAAGGCACGTGAGAGTTATCTTTATAAATTGCTGCAAGATGATTACGACCTCACAATGGCGTTAAGTGCCCCCAATGTGGGGGCTGATTATTCTGCCATCTACGAGGGAACCAATAACAAATCAACACGCTTGGTAGATGCGGTCGAAGAACGTGTACACATCATCAGTTCAGAACCAACACCTGGTGTCACGGGGCGCGGGACAGTTCGGTTCGAAAAAACAACTTGGCGTGTTGGACTACGCCAAGCTGAGAAGACAGAGACATACCAAGCAGATATTGCATTCGAATGGAAACCTATCACTGGCTGGAGTGTGAATGATCTGTTGAAAAATCCCCTTGGATTCACGGTTACAGCATATCGATCCACGCCTGAAATTGTGGGGCCTCGATGAAGATCATCACGATTTTCATACTCTCATTCGGTGCGTTGCTTGCATACGCCGATTTGGTAGCTGTAAAAAGCCCATTCGATCCACGGGTTCGTTATGCAGATTACAGGCCTGACGATGTAGTGGTGATTGCCACAGCCAGGGGTGTGATGACACGTGTGATTTTGAATTCAGACGAAACCATCGTGAAGTCAGAGCCAGGCTTCCCGAGCAACTGTGACAAAGACGGTCAAGAGTGGTGCATCAAAGCAGAACCGGGATCGAATCAAGTTTGGGTCAATCCCCGAACAGGTGCCACTATCAATAACCTTGAAATTCAAACAACAAAACGAGACTACAGCCTACGTTTTATTGTCATGAATGGTGCAGAAAAGGCTTCAACGGTTTACTACCGTGTGATGTTCCGATATCCATTACCACCGATGCCCATGCGTGTCGTTGCCAAAGACGCGCCAGAGATCACGCGATCTGAAGAAGATGTGACAGATAGTCAGGCACAAGAATTTGTACAACCAATGGTAAGGAACGCAAATTACTCAAAACAAACCACTCCTAAGTCCGAAGAAATTGCACCTAGTGTTGTTTTTGACGATGGCCGATTCACTTATTTTCGGTACCCCAAAAATCGTGAAATTCCAGCGATTTTCGCAATTGGTCCTGCAGGTGAAGAAATACGCGTGAACACGCACGCAGCGCGTTTGAGTGCTGATCCTGAAAATCCCAAAGCGCGTGTGACAAATGACTACTTGGTGGTTCAACGCCTGTCCAAGAAATTCATTCTTCGCCTTGGCACAGCGGTGGTGAACATCATCAATGAAGATTTCGATTCATACGGAATTGAGACTTGGAATGGTACAACCACACCAAAATTGATCCGTCAAAACAAGTCAACGGAGTTGAAATGAACGAAGTTGACAACATAGTAGAAGGTCCAAACCCAGACATCAATGCGATCGGTGCACAGCCACGCAAAGTGTCCTGGAAAGTGATTGCATTCTGCGTCTTTTGCTTAATCCTCTTTGTGCTGGCATTGGTCTTTGCATTGCGAATGATGGGCCAAAAAGCGGTATCACTTGTTGAGCCTCAGAAAAAAACAGTAATAGCTCCTCCGCCCCCTAAGGGAGCGGCAAGCTTTGCCGCTGAACCTTATGGCGGATCGACAGATGTAGGGGCTAGGACGCAGGGTATCTCGTCTGTAACAAACGGGAAGAAATGTGAAGACTCAGTACTAATTGATAAGAACACAGGACGTCCAGTCAAAGACGCTAATGGCACAACCATCTTGGTGAATTGTCAGGGCATCGTGATCGGAACCAAAATCCCGGCCCCTATCGACACCAGCCAACAAGACCCGCGTCGATTCGATGGCACCCAACCAAAACCATTTGATAGATATGGTGGCGATATCACATTGACAAATAGTTCGGGTCAAGGTGCAGCGTCAAAAGTTCCCGGTGGTCTTGGGTTTCCGACAGGATTTCCACCGCCTCCTACGGATTCTACTAAGACCATCATGGAGCAATTGCAACGTCTACAAAACCCAACAGCAGTGACTAGCACAGCACTGCAAGGTGGGGGTCAACAAACGACTTCAGCAAATGCACAAGGGCCAGTTGGGAACAATTTGTCGGGAGCAAATACACCTAGAGCGATCGCAGCAAAAACAATCGATGAAAACCGTGTCATCGGGAAGGGGGCACAAATAGACTGTGCGCTAACTACACGAGTTGTGACTGATATCAGTGGTTTTGCATCTTGCATCGTGACAGCAAACGTTTACTCGGCCAACGGACGCACATTGTTGATAGAACGAATGTCAGAAGTTCAAGGGGAATACGGTGCTGCGGGACAACCTGGGCAGCGGCGCGTGTTTGTGCTGTGGACTCGCATTCGCATGCCAGGGGGCGTAACGATTGATTTGAATAGTCCATCGACGGATTCTCTAGGCGCCGCCGGCATGGACGGCATCATTGATAACCGCTGGTGGGAACGCATCGGTTCTGCTTACATGCTGTCATTTTACAAAGACCTCATGGCTTACGAGATTGCAAAAAACGCGAACACCAACACTTCTGGTGGAGCTACGGTATTGCAAAACACCTCACAAACCTCTTCCAGTTTGGCTGAAAAAGTACTGTCTCAAAGCATCAATATCAAACCAACTCTGTATGCGAATCAAGGTGACCGTGTGGCCATTTATGTTGCGCGCGATTTGGAATTCAGGGAAATCTATGACATTGTCAAATCAAAACGTGAACAGTGAAACACTGAGTCGTGACACGTCAGTGATTGAACTGATGCGTCCGATCTCAGACCTTATTGCAGCACACCCCGGTGTGACTGAAGTCACTATGTATGAGCCAGGTGATTTCTTCTTGTCAATTCATGGACAGTGGATTCGGCAGAATTTGCCCAGCATGAATTTCAAACAGTGCCTGGCGCTGGCTGAGAGCGTGGCGTATCGATCAAATCAAGTGATTGGTGCCAAAACGCCCTTGTTATCTGCAACCTTACCCAACGGGGCGCGCATTCAAATCGTAGTGCCTCCTGCTGTTGAGCCTGGAAAGATTTCGTTTTCGATTCGCATCCCTTCTAGCGAAATTCGGTCTTTGGCGCAGTATGAAGCTGACGGTGTGTTTGATCGTTTTGTCTGGGTTGAATCGCAAGCGTTGCGAAACAAACCAGATGGCATCGATATCACGGATAGGCGACTCTGCTCTTTTTTATCCGAACGGAAGCTGAAAGATTTTTTAATTACGGCAGTTCTGGCCAAAAAGAATATTGCAGTTGTTGGCGACACGGGTTCTGGCAAAACAACCCTAATGAAATCAATGTGTGAGCTCATACCAACAGCGGAGCGGTTGGTCACCATAGAAGATGTGCACGAATTGTTTTTACCAAGGCACGACAACAAGGTGCATTTGTTCTACAGCAAGGGTGGGCAAGGCGTTGCAAGCATCACGCCTGCAGACTTGATTTCAGCCAATATGAGGATGAAACCAGATAGGGTTTTGCTCGCAGAGTTGCGTGGTGGTGAGGCATTTGACTTCTTGAAGCTTTTAACAACTGGACACGCAGGATCGATAACCAGTTATCACGCAGAGAGTTGCGCCTTGGCTTATGAACGTTACGTTTTCATGGCCAAAGAACACCCTGATGCAACCATCTTCACCGATGCTTCATTAAAGCGATTGATTTCCCTCACCATTGCCGTGGTAATACATGTGGCTTGCAAGACGATCTATGACGCAAATGGCGAAATAGCGGGTGTCGAACGTTTTGTAACGGAGGTTGATTTTGATCCCGCGCGCAAACTCGGTTTACAGATTGGGGAAGGGACGCTTCACCATGCTTAATTACAAACGGCACCAACACATTACGGCGACCCTTGTCATAGTGGTGCTCGTGTTGACTCTGCCTTATGCAACAGTGTTTGGATTTCGCTTGTTTGATGTTGCAATCCTTACAAAATCCCCTCACACAATCTTTGAATACTTCATTTATCACGGAGTTTCGAATCGACATTTCAATCTAGCCTTCCAACTATCGTTTGCCATTCTTTTCGTGATCGAATTAGTTGCCTTGATAGCAATTTACAAGGACCGTCGAGCGCTCCATGGCGATGCGCGCTTTGCCAGTACCAATGAAGTGGAGGATGCTGGTTTATTTGGCCGGAAAGGCATCATCCTGGGCAAGTTCAAGGGTAAATATTTGGTGTTTGATGGTCAGCAATTTGTCTTATTGGCTGCGCCAACTCGATCGGGAAAGGGTGTTGGTGTTGTGATCCCGAACTTGCTGAACTGGCAGGATTCTGTGGTTGTGTTGGATGTGAAGCTTGAGAACTGGCAATTGACTAGTCGGTTTCGAAAAGAAACTCTTGGACAGGAGACATTTCTCTTTAATCCTTTTTCCTCGGATCGTAAGAGTCATCGCTGGAATCCATTGGATAGCGTGAGTCGTGACCCCTTTGTTACCTCTGGCGATGTGTTGCAAATCGCCCAGATTTTTTACCCCAGCAAAGAGTCAGATAAAAACAGATTCTTCAATGATCAAGCCCAAAACTTGTTCTTAGGAATCACGTTGTATCTCATCGAAACCAGGCACCCGCGTTGTTCGTTGGGAGAAGTATTTCGGCAAGGCTCTGGATATGACAAATCATTACCCAAGCACCTACGAGGCATTCTAGAAAAAAATCCATTGCTGAGTCGTCAATGTCGTGATGCTTTAAATCGGGCATTGTCTAACCCTGAGGAAACATTCGGCAATATCAAGGCCAGTTTTGATGCGCCTCTGTTGATGTTTGCGAACCCAATGGTAGATGCTGCGACAAGTGCTAGTGACTTCAACTTATCAGATGTGCGGCGCAAACGAATCTCAATTTATTTTGGCATTTCTCCTAATCGATTAGAAACTGCCGCGCGACTGATTAACTTATTTTTCACACAAGCAATTAGCTTGAATACAGGTGTGTTACCTGAGGCAGACAAAACGCTTAAGCATCAATGTTTGATGATGCTGGATGAGTTCACGGCATTCGGCCGCGTAGGAATTTTGACCAAAGCGGTGTCGTATATCGCAGGCTACAACTTGCGCTTAATTACCATTATTCAAAGCAAGTCACAACTCGAAGGCGACGGCTTGTATTCCAAGGCAGATGCACGCAACATGATCGTGAATCATGAGGTGCGTATTGTTTTCCCGCCCGGTGACGACCATGAAGCCAAGGACGCCTCAGAAATGTTGGGGTACTACACCACCAAAGCAACTTCGGTCTCTTCAAACCACAGCGGACATTTGTTAGCTGTCACAGGTAACTCTTCCGGAGGTACGAGCATCAGCGATCAAAGACGTGCGCTGATGATGCCGCAAGAGCTTAAGCAAATGTCACCTTTGAAATCAATCATTGATAAGCAGGGGGCTCCACCGGTGCTTTGTGACAAGGTTCGTTATTTTGAAGACAGGGTTTTCATTGACCGATTAAAGGATGTTTCACCAATGCTCAAAAAGCTGGGTCGCAAGATGCCTACGCGCGATCAATTGGATGCAGCTCGTGTTGCAGGCGAGTTATCAGCGCCAGTTCCAACTGTTTCACCCATCAGCTACGAAGAGTCTGTATCAGATCCTCAAGAGGACACCGATATGTTTGCCCATATGACTGAAGCTGAAATAGAGACAGCAGCTATTGCACTGGCAGCCAGGCTCCCCGATTACGCAGCCCTTGATACCCACGCGGATTTTGCAGAGGCTGTTAAGAAAGAGTTTTTCAAAATGTTTCCCCCTACTGGAGGATCTAACCATGCGCGCATCTGACCTTAAAACCAACTACCCAGAAATCATCCCAGGCGTCCCGGCTCCTCCACAAAAAGCTGAGCCAAGTCCGGCCTTACCAAATTTTGCTGGCGGCGAGAGCCTAGAGGACGCAGGATTTGATGAGGAAGAGCTCAGCATAGATCCTTCAACTTCTCCAGACATGGATGGAGAGCACCATGGCAACTGAGCAACAAAGACGCGATGTGCGACAAGAATTGACGGACGAATTGATTCGGCTGGTAGAAGCTGGTGTAGCTCCTTGGCAAAAACCTTGGGATGCGTTAGAAGCTGCAACCGTTTTGCAGCTTCCTCAAAACCCAGTTACCGGCAAGCCATATCGAGGAGGAAATTCAATCCAATTATTGATTGCGGCCACAAAAATGGGACAAAGTGACGATCCTCGGTGGTGCACATATAAACAAGCGCAAGCCGCAGGGTGGCAAATCAAAAAAGGTGCGAAAGCTCAAACCATTCAATATTGGAAATGGGAAGATGAGGAGAAGCGTGGTAATCCCATAACAGGCAAGTCCGACACTGTGAAAGTCAAACGGGAGGTGCCCTCAGCTTTTTATGCATCAGTGTTTCACGCGTCGCAAATCGACGGCATTCCTCTCTATGCTCCCCCAGCCCAATTTAAAGAGAAATGGGAAACCGTTGAACTCGCAGAAAAGATCATTGCCCAGAGTGGCGCACGCATCGTGCACGATCAACTTGATAAGGCTTATTACGCCCCGGGTGCAGACGATATTCATTTGCCACCCAAAGCAGCATTCGCGTCGAGCCTTGATTACTACGAGGTGTTGTTGCATGAAATTGGTCACTGGTCAGGTCATGAGAGCCGTCTCAACCGTGATTTGAGTGGCGGCTTCGGAAGTGCAAGTTATGCGCGTGAGGAACTACGTGCCCAACTTGCGAGTCTTTTCATCAGCGCGGAGTTGGGTGTTCCCTTCAATCCGCAGCGTCATGCCGCGTATCAGGCGAGTTGGATCGCTGTTTTAAAAGAAGACAAAAACGAAATTTACCAAGCGGCTTCACAAGCGCACCAGATTGCGGAGTTTGTTATGGGGTTGAGCCAGCCCTCCATTCAAGTGCAATCACAAGTGATCAAAGGGGATCTATCGCCTGCAGTTGAATCTCAGTCGCTTGGCTATGACACACCGCCCCAAGCGGGCGATCGGGCTACGAGAGGTTCAGGATCCCAAAAAATCACATACCAACAGATCGCTGAGGCTCTGAGCTTTATCTCTGCCAACCTTTCCCGTGATGGCTGGGCCAAAATTGGCATGGCCATCAAAAGCGAGTTTCCCGGTGAAGACGGGTTCATTCTGTTTGACAACTGGAGCCAAAGCGGGGAGAGCTACAAAACTTCTTCAACGGTATCCACATGGAGAAGCATCAAGACAGATGGTGGTATCACTGTAGCCAGCCTGCTCAAAGAAGCCATGGACGGTGGTTGGAAACCAGATCAACAAACGCAAGTGCGTATGAGTCGGCCAGCACCAGCATTAAGTCCAGAACGTACCGAGGTCGCAGCCAAAGAGGCTGCGTTCAAACTTGTAAAACAAGAGCAAACTGCAGCCCAAGCTGCTGAGATGTGGGAGTCGGGCACACCCGACATGATTACACCGTACCTCGACCGTAAAGGCGTTGGTAGCTATGGCCTACGCGCCATGCCAAATGGAGTTCTCTTGGTGCCGTTGGTAGACGAAGAAGGCAAATTGTGGAACATACAACGTATTCTGACTCAGCGCCCAGAAAACACAGACACAGATAAGTTTTATCTCAAAGACGGGCGAAAGTCTGGCCTTTTTCACCTTGTCGGTGAGATTACTGAAGATCAGCCGATTTTGTTCGCTGAAGGCTATGCCACCGCAGCTAGCCTTCATGAAGCAACCGGTCACCCTGTTGTCGTAGCGTTTGATTCAGGCAACTTAGTTCGTGTTGCAAATATTTTCCGTGGTTTTTACCCTGATAAAACCATGGTGGTATGTGGTGATGATGATGTTCTGAATACACACAACACAGGTCGCGCTAAAGCAACTGAAGCGGGAGAGGCTATAGGTGCAAAAGTCGTCTTTCCTACGGCTGTAGGTTTCAAAGGCAAGGACTTCAACGATTTACATAGGCAGTATGGTCGAGAGACTGGCGACAAGTTGATCAAAGATCTCCTAGGTGAAATGGATTCAACAATTGCACCAATGAATGAAACTGTGGCCCCCTCTGTTGAAACAGTCATTCAAATAGGTTCAAAAACAGAGTCATTTTTAGTCAATTCCGTTGAGGTCGAAGAGATTGCGTCGACCGTTGTTGCCCCAACTACTGGTGGTGTCACTTTACTAGACACATTGGTGGTGCGTCTGAATGCACAATTTTTGTTTGCCGAAGGTAACTTCTATTTTCGAGACAATAAAAACACTCTGGCGTTCGTTGACACCGGCAATTCATTCAAGACAAAACACAACCATCCGGAGGTCGTACAAGCCATTGTTGCGCTGGCACGGGCCAAAGAATGGCAGCAGCTGCACCTCGACGGGTCACCAGGATTTTTAAGTCAAGCTTGGGTTGAAGCTTCTTTAATTGGTCTCAAGGTGACGGGCTATACACCAGCACCTTTAGATCGTGTCAAGCTACAAGAGCGGATCGCCCTGCAGATTAAAGACGAGATGGCAATTCCGAAAATGCCGTTCATTGGCGATACAAAAACGACGCCCAATCGTAATACCGAACCCACGCCATTACTTGCCAGAAATAACAAAGGTGAACCTGCAACGATTTCTCAGATTCGTTTTCAGCTACACGAAAAAGGCATCACAGATACCGCAGCCATAGATGCCACGATTGCTGCACTCGACACGGTATTGCAAACACCTCGGGCATATGTGGGCGTTTTGCTTGAACATGGTTCAGCACCTTACAAATTCAATGCCGATGAAAACCATAGTAACTATTACGCAAAACTGAAAACCAGCAAAGGTGAAGAGGTGGTTTGGGGTGTCGACATAAAACGGGCAATGCAAGAGAGCGCACCGGCCATTGGCGAGCCCATTTTATTGGCCTATCAAGGCGCAAAGCCAGTAAAAGTATGGACTACTGTCAAGGACGATACGGGCCGTGTTATTGGGCAAGAAGAAATCACCACCAACCGAAATACTTGGTTGGCTCAGACCGTTCAAAAGCTGCACGAAGAAGCACAGGTAGGTGTTGTTACTGCACCCGTTGACGCACAACCTAAAGAGAAAGGTGCCATAGAGACCAATTTACCAGAGGGTAAGGGGCATGAGATTGTGTCGCGCGCGTTGACCGTCAATCAAATTCCAAAAGGTATTGCTGCCACATCAGTGGCGGCGGTGGCAGATGGTCTTATGTCTTCTGGTAAGAACATGGGAGGGCAACACAACGTGAAGTTGCAACAGAACCCCGACACACCTCAACGCTTAACACCCATTCGATGAGTTCGATATGAAGAATCTGATCTTACTCATTGCAATGGTTCTGTCGGCATGTGCCAGTTCACCCCCATCACCACCGCCACAGGCTTTTGGGCCGATTGTCAAAGTCAATACCGACGAAGAAGCCTTGAGCGAGTTAATTCGTGCAGCGCGTGCCGGGCTACCACGCCAAACACGTTACACCGCCGAGCGTGGGGACGATGTGCACTATGTCCTAACGACCTGGGCTCGCCAAGCGCGCATGCGATTGATATGGAAAACAACTTCAAAGGTGACAACGACTGGCGGTGTAAATGAACCAGATATTCGAGCGGCGGTTCTCGCTTTGGCCGTGCTTCTCAAAGATGAGAGCCCACTCATCTTGGAGTTCCCAGACAAATCAACGATCGTTGTTTCAGATTTTCCGAGCAAGTGAGTTATTCATGAAATTAAATAAACAAAGACTACTCGCCATTAGTGCAATTGCCTTTTTCCAAATTGTGGATGCAGCAGAAACCAAAGGCTCCAATTGTCCTGAGATACCGCCTGGTACGGTCATCCTTGGTAAATATTGTCCGCCAGCACAAGTTGTCGTAGCTGACCCCGTCAATCTGTTAACAGCACCTGTTGTATTGAATGAAGTGCGACCAGCACTAGATACCACACAAAAAACTTCGGTCATCGAAATGGCGACACCGCACCCTGCCGCTGTGGTTGCTGTGTCAGCCCTCCCTCCGTTAGTGATTCGACAAGGCGACCGCTTAATGCCAACGCTTAGAACCTGGCTGGCATCGCAGTCAATTGAGTTGGTATGGGCGGCATCGGCCACAACTTCTGGCCGCGTTCGTGATGTGGTGTTGGAAGATGATTTTCAAGCCAGTGCGGTAGATGTGCAGACTGCATTGAACGAAGTTTTGGAGCCTTTTGGTTTTGAAGCGGAGATTGCCAAGAACAGTGGCGCCGTCAAACGCGTAACTGTCCGAAATTCGCGTAACGGTCTTTAATCGGAGTTCCCATGACACACAAAATTCGTCATACGCGGTTTGCACTCACATTAATGTCTATTGCGACGGTAATGTCAGGCTGCGCCAATGTGAGCAAGTATCAAGACGAAGTCACTGATCGCGCAAAGAAATACTCAGACAGCCCGATCAACGGAGCAACAACCGTTAGAAATGTTGAGCGTTCAATCCCGCGTGGTGTTGAAATTGATGATGTAGATGAACGGCAGGCGGTCACAATTTCTGTCAAGAACGCAAATTTCTATGACTTGGTCGTCAAACTGTCAGACCGACTGGGTTATGGTACTTCCGCGGTTCATTCGGTAGATCATCAAAGGACAGTCACGCTTGACTTGCGTGGATTGACGATTCAACAAGCCATGCGTCAGATTGCATGGCAGGCAGGCTATGCCATCGTGATCAATGAAAGCGATCGCAGCGTGATAGTGGCTCCTGAAGCCACTGTGGTGTTTCGCGTGCCATCGGAGGATCTGAAGAAGCTGTTATCAACAGAGTTCCGCTACGGTGGCAGCCCAGTTTCAGGGACGAGTACCGGTAGCACCTCGGCAGGAACGGGAAGTCCTGGGGGCGGCGCGTCGATCAACCCGATTGGCGCTTCATTTTCAGTACAGGGCCAGTATGTCAATGCGCCTTCAGCTTTCAAAGCCTTTGTTGAAAAACACGCGGGGTCAAATGCCACGGTAGAGATTTTTGCAGAATCAGGATTGATTTCTGTGCGAGGTAACGGACAAGCGCTTAAACGCATCCATGATTTTTTGAGTAAGTATTCCTATGATGCACGCCGTCAAATTGAAATCAATGCCCGTTTGGTGGATGTATCTTTAACGAATGAATTCAAGTATGGAATTCAATGGGAAAAAGTCATTAATGCGGCGGGCAATCAAAAAATAAGTTTAAACACACTTGGAACGGTCGGATCGGCTTCAACAAGCTCGCTTTCATTCACTACTGCCTCCATCACCAGCGTCGTGAAGGCATTGGAGAATTTCACCACAGTAGATGTTTCTGCAACACCGAAGTTGATCATCACCAACAACTCTTCGGGTGTGTTTTTCAGCGGGACGCAAAAGCCTTATATGCCACAGGTGACCAGCACCACCACACCAAGTGGAGCTGGCACTACCACTACACAATCCGGAACGGGCGCTTACGCACAAGATGGTGTGAATTTGGCGGTTCATGCATCTATTTTGGATGATAACAATGCAAGCCTGACTATCGTGCCCTCAAAAGTGACTTTAGGCACTTTACAGAAGTTTTTGAACGACCAAGTCCAGATGTATGAACAGTCTGTTCAGAACGGGGGGCAGCGGATCTCTATCCAGTCTGGCCAAACTGTTGTGATCAGTGGAACTCGTACCTCTACCAATAACTCCTCCAAGCAGGCAGTACCCGGGTTAGTTGAAATCCCAGGGATTGGAGCCTTGTTTGCTGGCAATACCAAAGATGTGGCGGCACGTGAATCGGTGCTCATTATCAATGCACGAATCCTTCGTCCAGCCCCTATGAATATCGTGTTTTCGGAGTCAATCTGATGTTCTCACGATTTAGAAATACAAAAACCACGGAGCTTCGCGATGCGAAGTTGTGGTTATATGTGCGAGAGGGTGAAAAAGCCACATATTGGCCTTTGAATAAGCTCGCGAGCCAATCTGCAGGCACATTGATTGGCAACACGCATGAGATGCAGCCCCCAGATGGTAACGAGTCAGCAGACATCATCAGTTTTTCTCCAACGGAAGATTTGGAGACGCGCGCTCAAAAACGCGAGTCAACAGCTGCATTAACCAAGCGGTTGATGGCGGACGCAGGTGTTCGGCTGATTGGATGGCGGCAGATGTTGTATATAGCATCGTTTAAAAGATCGAAAACATCCGGTTTACGTGGAGAACTCAACCTACTCACTAAAAGAATTATCGACGCCTTAAAAAGTGATGCGAACTCCTCCAAATCCAATGATCCACAAGTAATTCACCAGCAAGACAGGGCACGCGGATTAAACGGTAGTGAGTGGCTTTATGCGACAGCTGCAGACCGCATGAAGAACACATCGATAAGCTCTCGCCTTTGGCCAGGACGCGCAATGCTCCGTAGCTTATTGGCACAAGCTTGGGCTGAACAAAATCAACCTACAAGCCCTTATGTGACGGGTGTGGTATTCACGGGGGATCACCATACATTGGTCATATTTTTCAAGGCGAGTGAGAGCGGCGAACTCGAGTCAATGGTCTCGGCAAATTTAACCAATTCGACTCTTGGGACACCAGAGGAGAAAGACGCGGCGAATCAGCTTCGCTTAGAACAAGCACTGCAGAACTACTTGCAACATGTTCGCTTGGCGGCACTCGACTCTGCCAGTGATTTCCCCGCAGATCGGATTTGCCTGTTTGATGGTGTGGAATTTACCAAGCTGATTGCGAATTCGCAAAGCAGCACCATCGTTCATCCTTATCCAATCGAAGTTGAATATTTTGGTGTGGGGTCTTCAATTTGGTGGAAATTATCGACACCAGCTGCAGCTGCAGGGTTGATTGGGGTTGTCATCACAAGTGTCTATGCGGGTGTTTTAACAAATTGGGCAAAAAACGACTCGACCACACAAACAACCGCATTGCGTATAGCAAACGAGCAGTTGCAAAGCGCGACCATTGCCCGCTGGGGATCACTCACAAAAGAGGGCTCTGTTCCCATCGTGAAAGCAGTTGAGATTGCTCAATCCTTGCATCAAGAAGGTCTTCGATTAGAAATTGATGCGGATCGAGAACTTATTCGAATCAAAGTCATTGCCAAAGTGGTCGATGGATCTAACACGCCGACTACTTTGACAGAGTTGATGAGTGCGAAATCACCCGAGGGTTGTATTCGCCGTAATCCCGAAACCAACACGCAGCTCTCGGAGCTCTACATCAATTATGAATGCACGTCTGTTGACCGCGTTATTTCTTCTCTGCTCAGTAGCAATCGCTAAAACGATCATGCAGCCGCAGCTACATGCATTGGCGATGGCTAAGGGTGAGGGCGAGCGATTAATCTTGGCCATGTCCAGTGTTAATGAAAGCTTACGCTTTATGAGTCAGTTTGATCAAAAACCTGCGCCGAGACTCGCTATTAACAAAGTGGTTGTTCAATCAATTTCACGCTGGTTGCATACCCACCATGACTTTGGAGTGGTGATGTCGGATGTCTCAGCAGGTACCACGGTGGGTAGTCAAAATGTTATTCCCATGCATTCAATGCAAATTCAAAACAGCGCAACTGGATTGATGTCGCAAGAAATCAACATCAAAGGTTCATACGAATCATTAGAAGATTTTCAAAATTTTATTCAGTCCCAAATTATAGAGTACGGAGGCTCGTTGAGCGCTCTCAAGCTGCGGGGATACAGCTTTGAGATGAGGGTACAACTTTATGGCCCTCAAGAAGAGATGAAGGCAGGTGTGTGATGGCTACAGGTCCAAGCTTCTTCAATCTTCGGAGTGCTTCTTCTGCAAAAACGCAGAAGAAAACTTCTTCAGCGGTTAGCCCTCGGCCTTTGTCCATTGGTTTACCTCAAGTTCATCGTGTTATGCAACCGATACATGAGCAAGAAAAAGTCGAGAAGACATCGGAACCCTTTGTTACTACAAATGTCATCGTGCCGTCTACAAAGATTGACACAGCCCCGCTAGTTCTGGACAGTGAGTTGGACAACTCGATGGAAAGGGCCCTCCGAATTGAAGGCGTGAGCGAATCACACATCCGAATTTTGCGTAAACGGCAAGCACTGACAAATGAGCCGATCACAGAAATTATGCGATCGAGTGAGTATGGATTCTTGCCTCCGGAGGGGGTGGCTCGTGTATTGGCCACCGTGACTAATTTGACATATTTTTCCCCAAGTCAGATTGATTCAGTTCGTGTCTCTGAGATTGTGGAGGTTTTAAATCATCATGGTATTGCGATGCCGGCTAAGTTCGAAGGCGTACTACCCGTTGATGTGATGACCGACAACGGCTTGAATACCTTGGTACTGGCCATCAACGAGCCCTCGAAAACATTGGCCGGCTCCCGTCTTTTCAATGGTCTTCCACAGGTTTACAAAATCGCTTCGGAACGTACCTTATCCACCATGTACCGGCGCTACTACTCCAACTCCGATGCAGACGTCATGAAGTTGTTTGATCAACTCTCGAACGTGAAGGTTGAAGAAGAAGAGGCCCAATCGTTGCTTCGCCGATTTGTGCTGTCATTGATGCGTCACGCCTGTTACGCAGGAGCCTCGGACATCTCTTTTTCACCCTCTGCCACCAAGTCTGGCGGTGATGTTCGGCTAAAAATTGACGGCGTTGGACAGCTTTTCACATTCCTACCATCTGAAGTTTGGGCCCGGGTCATCACCCACCTGGTCACTACATGTGGTGCACAAGACAAGCTGCAACAGGGCCCTGTCGATCGTCGGTTTGAGTTCGCAGAGGCAGATCAAGAAGAGTTTGGCGAAATCGCTCAGCGATACGGCTTCCGGGTCATCTTGATGCAACGCCATGAGAGTGACAACACCCTAGTCACCATCGTGATGCGAATTTTGGATCAGCAGGCAGACACCGCAGAGCTCTCAACGCTTGGGTTTGATCCAGAAACACTGAAGTACATTCGCGACTGCAAGGATCGTGCAACTGGATTGTTTTTAGTCACCGGTCCGACAGGTAGTGGAAAGACAACCACTCTTTATGCTACTTTGAATGAAATTGATCCGATCTCACGTTGGGTCCAATCAATCGAAAACCCCATCGAGTATTCACGCGGCCTTTGGATGCAATTTCAAACGCGCCAAAACGCCGCCAGAAATGACAGTAATAGCACAAGCGATGAGGCTAAGGGCGCACATGATTTGCTCAAGGGTTTATTACGAGCTGCACCGGATGTCATATTGTTTGGGGAAATTCGTAAGGGTGATATTGCGGAACAACTTGTTGACGCAGGCAACACAGGACACCTGGTTTTCTCAACATTACATAACAATGATGCAGCACTGGCCATCAGTCGATTGAGAAGTTTCGATTTAGATATGTCGGCTATCGCCAGCTTACTGTTGGGAATTTTGGCGCAACGACTTATTCGCACACTTTGCACTTGCGCTGTTGATGATTATCGGGTGGACACCCTGACAGTACTTGGGAACTTGGCATTTCTTGATGAGGGTCGCACTGGCAAACCCATCAAGCCCAAAAAAGCCATGGGGTGCGTCAACTGCCATGGAACAGGTTTTCGTGGTCGACGAATGGTATACGAGTTGTTGCGTGTCACGCCACGAGTGCGCGAACTCATTGAAAGTGGCGCATCGCCTAGTCAGATCGCCAAAGAAGGTATTCCAGAAGACAGGACGCTAGTCGGTAATGCACTGCGCCTGGTTGCTGATGGAGTCACCAGCATAGACGAAGTGAAAAAACTCGGTCCACTCAAAGAGGCATCTTACTCATGAATTTGACATTCGCATTTTCAGCACGCCAGCCAGTGGGTACAAAAACAGTCTCTGGTTTGATTACGGCCGAGTCAAGCCTTTTTGCAATTGCAAAGGTGAAAAAAATGGGCTTTATTCACCCACAAGTATCGCTTGCCATCATGCCAACATTATCGACAGGATTCGGTCTGCTTCAACCCACTGATTTTGACTTGCGAGAGAAAGCACGTTTTTACGAAACCATTTCGAAGCGCATCAAACTCGGAGGCACATTCAAGGATGCGTTCGACTCTGCCAAAGACTACATCGAGGATGGTCGCTTGCTCTCAGCCGTAGCCATCGCCTCCGCTGCACAAGAGAGTGGTATGCGTCCTTGGCGAGCCATGGAAATGGGAGGATTCGCACATCGGGATGTCATGGTGGTCAAAGCCCTCGACATGGTGGGAGGGTTAGATAAGTCTTTTTGGGATTTGGCCCAAGAAGCCAAATTGCGTAATCAGACAGAAAGCGCGGTACGAGGGGCCATGCGCATGCCCCAAACCATGACAGTTATGTTCTATTTTTCTTTGCCATTATTTTTTGGGGTACTTGGGCCACAGATGTTGAGCTTCTTCAAAAAACTGGGCAACACAGTCAACATACCTTCAGATATCCAGGCTCTGTATAGCTTCGTGGGCGAAGTGAACTCTAGCCCTGTGATCTGGTTTTTAGTCTGGTTGACGATGGGGTTTGGAGGCTGGCTATTGTTGAAATCCAATCTTTGGCAAAAACTCAAATCACACATCAAGTCTTTTCATGATCTAGATTTGAAAAGTGAACACGCGCAACTTTGGAGTGTTTATGCCCTGATGTATTCGGCCAACATTGCGCCTCAAGAAATTTGTGCAATTTTGCGACCGGCATGCAAACTCGCCATCACTGGTGAATCCCTTTATGTGATGTCAAGGCGATTGGCTGCCGGTGCAGATGAAGTAAGCGCGCTTGAGGCTGCGCAGTTTCCTCGCTTTGTGAACGCAGGCTATCGAAGTGCCAAAAACTCAGGCGATCTACCAGACGGCCTGAAGTCCTTCTGCCAAATGCTGCAGGATGACGTACAGGTTTTGACGGGGAGAGTTCAGGCGGTGCTTCAAAAAATATCGCTTGCCATCGGCGTCATTTTAATTCTGGCTGTGTTCTACATCACTTATTACCCAATTGCTGGCCCCATGCTTCAATCTCTGTAGTCGTTAATCATTTATCAAAGGAGAACTTTATGAAAACCAATCAACTTCAAGCACCATCACTTGCAATTCACATTGCAAATCACAAGCAACTGAAAAAACAACGAGGTATGACATTGATTGAAGTCATTGTTGTGCTAGCTGTAATTGTGGTCCTAGCCACCTTCGTGGCCTCTAAATTTTCAGGTGATTCATCGAAGGCTGTCAAATTGTTTTCTGATATGAAAACATTGAGTGAATCAACGCAACGCGCCGTAGTTGACCTTGGCGGCGTGCCAAGTCGCCTTTCTGTGTTGTGGAATCGTGCTGACGCAACGGCTGGAAATATGTTCAACGGAATAGCCGCAACAAATAGTTGGAGTGGCCCCTACTTAGAGCGACAACCAACGGATGCGAATAATGCGATCACTCAGGCAGGCATTGGTGATGCAACCACGATCACGATAGCGCGAGAAACCGCAAATTTGTCAACCAATGGCGGTAACTACACATGGGTGTATTACTTGCGTGCTTCAAATGTACCGAATGCGGTGATCATCGAAGCAATCAAAAAGTGTATGAATACAGATGTTGTTGCAAATGCCACCTTCGTCAATGGCCAATGCCGCGCCACGCTCGGATCTGGTGCAACTGAGTTTGGCACATTTGATGTCAAAGTCTCTGACTCTCGTTAATTGAGTTTTTGAGCCCCGCCATGATCAACAACAAAAGGCTCAAGTTCGCCATGAATTTGAATTGGTTTTCTAAAGACCAACCCGTGCATAAACAGCGCGGCGCAGCCTTTTTGTTGGTGGTCACCATGTTATTGGGTGCCATGCTGGTTTTGGCGGGTACGTTTCGTGCTCATGTCGTTCATCAAGCGCGCGTGACGTTTGAGCAGGACCAAAGGCAATATCTTGACGCTGTTCTTAAAAACGCTCATGCCTGGTATCAACGTGTTTCGCTGTCAATGGAAGTGACAGGAGAAACGCCAACCGAGGTGGAACTCTTACAGGAAATTGCGCCCGAACGTCGATTTGGTGTCCGGGGCATGATAAGCAATCGGTTGAACACTTCTTGTCCGACCAATGCAGCATTTGGCAGCTGCGTGCCTTATCGAGTGCTTGTGATTTGGCTGCCCCCCATCAGCGGCATGGATCAAACTGTGTTCAATCAGGCCAATGGCGTATTTGTGCCTGACCAAACGGTTTTTGCAGCCGGTACAGCAAGAATATTCGACACCAAGTTATATCAACAAGGGCTGACCGTACAAATCAGCGAGCTTCTCAAATCGACGGCGGGCAGATTACAAAACTTTGCGAGAGCACAGCAAGGTGTCATTGGGGCGCCGTCATTCGAAAATTATTTTCGAGCTAGAGATTGCGCTCGCGCGGTATCGGGGTACTTGCCTTGCATAGATACATACCAGCCTATCACCAGCACATCGATTCCGACCATGCTTGGCATGCCAGAGAGCGACTTTAAAACCCCGTGGGGTGATGTTGTACAGATCAGCAATCTATTGGACAGCAACAACTCGACGGTGCCATTTAGCTTGTCGATCCGTGCCTCCTCGCCTTGGGGGCAGACCATGACCTACCAAGTTCAACAAACCGATTAATAAAAAGCTAAGAGATCCGTTATGAATGATCAAGATGTCAACCGCAGTTTTCTAGAGATCCTCACCGAGTTACTGAGCGATGAATCTATCAGTGATGTTCATTTGCAGGCAGATCAACCTATCTGGGTTCGAAGCGGTGGCGAGATGCAACTTGTCAAAGACACACTGGTGCCCTCTGTAGATCTTAACGGATGGTTGCAGTCGCGATACAAAGACGCTTCTGCTCATGTACGGGTGCTCGAATTAGGTGGCCAAGATGATTTTGCGTTGAACTTAGCCAACATCCGCATACGAGCGCACGCATGGATATCACAAGGGCAACTCAATGTAGCGGTACGCAGGCTCTCCAACGATATCCCTCCTCTAGCCAGTCTTGGGCTACCCCCATCAGTCCAAAGGCTTGTAGAAGCGCCACAAGGCCTGGTATTGGTAACTGGCCCAACGGGGAGTGGTAAATCTACCACCTTGGCCAGCATGATCGACTGGCTCAATGCCAATACACCTAGTCACATCATCACCCTTGAAGACCCCATTGAGTACATCCATAAAGATCGTCAATCACGGATGCGGCAGCGCCAAGTTGGTGAGTCTGGTGACTGCTCGAGTTTTGCCGCTGGTGTGATCGGCGCGATGCGTGAGGATCCTGATGTGATTTTGATTGGCGAGATGCGTGATTTGGACACAGTAGAGGCTGCACTGAACGCAGCCCAAACGGGGCACTTGGTATTGGCAACACTGCACACAAACAGTGCAACCGAGACAATCAATCGCATCTTGGCATTCTTTTCTGAAAGTGACCGGCAACTCGCCCGTTCAGTTCTCGCCGCAGTACTTAGAGGTGTTGTGTCGCAACGCCTGATCCGAACGAAGGAGGGCAAACGCACTCTAGCGCTTGAGATTTTGATGGCTACACCAGCGATTCGCGTGCACATCACCAAAAACATACACCTCATCACTCAGGAAATGAATAGCGGAGCAGTAGATGGCCAACTCACGCTGAATCAAAGCTTGCTAAAACTGGTTAGAGAAAAGATTGTGGATGAAGAAACTGCATTAATGGCCTCACCTGAGCGCGCTGAACTTGAAAAGGCGTTAGGAATGTTCTCATGAAACCCTGCACGACATCTGCAATTTTCTCGGTTTCGGCTGGTTCTAACTTTCAGAGGGGCTTCACTCTGATGGAAATGATGGTGGCTATGACTTTAGCCAGTGTCCTGATAGTGCTCATCAGCAACGCTGCGGGGCCAGGGATTACTTTCTTTGCACGTATTGAAACTGACAGTCGTTTGAAAGATTTAAGAGTCGCTTTAACCGCTGCTTATAACGACAACGCCACCAAAGTGGACGCGAATCCCGCTGCGGTATTTACGACTTCGACTGGCACACTGACGCCTCTCATACCGAGCGTAAACAACTTGTGCGTTGGCTCGCCAACTATGTTCAATGCCATCGCCAGATATTTGAATACAAGCGCATCCGATATTTGGCATGACGGATTCGGTAGAAGTTTTTGTGTATACATCACTCCCATACAAAACATAACCGTCAACTCCATCACTTTCAACTATCACTCCGTAGCCGTCGTATCTGCAGGAGTGGACGGTGCCATTGATGCAGCCACAACGCTTTCGCCGATTGGTGTTCTGACGCTTGGGGGCGATGACAAAGGGATTTTGATTGACGGACGATCGCTTATGCAAGACAAAGTCACTCAGTCTTTGGCGGTCGTGAACAGAGCAGCAGACGCCTACCAGATGTACTTCAATACTCGCTATTTGGCTAACACCACGCGCGATATCTCAATTGATTATTTCGCCAACACCGACCGAGGAGGAAATGCGTCTAGCAGCTGGGATATCGGTGGTGCTATGCCGAACACCGGTGGGAGTGCTGTCAACATGGTCAATATCGGCGCACATACCGTATTTGGTTTGACTCTTTCAGATGTAACCGATTCGTTCGGACAGATTTTGCTGATTGACAACAGCTCAGATGCGGTTCGAAACCCTCAAAATGCAACTGGAGCCTTACAAACGCCGGGCTTTACAGCCAGGATTTCCACCTCTTTGCCTGGCGGACAGACGCTATCTCGCACGGTCGTCGGCTCGTACTAAAAACCCATTTAAAGGAGTTCCTGTGAACAAAAGCATACAACCCCTGATATCTATCGGCATCGCCGTCTCGCTAATTGCGGCCATGGCCAGCCCAATGCATGCTCAGGTTATTGCCAAACCTAGCGGTGCAGGCGCAGGCCGAGGCCATGTGAACCCTAAGAGTGAGTTGCTCCCCCAAAGTACAGATAAGTTAACGATCGAATCAGACGATCAGTTTAGAGGAAGTATTCCAAAATTACCTGTCATGGCACAACCGCCGAAGTTGCCTGCAATCGCTGCCATGCCTAACTATAAAACTCCGATTGATACAGATTCGGCCATTAACCCTCTTACAGGGAAATCTTTCTCTGAAGAACGTTTGACGCGCTTATTGAATGCCAATAAATTGGTGACCGACATTGCTCGTCAACAAGTCGCACAGGCGCAACTACAGGCCGAGTTGGAATTGACAGGAGATCGACGTCAAGCTGAATCGGCCAAGATTCGCAGTGAAGCGATCAATGTCATTCCCAAGTTGCAAGTCCCGGCCAGAGATTCACTAAAAAAAGGCGAAGAGTTGGTATCAGTATTGAGCAAACACGCTTCCAGCGGCGATTCGCAAAGGGCTCTGCCCAAATCTGATGCAAGCGCCTTAGTGCCTACCGTTAATATTACTCAAGGTGCCGTGAGTGGAAATATCCGTATAGGCAGCGAGATAATATCTGCCCAAAGTGCTTATTTAGGCACCCAATCTCGGGTCGTCTATGTGGACGCACAGGCGACAGGAACTCGCATAAATTCAGCGGCGAACCCTATTAGCAATGTGCCGCCACTTTCCCAATCCCCTTCTGGCATGAGCACCAACTCGGGGTCATTTCCAACGAATTTCGTGCCTAGTCCTATTCAGCGATGAAAAGGGGGCCATAGTGTTGAAACGATCTTTCATTACGCTAGGCTGCCGCCAATTGCGACTAGTCAGTTTCACTTTGTTGTTAGTAAATATTGGACTACCCGTTGAAGGCGCCACAACGACTGCTGCCAGCAAAAAAAATCGAACAACAGTATCGGTCATAGAAACTGTACCTCTGAATAGTAATACCGCAACTTTCACGGTTTTCAGTGGAACAGTGGGCTACACCGGCAATGGTTTGAAGATCCAACCTGATAACAACTCCAACGGAGCCACCACAATCGCAAGCGTAGCAGTCATGCCATACACATCTGGTAGCAAGTCAAAAATCGAAATTGTGAAGCAGGCGACCGATTTTCTATTGCCATCAGCTGCAGATGTCGGTAAAGCACTCAAATCTTGGATGGCCACAAACAACTACAAGGCCGCAACGTTCATTTACGAACAAGAACTCATTCCAAGTGGCGTCAATCGCATCATGAAGTTAACCTGGCAACTCTCGGTTGCTGATGGGGGGCGTATCCTATTCGGCGCACCTCGTGTGATAGATGGAGACCCAACATTTGTTTACATCACATACACCCCAAAGGCTGTTGCTGCAGGGTTGCCCACCAATTGGGCATTTGCCGACGCCGGTGTCTTCAAGTGGCAACTTCGTAAACGCGATGGAACACCACAGACAGAATGGGTAAGCATCAACACAAATGGAGCGTATGACGAACCAACCACAAATGAATCGGACCCTAACTTTGGTGTGAATTGCTTGGCTGATAAGGCAAGCAGCCCTAATTGTCCGGCTGTCTTTACGGATGCAAAAACACTGATGCATTCAACAAGTAGTAACGGCGCGATCATTGACTACACGCGATCCCTTCAACCTCAGTACACGCCCTTATCTGACGGATCCCAGCAGCCAAACTTGGCCATCTCTTTTGATACTCGTTCTTTAACTCACAACAACAGCTGTACAAACGGCACCATTCGCACTGCTGGACGGTATGGACTGACACTGGTGAGCACATTCGATCGATATGTATTTGATGAGACCTCGATCAATCCAAATCTTATTAAGAGGACAACTACGAACAGTTTTTCACCCACTCAAGGTTTCGATTACACGCAAGCCACGACACTTTCCATCAGTCAAGTTCGAGAACTTGTGATCAATCCATTTTCTCCAACAGGCCCTTTGATATCTACTAGCGCTATTCCAGGTGTTCAATATGTAGCCCCCATCTATGAGACTGGAGACTCAGGGCAAACGAAAATCTATGTAAGTTATGGGGGGCAAAAAGGGTTTTGTGATCCAAGTTATCCCGTTATTTATAGGGGACAAGCTTGCATTACTTTCAATGCGAACGGGGGCTGCATCGCATCAGCAGCAACAACAATTCAGAGATGCGGCGGCTATTTTTGGTGGGGAACCAACTATACGCTAGGCATTGATAGGGCTAGCAACATCGGCTGGCTGATGCACGAATGGTATGGACCTCATTACCCCACAGCACTGGGTTCAGTAACTTCTGAAACTGTGCCATGTCCAAATTAACTGGAGTATTCAATGAACAAAATCACTTTCAAAAAATGGATCGCATCGACTATGTCGATCGTAATGCTTACAACAAGCCTCATCATTCCAACAGGTAGTGCGTTTGCGAGAGCCGACCCTACCGTTTACAAGGCTAGTGCAACGATCGGACAGTTCAAGCCCGACAAAACATGTATGGCCGAAGGTGGTCAATTTGGCTGTGGTTATTACGAACGTTTCGGTGATTTAGAGGGAACAGGTGTTACGCGCATCAAAGTGCCCCGTGACAACTGGAGGATGATTGCCCAAATCACAGGAACTGGTCGAAATGAAAGTGCCGACTTCATGATTCAGGGTGAAGGCTGGATCACCTATGGGGTTGAGGGGGTAGGGCGATTAGGGCTTGAACCCAATCAAGTGGCCATGATCTTGTCGAGGGACACCAACGGTAATCCACCTTGGGTTGTTGCCCGATATTTTCCAGAACAAGCGAAGCTCAAAATCGATATTTTCAAAATCACACGCGATGCTTCTGGCAAACAACAAGTCTGGGTCTCTAACTTCACTCCCCATCATGGTGAACACTGGCGTGCAGCGCGCCGCTATCTGACCGAATCAGAGCGCACCAACATTGTCAAAGCAGGCTACAACCCCTTTGAAAAGTTCAGAGGGTATGACGATGATCCTATGTTCCATAACATCGGCTGGGGTGCTGCTCAAGTGGCTGTCAGTCATGCTATGCAATATCATGACTCGGTTTTCGCGCTATACATTGAAACTAAAAACCGCTTTACCCAAACGCAAAGTACCAGCGGAAATTTTCTTCGAAAAAAAGTTACAGTAACCACGACAGGATTCGCGACGCCACAGTTTTATTTGGCCATGCCATTGAACATGAGTCCATCGCGAAACAACATCAACCCAGCCACGTTTGGGATCATCTGCGTCACTGGTGCCACAAATTGTGATGCAGAAGAACATGTTGTCACTGGCTTGATAGCGCTAGAACCTCTACAAGGTGGAAACATTCCGGAGATTGAACAACAGCTTTACCAAAATGTCACGACCAACAGTAGCTGGACAACCCTCGCGTTTGCTCTGATGACTGCGGCCCTAACTTATGGCGTCGTGGGGATGTATGCTTCAGCATATGGTGGAGCTGCGGCTGCAGGTGGTGCAGCAGGCGCTGGAGAAATCGCAATTGGCTCTATTGCTGCTCAAGCTAGTGTTGGGTATGCCGCGACGACACAAATAACACAAGGTGGATCACTGGTGTCTCCACAGCGGGGGTGGATGGGAAGTATTGGTTGGAGCCCTTCGAATGTTGGCAATGGTTCATCAACAGGTGCCGATTGCTCAAATGCGCACTGCGCAGGTCTTTATGCCGCTATACAAAGACGCCATGTGAACAGTGATGTTCTTGATGCTTCTAGTAGTGGTAATTTAGATGCAACAAATCAGCTCATCCAAGGTAACTGTGATCCAACTTGGACTGTCGCAGCATGTCGGGCAGCAGGCTTAAATCCGGGCACAGCTCTTTATCGTCCCGACAGCTACATCGAAGCAAAAACGGTCTACTCCATGAAGATGCGCGAGCGAGAATGCAAAAAACAGGGGCTAACTGGCAAAGACTTAAGACAGTGCATTTCCCCACCCATCCGCAGACAGTAAACGGTCTTTATGGTAAGCACGCCCACCATGAACAACATGGCTGCGCTGCGAGGCGCGATAAAAAATCGCGCGTCACGCGTGCCTCAGCCAACTATTTCGCAAAGGGAAGAAGACGATCCACTTTAGCCCGCAACTCTGCATACACCACAAACACATGCGTCAAGACCGTATTGGGAATGGGGACGGCAACTACTTCATAGACGCTGCTGTTATCCTGGAGCGTTGCAGGTATCTCTGACAAAGACTCCCTAAACTTTTATTCACATGAGGTCTTAGTCGTTTCACAACACCAACACTGCTCTGTTTCGATCTGATAACTACATCGAGGCATACGGGTCTACCACGAGAAAAAGCGAAAGCGTGAATGTAAAGCTCAAGGACTTGCCAGAAAAGCACTACGACAATGCATATCGCCACCGATTCATCTTCCATTGCAATTCACAGTAATGCTCGAGAATTCCAGTAACATCGTTTTAATAATTTTGAAGAGCTTCACCATACACATTTTTATAAGACCACCCATTGCATTCAACGCCGCCTTGACGATCCAAAGAAAAATAAACAGCCGCAGGAAAGAGCAACATTCCACCAATAAAGCCTCCTAAAAATTTCCCTGCAGCAGTCACCGCTCCATCGGCCAAGTCATTGCTGCTTCCAACCCATTTACAAGTCTCTGTTTCTTCGTAGGCTGCTACTTCGACAAAACGAAAACCAGATTCAGCATTGGCATCCAACTTAACAATTGAACCAACCTTCATATTGACAGATACGGGAACAGCTTCTGTACGGTTAAGAAGAGATTTATCTTTCAGTAATGTCCAATTAACAACATTGAATTCATTCAGGCGACTACAAACCTTCATTCGGAAATTTCTTATTTCCGGCGATGCATCAGTAAGCCTACACTCTTTCTCGAGTGATGTGCCCGGTGAGATTTTGTTTACTTGTGCATAAACAATCCCCGCCTTCTTTTCCGCACTAGAAATCGCGTCTAGCTGCGAAGTGGCACACCCAGTCATCGAAACCAAGCAGCAAATCACCGCAGACAGAAGAAACGATTGAACTTTTCGGTGAATATTGATCATGATTGCCCCCATACAAATAAATCGCTTCACATTAGTTGTGGTTGACATGGTGGTTCATCTATACCGACGAAATTTGGCTCTATCGTTATAAATTTCTCCGATCAAATAACATAAGTAAGCGAACGCCGCGAAGGCAATCAAAAAAGGAATAATCAAAAGCAACCCTGAAAAATATTGACCTATAAAAATTCCCAAATATGCACTCGCTCCAAGAGCTAGCCAATATCGCGAAGTAGGTGCACCATACTCAATATTGGCTTGGCAGCCAAGACAAACCCTGGCACCCCACTTAACAGTTGTGAAACATAGAGGACAAACTACAGTTTTTTGGTTTTCCATTTGCGGCTCCTAGTTGTTGTTAACGGGTAAAGCTGGTATCGCGCCCTCACCGGCATTCCAGATCCATGAGGACAAATCACTCACACCTATCATTTGGTGAAGTGCATTCTGAAACTCTTCAGTTGCATTGGGCGGAATGATG
>JACCDY011503334.1_pt1 | contig 38184 bp, 32 predicted proteins | sample 7446391 | NCBI WGS metagenome assembly JACCDY01 (sample SAMN15323451, study PRJNA562643) | freshwater metagenome | isolation source: river surface water | place: USA:Blue River Watershed | collected 2017-08-18 | reverse complement strand
GGGGAAGAATCGGATAATTCCTTCTTTCATCATCTTCTCAGTTTGGAAGGTCATTCGGAATAAAGTGAAGAGAGTCCAGAAGATTGCGAAGATGAAGAGGAAGATATTGAAGTTGGCGAATACTTTTGCGATACCACCTTTAACATCACCTACTACAAAATGATCGAGAGCGAAAGGAAGAGGGAGGATAGCGAAGATACAATATAACATGAAGGTCAATGGACTTGGCGGGCCCGCAGGGGGCTTGTCGCCCCCGTTGGCACCATTCTTCTTCTCACCATTTTTGCCTTCTTCGCCTTCTTCTTCCTCTGGTAAGAAGATTCCTGCTCCCAAACCAACAGGACCGACTACAGGATAGGACATACCAAATTTCTTCACTCTTTCTGGTTCGCCTAATACCTGAGCCATATCATAAAAGTACCACATCCCAAGTGTTAAAATATTGAATACAGTCTTCAGAAGAGCACTGAATGGACTTCTTAAATAAATATGATCTAATCCTAATAGTCCTGTTAAAGGGAAAATTGATAATACTCTTAGAATGGTCCAATTAGTAGTAGGACCACCCCAGAATTTTGCTTGTGTATAATGATAAAATGGTAAATCTTCTTTTTCCTTTTTGTCATTGCCTTTTGAACCTGATCCTCCATTGGCATTTGCATTGGTATTTGCACCAGTTCCACCTTTGTTACCTGATGCACCCGAATTACCTTTTGAATTATTTAGACCTGTTGGACCAGATGTACCTGTTGGACCAGATGTACCTGTTGGACCAGATGTACCTGTTGGACCATTTGTACCTGTTGGACCAGATGCACTTATATTACTTTTAGAACCAGTAGGACTTTGGGATTCTTTTTTATTTTGAATTACTGTTCCTGTTGGACCTTGCATCCCCAGACCCGAGATCCCAAGGCCCTCATCTTTAGAGACCGATTCTTTGGAAGCCATACTGTTATTTCATAGGATGCTTTCTGAATGTATTAACAACACAAACAGAAATCATATAGAGAAATTGAGATTATATTTTGAATAATACACCAGCGAAACCATCAATAACACGTAATACATTATGATTGATACCATAAACAACTGAATGACAGTTACCGATTGTATAATTAGGATCATCGCAATCAGCACATGAATTACATGATACCTGACAATCACGAATAGTCATTAATAGATTTAAACTATCAATACGACTGGCATTGAGAGACCCGGAGGGCTGTAGATCTTCAGGCCGGAGAGCAAAAGAGTAGACATATATGAAAGATAATATGGGTGTGGTGGTATGGCGTTGATAAGGTTGTACTAAACGGAAATAGGGTGCTGTTCTTCTATCAAAACGATCTTGACCATCTAATTGTATTTTTGCATCAATGATTGTATCTGTTCGAAGACATGTAGAGGTATCAGAAATAGTGAGAGAAGAGAAATTGAAATATTCGTGAAGATTGGTTGCCTGATCACGTTGAACAATCCAAATGAGTTCCCGAAGAGGATGATTGAAGTCCATTTTAATATTGACTGTCCCTGAACCGGCCGGAATAGCAATACGTGGTGTATATTGAATTTGATCAATTAAATATTCATGTTGTGTTGATACAAATCGGCGTCGTTCCTCTTTATCAAGACTAATATAATCACCCCACATTTGAATACTCGTAATGTTTACAGGGGTCAAAGTGCCAGGTGTGCATGCCTGTTGAGTGGATCCGAAATATGCCATATCATTTAGTCCTCTTAACTTGATATTAATACGTATTGGATGATATTGAATAGCTAATAAAGGTAAATAGTTACCAGGATTACGGCAGAACCAGAAATGAAGTGGTACGATTAATTTTTGACTTCCAAATAACTGTGGAACAGCATATTGATTTTGTCTACCAATCATATTATTAAGTGCATCAATCTGTCCAGCCGGGGTAGTTAACTGGGTCCATAATTCCATAAATTCACCAGTTTGTTTATCAACTTCTTGTTCACCAATTTCAAGTGTTATTTCTTCAATAATTGCATGTCCTGGAGCATTAACATAGCTAACAGGTGTATTATCAGAGGCAAGTGTTAAAGCAGGTAATTCAATTTCTAAGAATGTTTGACCGAGAAGATCTCCAAAACGTGGAACTAAACATGTTATACGTTGTCCAAAATTAGGTGTACCATCAAAGTACATACGGCATGATTCAATTGAAAAATTAGTATAACGACGATAAACAGATTTATAAAACGATATCTGCGGATTTCCTGTTAGAAATACATCCTGTTTACCTGTCGCAACTAATTGTAATAAACTCCCGGGACTCGGCATCTCTCTGGTTTTAATACATGTTCTTGTTGAGCGATTAAAGGGCGCACGTGAAAACATGTAAAGAATTAGAGTATGTCGGCCTTTCCAAGACGTTACAATGAAATTAATACAATTTCATTGAATAATATTACAATTAGGGATAATCAAAATGCATTACCCTCGAGTGGATCTGTATTAACTACAAGTACTGGACGGGCATATATGATGGGTATTAATTATGCATTGAATAATACTCCAGGTTTATCAGATTTAGTTGGTCAAATCTGTTCTATTAGTACTACTGCAGCTAATATTGGTGAAGGTTTTACAGGTCCCACTGGTCCACGAGGTGCATTTGGATCAAGTTCGGATCGAATAATAAGTTTATTTAGAGTTACAACATCCGCTGTTACAGGTGTATTACATGATGTATTTAAAGATATTACTGTAAATACAAATTTTGATTCAGTTGGTATAACATTTACAAGTAGTTCAGGTCGTTTTACTGTTGGTGATGCTGGTTATTACGCTATTGAACTACTTCTTAGAATTGGATCTTCAATTTCACCAGATAGTGTAACTGTTGCAATTTATAAAAATGGATCATCTGTATGGTCATATTCGTATAGAAATTTTGGAACAGCAACTAATCCATCAGCAATACCAATTATGCTTTATCAAGAATTGGAGGCTGATGATTATCTAAATTTTTATGTTACCTCAAGTGCTACAACATTACCAATGTATATTGCATCAGGTTCTTTAGTTAATATTACACGTTTATCTGTAGGACCTCAAGGGCCTCAAGGGCCAACTGGACCTGGTGGTGGTGGTAGTACTACACTTCCAGATGGTACATATTATTCTGATTATTTATATTGGAGTACAAATCAATGGACAGTTGGCTCAGATAAAATACATATAGGTGCCGACGCTGGATCATATCAACAAGGTCAAAGTAGTATTGCTATTGGAGCCAGAGCAGGAAGTACTATGCAAGAACAAGGAGCAATTGCTATTGGTCCCTGGGCAGGTATTTCATCTATGAAGACTGCCGCAATAGCGATTGGATATGCAGCTGGTGCTGGTAATCAAAGTACAAATGCAATAGCAATTGGTACTTTTGCTGGTGCTATTGATCAAGGTGATTATGGTATAGGAATAGGTTTTCATGCAGGAGAAGAAAACCAACATCCAGATAGCATATCTTTTGGAAAATATGCTGGAACTTATCAACAATCAACAAATTCAATTGCAATTGGCACAGAAGCGGGTCGTTCTAATCAAGGAGAATATTCAATTGCATTGGGATATTTTGCAGGACATTCAACACAAGGATCAGGTACAATTGCAATTGGTGGATTGGCTGGATTCGAAAATCAATCAACTCAATCGATAGCAATTGGTTGGTTTGCCGGTCAATCGAATCAACAAGATGATTGTATTAGTATAGGTTATTATGCTGGTCAATCAACTCAGGGTGCATTTTCAATTGCTATTGGTAATTCTGCAGGAAAAGAAAATCAGAGTACTCAGGCTATCGCTATAGGATGTAGTGCAGGTAATTCTAATCAACGTAATGATACAATTGCAATTGGTGCTTTTGCTGCTCAAGAATCTCAAAATGAACAAGCAATAGCTATAGGTTTACAATCTGGTCAATATAATCAATCCACTGGTGCTATTGCACTCGGTTTAAATGCTGGTAATTTAAATCAAGAGGAAGGTTCAATTGCTATTGGTGCAGGTGCTGGTTTTTCAAATCAAGGACAAGCATCTATTGCAATAGGTAAAAATGCAGGGTTAGAATATCAATGTACTTTAGCTATTGCAATTGGTGCTCCTGCTGGTGTTTTTAATCAAGGTGAACAAGCAATTGCAATAGGGTTTAATAGTGGATTCTCAAGTCAGGGAGAATATTCTATAGCATTTGGTACAAATGCAGGCTATGAAAATCAGAGTACTAACGCTATTGCTATTGGTGCAAGGGCAGGTAATTCAAATCAAAGTCAAAATTCTGTTGCAATAGGTACAAGTGCAGGATCTTCAAATCAAGGAGCAAATTCTATAGCATTAGGTATAAACGCAGGAAATGAAAATCAGAGCACAGGTTCAATTGCTATTGGATCAATGGCAGGATTATCGAATCAAGGAGAATATTCTATAGCATTTGGTACAAACGCAGGATTTTCAAGTCAGGGAGCATATTCAATTTCAATTGGAAATAGTGCTGGTCAATCAAATCAAAGTGATTTTTCAATAGCTATTGGTGATGCAGCAGGAATTTCAAGTCAAGGTTCATATGCAATAGCAATAGGTTCACAAGCAGGTTCAAATAATCAAAGATTTAATGCTGTTGCTATTGGAAGATTAGCAGCACAAGATTCACAAAAAGAATATAGTATTGCAATTGGTTCACAAGCTGGTCAGACAAATCAACAAAGTAATGCTGTTGCAATTGGTTCACAGGCTGGTAATTATGAACAAGGTGAATATGGATTAGCTGTTGGTGATGGTGCAGGTTTTATATCTCAAAGTACAAAATCAATTGCAATTGGTTTTAATGCTGCGTATGATAGTCAAAGAAATAATACAATTGCTATTGGTGTACAGGCTGGTTATTCGACCCAAGGATCTTATGCAATAGCAATTGGTGATAATGCTGGAACTAATAATCAAAGTACTAATTCAATTGCTATAGGTAATAATGCTGGTAGATCTAATCAGCAAGATTATTCTATTGCTTTAGGTTATGAATCAGGACAAGTATCACAAGGAGATGGTACAATTGCAATAGGTTATTTAGCAGGCAAAACTAATCAAACAACTTATGGAATTGCAATAGGTGCTCAAGCAGGACAAACTTCTCAACAGTTTGGCAGTATTGCAATTGGTAATAAAGCAGGACAAACTTCTCAACAGATAGGCAGTCTTGCAATTGGTAATAACGCTGGTACATTATCTCAGAGTACTTTTGCTGTTGCTGTCGGTTCATTAGCCGGTTATGATGGTCAAGGTCAAAGTGCGATTGCAATTGGAACTCAAGCAGGAACAAGAAAACAAAAAGAGAGTTGTATTGCAATTGGTAATTCAGCAGCATCAACAAATCAAAATTTTGCAGCTATTGCAGTCGGTTTTGGAGCTGGAAGAATAAATCAAAGCACTACTTCAATTGCTATTGGTGTAAATGCTGGTTTATCAAATCAAGGTGAATATGCAGTAGCAATTGGTGCCTCTGCAGGTTACAACAATCAACCTGCAAATTCTATCATTTTAAATGCATCAACATCTGTATTTAGTCCAACAACAAACGGTTTCTTTGTAAATCCAATCAGAAATGATACAAATACATATGGTTTATACTATAATACTACCCTAAAAGAAATAACTTATTCATCAATTACATCTGGTGGTGTAGGAAGTACAGGTGCAACGGGTGCAGCGGGAACTGCAGGTTCAACAGGTGCTACAGGTCCAACAGGAACTATTTTACCAAACGGTTCAGCATATGGTAATTATTTATTCTGGAGTACAAATCAATGGGCTGTTGATGGAAGTCGTATACATTTAGGGCATAATGCGGGTGCAACGGGACAAGGTATAAGTACAATAGCGATTGGTCATCATACAGCTATATCAAGTCAAGGTGCTTATTCAATCGCAATTGGCCCATATGCAGGTCAATACAGTCAGGGAACAAGTAGTATTGCAATAGGTGTAGAGGCAGCCAGTACTGGACAACTTTCTTATGCTACAGCCTTAGGTTATGGTGCAGGACGTTCAGGACAAGGTTTAAACACAATTGCTATTGGTTGTAACGCAGGTAATTATAGTCAGACGGCAAATGCTATATCAATTGGTGCATCTGCAGGTTTTAATGCTCAAGGAACATTTGGTCTGGCATTTGGTACATCAGCAGCCTATACAGGACAATTAGCGGGTGGTATTGCAATTGGATCATATGCAGGAAATACCAGTCAGGGAACTAATTCAATTGCAATTGGATCAAATGCTGGTTCAAATACTCAGGGTGAATATAGTGTAGCTATTGGATTTAGAGCAGGTCAAACCGCCCAAGCACCAAGTTCAATTTGTATTAATGCGGCAACAACAGCACTTGATGCAGCTACAAGTGGTCTTTTTATTAGTCCTGTTATATTGAATAACTCTTTAACAAATTCAAATTATTTAATGTACAATTCAACAACCAAAGAAATTTATTATACAACTGCTATTCAACCATCGACAGTAATAAGTTCATTAACTGCACAAACAGCGACAATTTCCAATTTAACAATGATCCAAACAACAGAGAAGCATTCGACAATTACGGGTGCAACTGGAGTAGTAGCACATGATTGGAATATAGGATCTGTATGGTATCATTCTTCTATATCAGCAAATTTCACAACAAATATAACAAATCTTCCTACAACGGATAATCGTGCATATGTTATAGTATTAAATTTAATACAAGGATCAACACCATATTATACAAGCACATTGCAAATTGGAGGAACTGCTACGACAATTAATTGGGCAAATAGTGTAATACCGACGCCAGCTGCAAATAAATTCGAAGTAGAAAGTTTAACAATTTACCGACAGGGTGGTACATATAGAGCTCTTGGACAATATACTTCATTTGGTGCAGCATAATATATTTTCCGGCTTATATGAGTTTGTTTTAATAATATTAGGTCATTCACAATTAGATGGCAGCCGAGAGGAATCTACAAATTAATAATTTAGTTTTCTCTGAAATGCAATGGATAGGTCCTCAAAATCAACAAGGACCTACAGGATATTTCTTAATTGCAGGAGGTGATAATATAATTATACCACGCAATCCAATTCCAATTTTCAGTACAGTCTACGGAATTGATTTGTATCGAGCAGGTAATACAGGTCCAACAGGTCCTTTTGGTTATACAGGTCCAGCAGGTGTTCAAGGAGAACCAGGGCCAATAGGTCCTACTGGAATTCAAGGAAATAATGGTCCAATTGGTCCAAGAGGTTTTACAGGAGCACCTGGTACAGCAGCTAATACGGGTGCAACCGGCCCTCTTGGTCCTACAGGAACAATATTCCCTGATGGTAGTTTTTATTCAGATTATATTTATTGGAGCACAAATCAATGGACTGTAGGTTCTTCAACTATACATTTAGGTAAAAATGCTGGGAATTCAGGCCAACAGAACTATTCAATTGCAATAGGTGATTCTGCTGGTTATTTAAATCAAAGTAATAATTCTATAGCAATTGGATTTGAAGCAGGTAAAACATCTCAAAGTAGTTACTCTATTGCAATTGGTAACCAGGCAGGTGGCACGAATCAACAAAATAATAGTGTTGCAATTGGTAACCAAGCAGGTCAATTTGACCAATCTAATAATTCAATTGCAATTGGTTATGGTGCAGGAACTAATTATCAGGATAATTATTCAGTATCAATTGGAAATAGAGCTGGATTTAATCATCAAGGATTTTTTTCTATTGCATTAGGTAATTCAGCAGGTTCAAATGAACAAAGTAATTATTGTATTGCTATTGGTGATAATGCAGGTAATACTTATCAAAACGAATATAGTATTGCAATAGGCAAGAATGCAGGGGCCACCAATCAAAGTACTGGATCAATTGCTATTGGTTACGCCGCAGGTGATTATTATCAAAAGGATAAAGCAATTTCGATTGGTTTAAATGCTGGTCAAAGTAATCAATCTACAAGTGCAATAGCTATAGGAGATAATGCTGGGCAAAATGGTCAAGACTTAAGTGCAGTTGCTATAGGATCATATGCTGGTACTACTGATCAACAATCGTATTCAGTTGCAATTGGAGAATCTGCAGGTAGTCATTATCAAGGTCAATTTAGTGTGTCTATTGGAAGGGCAGCAGGTTCAAATCATCAGGGTATCCAATCAATTGCTCTTGGAAATTTTGCAGGTGCAAGTTATCAATCCAATAATTCAATAGCAATAGGATATACTGCTGGTCAAAGCAATCAGAAAGAGTATTCAATAGCAATAGGAGATAATGCAGCACAAATTGATCAATTTGCAAATGCTATTGCTATTGGAGCAAATGCTGGATATTCAAATCAAGGATCTTCAGCAACAGCTATTGGTAATAATGCAGGTAAAGATGATCAACAAACAGCTGCAATTGCTATCGGACCATATGCTGGACATTCAAATCAAAAAGAACATTCAATTGCAATCGGTAATGCTGCAGGTGCCTATACACAAAAAGAATATAGTATTTCTATTGGAACAAGTGCAGGTGAGAATAATCAATTTAATAACTGTATTGCAATAGGGCAAAATGCAGGTTACAATACTCAAGAATTATGTGCTATAGCAATAGGTACTAATGCTGGTTCAACATTTCAAAGCTCTTATAGTATAGCTATAGGAACACATGCTGGATCCATAACTCAGAATCAATATGGTATTGCACTTGGATTTAATGCAGGTTATCAATTACAAGGTACGAAAACTATTGCTATTGGATTATCCGCTGGTTCAAGTAATCAAGGATCTAATGCTATTGGTATTGGTAATGGTGCAGGGACATTTGCTCAAAGCACGCTATCGATTGCTATTGGAGATGAAGCTGGTAATAATTTCCAAAGAGAAATGGCAATTTCAATTGGTGCAAATGCAGGTAGATATAACCAAAAACAAGCAGCAATAGCTATAGGTTATAATGCAGGAATAGATGAGCAGGCATTCCATTCTATTGGTATTGGTTATGGTGCTGGAGCAAGCAATCAAAGTACACAATCTATTGCTATTGGCGATAGTGCAGGTAATTATTTACAAGAAGAAAAAGCAATTTCAATTGGTGTAAATGCAGGTCAAATCAGTCAAAGAAATTCAGCAATAGCTATAGGTTATAATGCTGCACATGATGCACAACATATAGGTGCGGTAGCTATAGGATCAGAAGCTGGTGCTATAAATCAAGAGGAATATAGTGTTGCAATAGGTCGTTCTGCAGGTAATAGTAATCAAGGATTACAATGTATTGCAATTGGCGACCGTGCAGGTAATGATACACAATTGTTTAATTCTATAGCAATCGGACAGTTTGCAGGTTATCAATATCAAAGTTCTTATTGTATAGCTATTGGAACAAATGCTGGATCTAATACACAAAATGATTACAGTATAGCCATAGGACATGTAGCAGGTGAAAGTAATCAGGCAGCTCATTCAATTGCAATTGGTGAGCAAGCTGGACAATCAAATCAAAGCTCTTATAGTATAGCAATCGGTGCTGGAGCTGGTAGAGAAAATCAATTAGACCAGGGTATTGCTATAGGAAATTCTGCTGGTACGCTTAATCAGAGTACAAATGCAATTGCTATTGGTACAGCTTCTGGTGCTTCAAATCAAAATGAATTTGCAGTTGCATTAGGATTTCAGGCAGGATCTTTTAATCAAGGCAAATATTCTATTGCTATTGGAACTAAAGCAGGTGAAACATCTCAAGCTGATAATTCAATTGTTTTGAATGCTTCAACATCGGCATTAGATGTATCTACATCTGGACTATATATTAAACCAATAAATCTTGATTTATCAAGTCGACCACCATTAACTTATGATACAAGTTCTGGAGAAATAAGTTATGATACAACAAAAACATTTATAATTGATCATCCTTTGGATCCTGATAATAGGTATCTTGTTCATGCTTGTTTGGAGGGTCCTGAAGCTGGAGTGTATTATAGAGGTAAAGCGACAATTAGGGATGGTGAAACTGATGCTACGGTAAAACTTCCAAATTATGTATGTGCTTTAGCCTCAGATTTAAGTGTTCATATAACACCCATTTATAATGGTTCTTTTGTACGAACATTGAATGTAAGTGAGGTAGATAATACAAAAGGCACTTTTAAAGTATATGGACTTCCCGGTGATTTTACCTGGATAGTATATGGTAAACGTTTAGGAATACCTAATGTGGAACCATTTAAGAAGGATGTTGAAGTAAAGGGAACAGGTCCTTATCGTTATATTTAATATCTGCGCCATAGAATGATATCTTTAATCATAACACTGTTAGATAGAAAGATGTCATTATCAAATCGTACATCTCTTGATACAAATGTAATCTTTTTACGAGATGTATTTATGTTTTCGACAAATACAAATAATGTACCAGTACCAAGTACATATATTCTTGCAGCTGGAGCAAATGGATATATTTCAGCTGTAAATCCATTATTAAATTTAAGTAGTGCCGACAGTAGTGTTGGTTATTTACCAAGTACATTTTCATCCATTAGTGGTGAAATTATAAGTACAGGTCAAATTCTTAGTGTATTTGCACCTGTAACAGGTTTACAGTTAACATCTACTACAGATGGTCTAATATACTATATAAATACAACTACAGGAGGATTAACAGGTTTCCCAACATTTTCAACAAATTTCAATACTTATTCCACAAATCAAGGAAACAATAATCAATTACAAAGTACATTAATTGGGTCAAATTATAGTACATTAAGTTCATTTATAAAGCAGGATTTTTCAACCTTAAGTTCGGCGATAATTACGACATCAAATTCACTTAGTGGAACATATGCAACATTAATTCAATATGGGAATTTATCAAGTTATGTTAATACAATAAGCACTGCAACATTTAGTAATATTTGTACATTAAATGTTAATCTAAATGCAGTTAATGTGGGTACAAAAGCACAGATTTGTAGTATTTCAACAACATTGGCTGGTTTATATCCATCTTCAGTCTTGTATTGGTCATTATTCCCTGCAAGCACAAATGTAAATATGAGTGAAAGTACGTTATCAAATGTTGCAGCAATTGTAATGACTGGATGTGAAATAAGTACAACATATAATCGTATGTTTGCACATGGTATTGAAACGGTTGCTATAGGAAATGGTTCACATGCAGAAGGATGGGGAACATCATCGATTGCGTCAGCAAGTCATGTGGAAGGTATTTCTACTCTTGCATATGGTCCTGGTTCACACACAGAGGGTCGTTATACAATAACAACAACGTCTGCTACAGCAGGACATGCAGAGGGTGTTTTATCTAAATCGGAAAATGATGGTGCACATGCTGAAGGTTACAGTAATGTTGCTGGTGGCAAGTATTGTCATGTAGAAGGTAGTAATAATACAATTTTAGCCGATACATCACATGGAGAAGGTGCATTAAATAATATATATGCTGGTGCTAATTATAGTCATATTGAGGGATACGGTAATATAGTTTGGGATAAAGGTATTGGAGCTCATGCAGAGGGTTTTTCAAATAATATTTTGAGTAGTTATGCACATGCAGAAGGTGCCAGAAATTTTGCATTTGGTTTTGCATCTCATGCAGAAGGTATAAGTACAACTACTACAGGAAGTGGATCACATACCGAAGGTTATTTTACAAAAACAGATGAATACGCTTTGTATTCACATGCAGAAGGATGGTCAACTGTAACAAATAGTAGTTATTCTCATGCAGAAGGTATAAATACTAATGGAAATGGTTTGGGATGCCATGTAGAGGGTGAAAATACTATTGCAATTGGACGTGCATCACATGCAGAAGGATTATCAACAATATCAAGGGGTAATTATTCACATACTGAGGGGCAATATAATACAACTTCATTAAATGCGCATTACAGTCATTGTGAAGGTTTATCAAATCAAGCAATGGCAATTAATAGCCATTGTGAAGGTGGATATAATTTGACTGACGGTCCTGGAAGTCATGCTGAAGGATTAAGTAATCATACAATAAGTATATATTCACATGTAGAGGGACGTTCTAATGTGGCTCGTGGTTCATACTCACATTATGAAGGTTATTTAAATACAGGTGAAGCAATATATTCTCACGTAGAGGGATATCAAAATACAACTGGAAATTCTTTTATTTCAGCAACACATGTTGAGGGTTATAATAATACGGGTAATGCTAATTATTCACATGCAGAAGGTGTTAATACACTTACTTTAGGATTAGGTTCCCACAGTGAGGGTACAAGTTCAATTACTGGTGTAACAGCTTATTATTCACATGCAGAAGGTAGAAGAGCATATACTGCAGGAGTTGCATCACATGCAGAGGGTGAATTTACATCATCTTTTGGTATTGCGTCACATGCAGAAGGTATATGTTCAGATACAATTGGAAATTATTCGCATGCTGAAGGTTCATCAACTATTGCTATTGGTATTGGATCACATAGTGAAGGTTCAAATACAAGTTCATTTGGTCAATATAGTCATGCAGAAGGTGAATTATGTTTATCATATGGTTTAGGATCACATGCGGAAGGTAATCAAACATTTAGTGAGGGGCAAGGATCTCATAGTGAAGGTTCACAAACAAGTTCTTTTGGTAATTTTTCACATGCTGAGGGCAATTTTTCATTTTCAGGTGCAGTAGGTTCACATGCTGAAGGTGATCATACATATATAAACATTGCTGCAACTTATTCGCATGCAGAGGGAGAAGGATCTTGTACTTATGGACTTGCATCACATTCTGAGGGTTCATATACATCATCAATTGGCAATTATTCACATTCTGAGGGTAATGTAACAATTACAAGTAATTTATTTGCACATGCCGAAGGTGAATATACACTTGCACAAGGATTAGCGTCACATGTAGAGGGTAGATACTGTAAAACAGGTACTCTTGCGCCATATGCTCATGCTGAAGGTTTAGCAACATATGCTGTTAAAGATTATTCACATGTAGAGGGTATCTCTACATTTTCGTATGGATTTGGTGCTCATGCTGAAGGTTTATTTACAAATGCTTCAGGAAGTAATGCTCATGCTGAAGGAGTATCAACATCTGCAGGTGGTCATGGATCTCATACTGAGGGTTTTAAAACAAGTACAATTGGAATATATTCGCATGCGGAAGGACGTAGTAATATTTCCCATGGAGAGGGTTCACATGCAGCGGGTACAAATACTTCATCAATAGGAATAGGTTCTCATTCAGATGGTCTATATACAATAGCAGACGCTAATTATTCTCATGCTCAAGGCGTGGGATCAAGATCGCGTATAAGTGGTATAACATCATATGCATCAGGAATAGTTGATGCAACAACTATTGGAGCTTCTCAAATTAATTTTATATGTCTGCAATGTCAAACTACAAATGATAATCAGGTAGCTTTATCATATATGAATAATCCAGATAATATATCTGGATTAAGTGAAATAATAATTCCATATATTGGATCAAGAGGTTATAGTATGGCATTCAATATAGAATTAATAGGTTATCAAAATATAATTATTGGTGCACCTGCTGCACAAGGATGTTATATGGCTGAATACAGATTTATAACTTATTATGATAATGCAGATGAAACATTATATGTTTATCATTCTGATGGTTTTATAAATCCAGGTAATTACGGAGTATTATTACCAAGTAATACTTTAGACAATTTGACAGATGCTTCTCCTATTGATCTAAGTGTATTTGTAAATCAGACTGGTGCAGGAATTGAAGGAAATATTCAATTGAAGATTCAAGCCCAATTATATAGTGCACAAAGTATTAATTGGCATGCATATGTTCGCGCAAATCAAATTATTCGTCCTGTTTAAATAATTCGTTCACCGACTTTTAGTGTGCCTTGAATTGAAACATTTCCACGGAATTCAACAGGTCCATGGAATATAGCTGATCCATTAACAATTAGAGTACCATCTTCTTTAATTGTCATTGCTTCATATCCTTCGACTGTAAATCGAAGAGGACATAGACTATTATAGTTAGAGGCATATATGTCTCCATATACAGTTAGTTCATATGCAGCTGATGTTGTTGTATTACTAAAAGTTGTTTGACCAGAAGAATCTTGTATTATAAGTGGTGCATTAATTGTTATATTACCACCACTTGTAAATGGTTGAATAGAATTTGCATTTATCTGTGCAATGGAAGTATTTACAATAGTTTGAAGACTGGTAATATTAGATGCATATATATTACCATTGACATATAAGGAATATTCAGCACCTGTTGTAGTTGTAAAGGTTGTAATACCAGAAGAATCTTCAATTATTAGTGGTGCATTAATTGTTATATTACCACCACTTGTAAACGGTTGTAATGAATTAGCGCTAATTTGCGCTAATGAAGTATTTACAATAGTTTGAAGACTGTTAACAGTATTTTGAATATCAGCACCAGAACTATTTATATTTCCTTGTAGATCAATAATATTAAGAATATTTGAATTGAACATAGTTGTACCAGTTGTAAAAGCCATGTTGTCTCTATTACAGGATATGAATAAGTATTTAGAACCTAAATTAACTCTTCACGATTAGAGTAGTTATGAGTAATTCTCGCGGGGATCAATATCGTCCATTTGATTCTGGTATAGACTCATCAGATGAAGAATATTTATCGGGTTATACAGATTATACTGATACAGGGTCAGGATCAGGATCTGAAAGCGAAAATTTTATTCCGCCTGACCGAGCTGAACTCTATCGAATAGGGCAACCGAAGATTACAGCAAAGGCATTGGATAATACAATTAGTGGTAATTCTGGATATGCTAAATATAAGCAGTCCGGCGCTGAAGATCCTTTATATGGTTCAACTGAATTAAATTTTGGAAAAACTGAATTCAAGACTATACCAAAAGAACGTCAGACTATGGTATTAGTTGATAGTTTAAATCGTGATCGGAAGGCATATCCTCAACCAACAAGTTTTCAACTGCATCTTCCTCGTGTTTATCGAAATATTACGAGTTTACAAATTCAACAATTAAAATTATTAACTTCGTTTTTTTATTTTAGACAGAATAAATATAATACATATTTTGATGTATATGAGAATGGAAGAATTGTTCCTAAAACGACACTTTCAAATATTGTTAGAGTGAATATTCGTGAAGGTTCTTATTCATTAGATCAATTATTTACTGAACTTACATATCAAATGAATACAACACCCACATTCTTTTATTTTACAAATGGTTTTAATGATTTTGCTAATCAATTCTCCGCTACTGGTGATCTTTCACTTAATTTCAATCTTCCAGGTGATTTCTATTATGATTCATTACTTGAAAAATATATTAGTAATCCATCAATTGATTATATTGTGACTCGATATTTTGCATCACGTTATATAATACAGAGCTCATATACTGTAAATGAATTACAAAATGCTTTTTATTATCCTGTTTTAAAGGAGGCGTTTTTAGATCCTGAAGAATTTATGAAATTGGTATTACCAACAACAGGAGAAGATGTATTTACTCGAGTTGTATATGGATTTGAGGGACTTCAGGATCCTTATACTTTATCTATAATTCAGACAAATTTGGATGAATTAGATAGATATCGTTTTAGTAAAACTTTTGCAAATGGACTTATAAATAAATATTCTTGGGGTTCAAATGCATTTAATAAACGTGTAAATGTTTCTGCTGTAAGTTTAAATACAAGTATTATTAATGATATTAATAGACAATCTGCAATTTATTTATCGAATGCAATTATAGATGCAAATTTTCTAAGTATTGCAACTTATAATAATTTTTTATCAAATTCATCACATCTTAATTTAATTGCAAATGGCATGTATAATTATTTACAAACTCAACTTGCAACATATTTTGGAGTAAATATTGGTACATATGGTATTCAGATTCTGGCCAATTCTAATTCATTTTATTATATTCAAAATGGCAGTAATGTTAATGGTGTATATACATCATATTCTACAGATTATATTAATGCACGTAATAGTAATCTATTATTAAGTAATCTTGATTTTAATTATGTGCCTTCTTCACCTTCAATTCAATGGCCAAATATGGTATTTTCATCCAATGATCCAACGATTGACATCACATTTAGTAGTTTTCAGTCAACATATACAGATCCCCCTTATAATTCTACAATAATAGGGCCAAATGTAAATGATTGGATAATTAATAAAAACACATATGTTACAAATAATATATATGATTATACTTTATCTAATTTTAATTCTAATATTAAAGTTATTGATTCAAATGGAATTATTAATGCATCTTTAAAATATGGATCAGCTGATATGGTTGCAAATATTAGCGCAGGTAAATATGTAATTATTCCTATTCGTTCTGATGTACGTCAATTATTACAAATTGAAACTACACCAAGACCATATACATTCCGTTATAAAGATTTTAATGATATACAATATGGTGGAATTATTCCTTTTTTCTTTAATAAAGATTATGAATATGCAACTTATTCATCATTAGGCACTGCAGCAGGATCAAATAATGTAGGTATTAACCTTGATAGTGCTCAATATGGATACAATCGCGCTCAGATAAGTTCTTTTGGGCCTTTCTTAAGCACATATAATTTAAATGTTTTAAATAATTATAAATATTTTCAAATTAATCTACCTGTGCCGCCAACCTCTATTTATGGAACTGATTCTGTTGGCTTTGATTATGAAATACAATTAGAATTGAGTAATGCATCACCTGGTTCAAACATAAGTACAACATTAGGTATGTTCGTATATCATGATCGCGCAGGATTTATGGCGGATGCAAATCAACTTCGTTCTGAGAATCCATTAAATTATTTATCTTCTTATTTTATCAGTTCTGTTTCTTCATTTACACAATCTATTAGAGTTCTTGGAGGAAATGACTATTATGTAATTATTCGTCCAAATGATTTGAGTTTCGAAACTACAAGATTTAATCTTTATACTTATTGGAACGACAATACAAGTACTCCACGAAAACTTATGTCTAATTTCAATATTCAGCAATCTGGAGTTTCTACATTCTCTGAACAATATGGTCTATTATATGCAAATACACCAAGTACTGTTAATTACTTCTTTTATAAATCATATAATAGTAATTATATTAGATTGCCAATACAAGGATATACTGATACTCCAACAGATCAGAAATTCAATACTGTATTATCATCTGGAGGACCAGTAATTGGATATAATAATTTAAAAATTAGTAATGATTTAACAGACTATAAGACTTATATTAGTGGATCTGTATCATTCATTCCTGGTGCTCAATTTGGAGCTGATCCAACAAATAATTTTTTCTTTAATAATTTATCGCCTTATAATTCAACAACTACAGTACAATCATATTTTTATGCAGGAAGTTCTAATGCTATTTTAACAAGTACAACATTAGCACCTTATACACCTGTATTTTCTGATACAGCCACTCGCGAATATAAAATTGTACATTATTATGATCCAAATTATATTGCGCCACAATTAAGAGATTCACAAACAGGTTGGTCTTTAGTACCATTTCAAAGTAGTTTGAGTACAATGAAACCCTATACATCAACAACAACAGATGGATATATTTCATCTCTTACAAGCTCATATACCTATAAATATGATAATGAGCTAAATGTATCTACATTACAAATAGGGGATGGAATTTATGGTATAACATTTTTACCAAGTGAAGGAGTATGGAATGTAAATCGTTTTACATTTAAATCCGCTTATATGGGTTTAAATGACCCTAATGATGAAATTGAATACATTGCAATTTTTGATACAAATTCTATTACAAATAAATCATTAAATGTCATTAGACCTGAAGGATCTTTTGCTGTTTTACGCAAAACTGGTAAAATTGTTTATAATGAAAATATGCGAGCATCTAATGCTAATTTTGATCCAAGTTACGGTACATGGTATAATTTTGAATTAGATACAACTTTCCCATACTCAAGAAAGGACTTAATTTCTCAAGGTATGCCTGGTTATACACAATTCCCATGTACAATTATTACTCGTGATAAAGATCTTTATTCTGCAATTCCATTTAAAAGTGATAATACTATTACAACATTTTTCATGTTGACTGGTAGTACAGTTCCTTTTCCAAATGATACAATTCCAATAATTTCATCTACATATCTTGGTATTTTACCACCTAATGGTGCTAATGTTCTTGTACCCTCGTATTTTACCTCATATGATACATGTCCAACCGGTGCAACTGGTGCAACTGGTGCAACCGGTGCAACTGGTACAACTGGTGCAACTGGTGCAACCGGTGCAACTGGTACAACATGTGTAATAGGTGTAACAGGTGTAACAGGTGTAACAGGTCCACCTTATATTAAATCTATTTATCAAAGTCAATATGCACAATCAATACCTATAGGAACATCTGGACTTAATTATGGTTCAACTATGAATTTAATTAATGATGGATCTGCCATGAAAAATTATAGTCCATCTTTAGGTGAAACCGGCGATCCTACACACTGTCTTAGAACGGCCAATTATTTCGAAAATAATAACCAATATTTATTATTTGGTGATCCTAAAGGCGTAAATCCTGGTGCTTGTGATATTTATAAAGTGCGAAATGCTGGCACAAGTAATCGTGATACAATCTTATATAGTACACTAAGTCTCTCAAATATTATTCCATTAGATATAGGTGAACAAATTATGACATGGACTGCAAACAGTGATAGTGTATTTGCCTTAACACGTGCAAATCCTACAGCTCAGGCTATAAATATTTATGAAATATCTTCATTAGCAAGTAGTCCCACATGTGCATTACATCAATCAATGTCTACGAATGATATGATATCTTGGTATACACCTATTTTTGAACCTACATTTAGCACTTCTTATACAAAATTATTTTTTAATGATAATAAAGATTGGATTTATCAAGATTATGCAATGTCTGGTTCAGGAGGAATATGTTATATTCAATATAATAACACCCCTGGTCAAAGTACATTTACTGCTGCTTGGTACCAAGAGGTAGAATTTGGTGATATTGGAATGCATGTAACTGGCACAAGTACTTTTTTTACACAATATATTACACAAACAAGAAACACAGATATTCAAATTATTAAACATTATACGCCCAGTGCATCAACAATAAATACTAATGGATATTTATTTACTTATGCTCTTAATTCTGAATCAATACCAATTACTTTACCGATTCCCGCAATTGTTCCTCCATATTCATTAAAGGTAAGATATATTTTACCAAATTTAAATGATATATTTACATTAAGTGATAATGTACCAACACGTTATTTGCGTATTGATGGTACTGAAACTCCATTAACATTAACAGCATCTGAATCATCATTTGAACCAGGATATTTATCAACAAATGCATTTGGTTTTGGAACAGATAAAAATGGTGGAATATGGTTTTCATTACAATCAGGTAATATTGTTTCTCCTAATCCAATAACTATTTATGGTAATTGTCAAACAGGTGATGATATTGGTATAGGTATTGTTGATACTGCTTATCAAATCTTTTATCCCACAATGAAGATTGGACTTACAAGAATAGCAAATAGATATAATGATTTAATAAATACAGTTGATATAAATTATTTTGGTTCTACTTTTAATGAATATCCAAAGACACAGGCATTTTACTACCCTAATTTCTCAACTTTATTAAATGATGTAAGATTGACAGATACAGATGGATCGACTATCGCTTGGAAATGGGGACAAGAATCAATTCAAAATTATTATCGTGCAGATACTCAATTCCAAGGATTCGGATTTAATGCATATATTCCAAATATTCCTCTAAGCACAAATGGTGCATTAACTCCTCCAACAAATTTTAAAATATATCAACAAGAAGGTAATCCAGATGATTATAGTTATTTGGCAATTAGAGGATATAGTCCATCAGAGGATTATCAAGTAATGGTTCGATTGAATTGTCCTAATCGCTACGATTATAGTGTTGTTAATAATAGTATATTAATTAATGAAATTTCCACTTCTGCTAATTTATCCAGTACTGCGACCGGTTTAAGTAATTGGAATCCAAATTATGTAATTGATCTTAGTAAGTTTGATTTAGCGTTTAGTACATCTCAAGTATATGGTGGTAACGTTTTATCGAATTTTACTGGTTCAACTATTAATACTATAAATTATAGTACATTTTTTAATCAATTCTCTACTATTTATAGTCAATATAATAGTACTTCAATTAAAATTGCACAAGTAAATTCAACATTCAATAATAATTTATCTAATTATTTATACTTGAACTATGGCGAATTAATACCAATGTCAACATTATTATCACATGTTCGTGTTACTGATAGTATACCATTTGACTTACTATTTTCAACTTCGGTTGCACCACAAGTCACACGACAAGATACTGATTGGGGTCTTGGATATAATTTAGGATTTGATCGTAAAAATTATAGTAGTTTAACATCTTATTCAGCTCCAACATTCTATAAAATATTAGATGATTATATTTATTTACAATTAAATGATAGTCTATCAATGAATGTTTTAGACACAACAAATCGTGAAAATCTCTCCAATGCACAAGAATCTACAGGTGAAGTTCGTAAATACTTCAGTAAACTCTTATTAGGTAATTATGGTAATTATAGTCAGACTGTAATTGGTACAACTGTTGCATTCAATCCACCAGTAGGAAAACTCGATAAATTTATTTTTAATTGGGTTGATATAAATGGAAATGTAATTGATAATGCGGATTGTGATTGGTCCGCTGTCTTACTAATTAATGAACAAGATCAAATTGCTACATCTGATTCGAGTATACCAGTTATTCAATTGAAAAAATAAAAATTCCTTATTCTGTGTCAAAGATATCTAACAGGCAATATATAAACAAAATATTAGAGAATGAAGTCAGTACAACCACGGGGTGAAGAATTCCCTTTACAAGAAGATTATCCTTTTGATGAATCGAAAACATATCCATTTTACCCACCTGTTTGTTTAAGAGAACATTGGGATCGTTCTGCTGTTGTCAAACATGTACTTCCAAATGAGAATGTTACATTACCTATGGATTTTAGACCTTATACCAAGGTATGTCGTCGTTATGTAACATCAGCACCAGCCATTCCTGCTCCTGAAGTTCCGGCTGATATGGTGTTTCCTCCTGGAGGAGAATTCTATCCTCCAACACGTTATTCAGCAGCAATTGATAATGAATCATCCTTACGTAGATTGGATCAACCACTCCGAAAATGGTGTGATGCTGATCAGTTCTTACCTGCATTAAATGGTGATATGTACTCTACGGCTCCTATGCGTCCTACACAAGGTCGTCCATCATCATCAGCTATGGTTCAGGAACTTGCAATGCCTCAAGTATGTTTGAAATCAGGTGAATATGAATGTCGTGCCGAGGCGGATCGTGATAATTGGAGTCGTTCAGGACGTTTATTCAATAATCCGACCAAACAGGATCGTTATCCTGCTCAACCCAGAAAAGGTTTAGTCCCTATTCAACCACCGAAAGCATCAGATGGTATCACACGCGATATACCCTTACCGCGAAGCGTTTACTCCCCGGCTTTGCAGGGAAGTGAACCGGCAGCTAAGGCTACCAAAGAACAGGAACGCGTTTGGGGCCCTTAACACTTAGGATGCGTTGAATTCAGAGGTGACAATGTCTGTTTCATCAACCGAATCAGTAACTTATATATTGCATGATGATGTTTTGGATGCTGTGCGTGATTTATGGCCAACAATTAAGGGAATAGATATTCTTCTTTTTCAAAATGATTTATTCTTCAAGATCCGACAATTAGAGGTGAAAGTTGAAGGGATTGGCAGCCCACGGGGTTTCTTACCAGCCTCATTTGCTCAAATGATTGGTCGTGATTCCCTCGGCAGTAGCCGAGCTACGCCTTGCGAAGATATAGATGATTGGAATTCTCCTTCTGAAACCTATAATAAGGTTTGGGCAGATTTAATTGCGAATGCTACTGTTGATTCAGAAGAGGCATTAGATGCATTTGAAGAGGATATTTGTGGTTGGGTTCAGGACATGATCCCTGAAGATTATAATTTCTTCTTGGCTGCATTGGATGAAGGAACTTTGAATGCAGAATGGCTCGGTCGCGCACAGACATTTTTTGAAAAGGCTGCGCAAGAAAATTCGACTTCAGTTGAGCAGTTACCAGAACCTCAACCAGTGCCTGTAAAGCCTCGTTGGCGTTCCGCGAATACAAGACGTCGTCACGCAGGCTTTGGACTTGGAGCACCTGGAAAAAGACGGGTTAGACTAACACGCCGTCGCACTCCGTAGGAGCAAGGCTTCGTCGGTCTAACCCGTCGATAATAACTATTAGAATTGTAGATGAGTGCAGTGCATTTTAGCTATAATTCATTACAATCTCATTCTCAGATTGTAAACGGTCAGGGACGTACACAGGTTATGGAAGTGAAGATTAAAAATGGTAGGGGTCATAAAAAAGTAACTCTTAAAAATTCAAAAGGAAAAATATTAGCTTCTAAGGCTATTGATTTAAATAACGATGAAATGGGTCGTATTATGAATAAGGAATTTATTCCAGGATTATTTCGTCCTTGTTTAGATCATTGTAATGGATCAATCCGGCCTTCCAGGCGATTAACAAGGCGCGCTTCACGTAGCCAGAGACGGTAATTAACAACTTATAGAGAGAGATGTTAGTTATATTAATTATAATAGCAGCCTTATTACTAATAGGGGCGCTTTTCTATCGTCAGAGTTTACAAGAATACAGAATTAATCAGATTGAATGGGATCGACGTCATGAATTAGATAGTTTATTTGATGAACGTGCACCAATAGTTGTGCGAGGTATGCCACAAACACCTGTATGGACACATCAAGATGTTATGATGAGAGATTTTTATGCGCAGACGAAGACACCTGATGGCAAAAATACGTTACGTGAATCACTTTTAGGGGGACAGGAGTCAATAAATAATAATTTGACGGCGACATTTAGGAAATATTTATATCAAAATGTTGGTCTTGGTATTTGGTGTGAAAATACATGGTCACCTGTAATAACGAATACTCGTGGGTGGCTTGGATCGTTCCTACCATTGGATGGAGAGTGTTTTGTTGGTGAACAGGGTTTAATGGAGATGAAGGCTAATTGGACATTAATTGTCCCAACTGAAGGTGCAATTATTGTTCAAGTATTGGCAGCAAAGGAGAAGAAATGGCTCCCGAAGAAATGGTCGAATCTATTCCCAGGTCGTTTAACAGCTGCTGATGCTCCATTTATAGGACAATTAAAATATATGGATATTATTTTGAGGCCAGGAACTGCTCTTTGGATCCCTGCTCATTGGTTAGTTTCATGGACACCAAAAGAAGAAGGTGAAGTTCCTCTTGCATGTGCCATTTACATGCATACCCCTATTAGTTGGTTAGCAGCACAGGAATCTAAAGCTTAATTACTATTAAAAAGTGAGAGCTAAAAATGATTGACGAGTTAGTTAAACAGTTAGATATGTGTCAAATGCGGGTGGAGGGTTTATTGGTGGAGTGTGATCGTCCAGGTCCAGAAGAGGGGGAGAGACTTCGGATTTGGGATGGTGCGAAGATACCAGAGAAGTTTGCTCTTCTTGATATGGTTCAAATATTTGATCGTTTGAAACCGTATGCTGTGGCTCGTGGGGGGAGTCAGTCATGGTTTGAATTCATTCGATGGGTCTTATGGAACTAAAAAATATTCTGGTTTTTATCAGACATATTTTTTAAGGATCTCACGCCTCATAAGGCCCCATTGATTCCAGATAGTGGTAAAATTTACAGCAACACATTTGCTTAGGACATTCCTCTGATGACTTACGCCAAATAATTTTAAAACGCTGTGAATCATGTGAACCATCAGTATAGACCGTCATCCATGAAAAGTCACGAGTATACCTGTATGAATCCTCTGACTTGATTGAATTTTTAGGGGGTTCAATTCCATAATACTCCTTGTACTTTGTCTCAAATACCATAAGAGCAACACCGTAAGTGCTAATACCACCTGCAAGATGAGGATAAGGATTCAATGCACCCTGCATCTCTTCCAGACTCTCAACTTCTGCCTTGATACAATTAACTGCCATTTCAAAATCGTGATAACTATATATATGAATAAATGTTATTTCAATTTTTTTTTCGAATAGGCCATAAAAACTGACTCTTTCTAACTGTCCGATAAGACAATTAGAAGATGCCATTAACGGAGGAGCAACAGCGTGCATTAGATTTGTTGCGTGAAGGGAAGAATGTATTCTTGACTGGGCCAGGAGGTACAGGAAAATCTTATTTCATTGAACAGGTTCGTCGACAATTAGGAAGCGAAGAGAAGAAGATTGCGACAACTGCATTAACTGGCTGTGCTGCAATTCTTCTTGGACACGGTGCAAAGACTCTACATTCTTGGGCTGGAATTGGTCTTGGTAAAGGAACCGTTGGTGAAATTGTAAAAGGTATTCGCTCTAATCGTCGAGTCGCAATAAATTGGCTAACAACAAATATTTTGATTATTGATGAAATCTCTATGATGCCGGCTGATCTCTTTGATAAATTGAATGAAGTTGCGAAGATTATCAGGAAATCTACAGAACCCTTCGGTGGTCTTCAAGTACTACTTGTAGGGGACTTCTATCAGCTCCCGCCAATCTCTGATGGACCAGGGGAGGCGAAGTTTGCATTTGAAGGCACGGCATGGAACTCTGTAGTACATGAAACGGTTGTTTTGAATCAGATTCATAGACAGGCTGAAGAGACATTTAGGGATATGTTGGGGCGTGTGCGAGTCGGTGCAGCCAGTGAAGGTGATATTGCTCTTCTTCGTTCACGTCTTGGTCTTGATTGGCAGAGTCTTGAAATTCGTCCAACACTCTTGTTTAGTCGTCGAGCCATGGTCGACAAAATCAATGCAGTGAATCTTGGGAAGCTCGAAGGTGAGGTTATGATATGGAAGGCAAAAACCTTGTTTGTGGGGACTGCTGGAAGTTCACACTTAGGTGAATCGCAACTTCGTGGCGGTCCTAAGCTTTCAATGGAAGAACTTGAACGTGCAGTGGCTACATTTGATCGTGATGGACCATATGATGAGACGCTGCAATTGAAGCTACGTGCACAGGTTATGTTAACGGTAAATTTGGATTTGGATCATGGACTGGTTAATGGGAGCCGAGGTGTCATTGTGGGATTTGACACTCGAGGAGCTGAACCATTACCTGTCGTTTTATTCAAGAATGGATTAAAGGAAACAGTTGGTCGTCATAGTTGGTATTTGGACGATTATCAACAAGTTGTTCGTTCGCAGCTTCCCTTGCGACTTGCATGGGCAGGTACAATCCACAAAGCACAAGGTGCTACTCTGGATTGTGCTCTCGTAGATATTGGTAAGAGTACATTTGAATATGGACAAGCATATGTTGCACTTAGTCGTGTGAAATCACTGGACTCCCTATATGTCTATGAATTTGCTGAAGGTGCGATTCGTGCTCATCCACGGGTAAGGGTGTTTTATGGAGAAATTAAATAGTTAAAATATAATATATATGAAGGTCTACTAAAATTTGATTTTTTTAGATCATTGTGCCTGAGGTCAAGAATGAATTTTCTCCGGTCTGAATATCGTGCAAAAATGCCAGGTGACATTAATCATATAATTACTAAGGAAACTGTGGATAAATTCCCTTATGAGAAGGATGAGCTTATTTTGCGTGAGAATCCAGATAAATACACACTATTTCCTGTGACTTGTCCTGAACTCTATAAACGTTATAAACACCATATTAGTGTATTTTGGCATGTAGATGAGGTTGATTTGTCGAAAGATATGAAGGATTGGCTTCGTCTAACACCAAATGAACAACATTTTATTAAGCATGTTCTCGGTTTCTTCGCCGGTTCTGATGGAATTGTCAATGAAAATTTGTCAACCCGTTTTAGTCGTGAAGTACAGATTCCTGAAGCTCGTGCCTATTACACAATTCAGATGGCAATTGAATCAATCCATTCTGAGATGTATTCTCTATTGATTGATACATATATTACAGATCCTGAAGAGAAGTTGAAGATTCTTCGTGCAATTCAGACGATTCCCTCTGTACAATTAAAGGCAGATTGGGCAAAGCGCTGGATTGAATCTGCGGATGCAGACTTCGCTACACGACTCATTGGTTTTGCCGCTGTAGAAGGAATCTTCTTCAGCGGTTCGTTCTGCGCAATCTTCTGGCTGAAACAACGAGGTCTAATGCCAGGTCTAACAGTTAGTAATGAATTTATTAGTCGTGATGAGGGTCTTCATACAGACTTCGCATGTGCCCTCTTCTCTGAGCTGCGTCATAAACCGACAAAGGAAAAGGTCCATCAGATCTTGAAGGAGGCAGTTGAAATTGAAAAACACTTCATCACAAAGGCACTTCCATGTGAACTGATAGGAATGAATGCGGAATTAATGGCAGAATATATTGAATTTGTTGCAGATCGTTTGTCTAAACAATTAGGATATGGATCAATCTTCGGAACGGCAAATCCTTTTGATTTTATGGAACGTCTATCACTTGAAGGAAAGGATAATTTCTTCGAAAAGCGTGTTACCACATATGCCAAGGCGGCGGTTGGTTCAACAGCAGAACAGAAGAAATTCTCCCTCGATGAAGACTTCTAAATAAATTTGAGGGTTTCCAATATTTTTATTGGAATTAAGATTCATGCCACTCCCTCCTTTTCCAACTGATGAAGAATTAATGAAGATGAAGATCTTTCCATATCTTGAAGGAAAACAATATGAATTCAAACAGGCATTTACACGACTTGTACCGAATCCTGATGGCTCCACAGATTTTGTCACGGGTCAGCCAATAACTGATAGTATATTATTGACTAAAACATTTGAGCGTATTGAACAGACATGTTGTGCCTTCTTAAATGGCGAAGGAGGATATATAGTGTGTGGAGTCAGAGATAAAGATCGTGAATTAGTTTGGCTACAAATAGACGAGATTGAAATGGATAAAATACTTTTACGAATAGATAACATCTTTCATTGTAAAAGTATTTATACAACGGATTTAGAAGATATTAAACCTGAAAATATAAAAACACGTGTCTTAGAAAAGAAAGGACGTTATTTAATTATTCTACAAGTGGAACCAACTCCAGGTAAAAGATATAGAATGCATGATTTCGAATATGTTCGTCTAAATGCATCTAATTATGCAAATAAACGAGAGAAGTTTTATAGGGCCAAAGATGTTAATGGACTTTTATATTATGAACAAATGAAGATAGCTTCAAAATATAATTTTGCTCTGGAAGAACGTGACAAGAAGATTAGACGCTTAACAAGTTCTTTGAATCTCGAAATAGAAGGCAACGAGCTGCTCATGGCACAGAAGATTTTGGAGGAGAAGAAGCGAGCAGAAGAAAAATTAGAGAAGGATCGTTATGTTTGTATTCTTCGATTTAATTATCGATGGTTGAAGAATCTATTCATTTAATTACAAGTGAATCCATCATTTTATTTATTTCAAGTTCACTAATATTTCCTAAAAGTTTTTTACATGCCTGCAAATAATGTAAGAGATCAAATTGCTCAAAACATTCATATTGTTTAATACATATTTGTAAATGTGTCATTGCCTCTTGATTCACTTCTGGAGTTTCAATTAGGACCTGGCAATATTTTTTGATATGTTCAATATGATTTTCATAGAATTTTGGATGAGCCTCTTTGCCGCTTTCAATGAAATTAATTGTAGTAATTAATCTTTGATAATTAAGGTACGGATCTGAATAATCTTCTGATGCCATTATCTACTTTTAGAGGTAGAATTATATATCAAATTTCTCAAGAGAAGAAAATTTGATTAGATAAAGACAATTAGAAGATTATAAGAAAATGAATAAAAAAACATCACATTACAAGTTAGCAAATAATACAAAACATTTTGAGCATATTTATCCAGCTGATTTCTTAATAATGGATTATTATAGACCTCCCGATTTGACGGAAGAAGAAGAAGAGTTTGTGAAGATATATGTTGAGAAGATGACAAATTTTATTCTGTCTGATGAACTCGATTATGTAACTCGATCCTATAAGTTTCTTTTGAAGACAGAAGAGTATTCTGGCTCATATGAAAGAATGAAAACATATTACATGTTAATCCGTTCATTGGATATCCTTTTATCAGATACAGTTAGAATTCAAAGGGCGTCATATAGATATATCTTTAATATTCCATTTGGTCCAAAAGATGAACCAATAAAAGAGGGTGAAATTCGTCTTGATAAATTATCAGCCGCAATTGAGAAAGATCTTAAGTTGCATAATTTACCTGAATTATTGTCTAAAAATCCATTTATTTATGAAGTTGCATGGATTTGTTTGATAGATAAATTGTCTTCAATTAGAGAATCAATTAGTGTAGGTCTACGTTTATCATTGGAGTATGAAATACGATGGGGTAAATTTTGTGAAAAGCCATGTTGTGCTCTTCCTGATAAATACAAATGGGAAACTTATTTGTAGAGTTAGCACTTTATAAATTTGAAATATAATTCAATCATTTTTGTTTTATAATTCAGAAGATGAAGATTCTTACTCTTGCCCTTTTAATTCTTTCTACTAATGCAGGACATATTTCAATGTCTTTTAGAGGACTGGATGCTAATTATACATTTACACCTTATGCTATTTCCGCATTGAGAGAATCAATTGCTTGTCGAATCGGATTGAATCATTCTCTTGTAACCTTAAAATCAATAACAATTAGGAATACGACTTTTGAATTTGACGTAAATGATGAAGTGAATTCTTATTTTCGAGTAATGCCATACAACTGTCATTTCCTAAATTCTGTACATTGGGACAATAATCCAACACGTATTAGTCAGAGTCTTTTACGTGAATTGAAAGATGATATTGAAGTCACTTTCAAATTAGAATTTCCAGGTGATGCGAAAAAAGCATATGGTGCTAATATTATGTCTTTCCTTGCTACATCAGTTAATGAATACTATGCAAACATTTTGGAAAATGATTACATGTTATTCTACACAGGGTCAATACCAGAATTGATTCGTCAAAACGTACATTATGGAGTTTTCAATGAATCAGATAAAACAATATTATTGTATATGTTCTTTATACAAATTGCTCTTGTATGTATTGGAAATGTTGTTATGAATAAAATGAAAAAACGGGTACCACCTCTAAGTCCAGCAGCATTTAGGAATAGGGACTATGATCCAGTATATGTGGTGATTAAGTAGATAGCTTGAAATAATCAAGAATTTTTTGCATGCAAGGACCTTCAGATAATTCACGAACAATATAATCTCTTGGTCTAAAAGTCTGCCAAGTCTCCTTCATAACTTCTATATTTTTTGCAAGATCAGTAATAGTCGTTTTGAGACCACATTCATCTGACCAATAGGGTACAGATGTTGCTTTTAATGTAAGTGGTTTATAATTAGAATAAATCTGTCTACCATATAAATATTCATCATACATACTTGTTGCATCAATTACGAGTAATGGCACATTGCAAGACATTGCTTCTTGTAAGGCAAATCCTTGACTTTCATGGGCATCAAGGACAATCATAAATTTTGCTCGCTTTAAAAGATTTACATATTGATCTTCATTGTATGAACCATACCTTATAATTTCATATTTTAGATTTGATTCATTAATAATTTTCATTACTTGATTTATTTCATATTCATTTCTATGTTTAATATAAATGAGACAATCTAAATCTTTTTCTATAGATTTAGGACTAAAACGATTTGTATCAACTGCAAATGGCATTGGAAGTACAGGCATTTTAAATGAAATTACATGTTCATAGAATACTTTTTGATTCCAATTACTCAAACAATTATAGATAGATCTATTAACTAAACTACAATCAGTAGGACCTACAAAAGGACTATCATTTGATGGAAAAACAAATGAATGTGGTCCAAAAATGATTTTCACATGGATTGGAAGAATATCTGGATCAACATATGTGCAAAAAGAATATAGAATATCATAGTCGTCTTTTTTTAGTCGATCAAGTGATTCAGTAAACTCAAATTCTATTTTTGATACTGAACACATACGTTGAATTGCATCAAAATTCTTACGATGCCCTTTATCTTTATATAAAATAAGTTTCATTTATATAATTATCATTATCTGGTTTTAAACCAAAATAATAATCGACTTATTATTTCTGCACCAGCGGAACCAAGTGAACCAATGACAATTAGGAATATAATATCTGCCTGAGACCGCGAAGCGTTTGGCTCCCAGTTATACTTGGAGCTGAACCATTGATATCCTATATCATAATCACCGTATACTATTTTTGTTGCTAAAATAGCAAAAATAATTCCTAATAAATAAGGTGGGATATTTGACTTATTATTAGGAACGAAACCTGCAATACAACCAAGTATGAATGCAAATAGATTTCTTCGTAAATTATATACTTTTGATGGAATCTGCATCTGATATATTATTTAGAATTTATTATATTAGATGCATAATATTTAGTTGGTTGTTGTGGAAGATCTTTTTCAAATGCTTCTGCCTTTCGTTTCTTCCCTGACATTCTTTCTTCGAACTTGAAAGACCCTTGTCCTTCGGCCTTAATAGACTCAGGTTCTTCACCAGGACGGCGTTCATCATAATCTTCCGTTGGAATCTGAATAGTAAGATTAAATGACATTGTATTTCCTAAATTATTAAATTTATTTTCTTCTTCTCAAATTTTTTCGTGTTGTTCGATTATTTGAATTGTCCGCACCACCTGCACCGCCGCCTTCTGGTGAAATCTTCCATCGAGTCCTACTATTAATTGAATTTCTTCTACGTGCATTTCTTCTTTCTTTTGGAAACTCTTCTGGTAATGAACGACATGCCATATTTATATGAATTCCAGGGAAATTATCAAAAAGATAAGATTGTGTTAAAGGTCCTGGTTGATCTTTACGAGCTTTTAATTCACGAAATATATTTTGCATTTCTATACGTAATCCTTTCCCTTCTAATTGAGCTATCAATTCATCTACATTATCTTTACCTTCGTTTATATTTTCCTGAATCGTATTATATAATTTTCTAATAAACGTTTTATATGTATTAATTAGTGTTATAAAAGATGCATTTGTATCAGATGACTCTAATATTTCTTCTATTTCTATGAATGTTTGTGGTTCTTCCTCATCTTCATTTGTAATAGATGTAAAAAACTCAGTACATAGATCCTTAAATGTTTTTGGTTGACGAGAACCAGGTACATTTTTAAACATACCTGTTTTTTCAAAATTAATATAAAAAGGCCAATATTTTAAAATATCTTTTATTTGTTTTACATCAACTTTTGCTCTACTTTGATCTATTAATTTATTAAAAAAATCTGGTGTTGGTAATAATGAACCATCATAAATAAGAGGTATAATAGTTGTTTCTAATCTATCCTTTTTATCTTTTGTAGTTAATTTCTTTCCAAACAAATTAATATTGTTTTGTATATAATTGAGATCATATAAACCTGATTTATAAATTTCATCATTTTCTTCAAAATCTAAAAACAATCTATATTTAACATCAACATATGTTTCACCAGGTAATCTTAAGTTTAATTCAATTGTGCCTTTTTGCTCAGGTTTTAATTTACGATCTATTTCAGTATCAAAAATAAGTTTTATTTGTGGAAAATTTGATATAATATCATTAAATAAAAGTGAAATCCCTCTATTTTTTAGCATATCAAAAAAAACGTCATGAGCGGATCTCAAATTTTTCTCTCCAGATATAGCCATTGTAATATAATAGCAACCATCAGGAATAATTTTAATATCATAATCAAGAGATCCATTTTGTTTTTTTATAGTAATTTCACGTCCATGTCCTAATGGGACGAATGTATTAATTGATGCCATCTATTTAGACTGCATATATAATTTTTGTATAAAGTCACAATATGGTAGGAATAGACAATTAGGATTGCCAGCAAATTGTTTAAATTCAGGTTTCTTCAACAATGAGATCAATTCTTCCATACAATTTACAATTTTATTCTTTTTATTTACAATATATTCAGGATGTTTTAGTAGAAATGCGCATTTGAAATTATATACTTCACAAATAGTAGGAATATCGTTGAAATAGATATATGATGCTAATAGTAGCATCAACTTCTCGAATTTTTCATGTGAATATACCTTAATTGGCTTATCTCTTTGTAATTCTTCTTCATTAATTCGCTTTAAAGCAAACTCATTATAAGTTTCTGCGAATGTAAATGGAATAAGTTCATTAGTACGCTTTAGAATTACACCGTAGAGTTCCATGATTGATTGTATAAAATAAGATATCTTAATATCATATAATCAATATAAAAAAATCAAATTTATTTTCTATTAGTTTTGCCAATTGATTGGTTCGCCAATCTTTTCTTCAAGTCGTTTGAAGATGCCTGAGCCGAAGAATCCGCGATGCGCTGACAACGGACTTGGATGGACTCCAAACACCCAACGGCTCGGATCATCGATTATATTCGCTTTTGTTTGAGCGAAGGCACCAAGTAGAAGGAAGATACATGTTTTATTATGTTCCAAAATATATTCTATTATTTTATCAGTCCATTTAGCCCAACGTTTTGCATGAGAATTTGGTTGACCAGGAGCAACAGTTAGAGCTGCATTTAGAAGGAAGATTTTGCGCTCATGCCATGCTTCCAAGTTTCCATGTTTAAAATCGTAGCCACGTTCTGGAAATTCTGCGACCAACTCTTTGAAGATATTTCGAAGAGAAGGCGGAATTGGCATTCCAACGGGTACAGAGAAGGAAAGTCCATGTGCTTGTCCTGGACCATGATAGGGATCTTGTCCTAAAAGTACGACTTTTATGTCGGTGACGGGCATTGAAAATGCAGCGAATATTTTATCACGTGGAGGATATACTTCTTCTTCTAAAGCAGGTAGGCATTCATCTAATTCTGCAGCTGGAACATCAAATAGCGGACGCCATGAACTGTGCATCGATTGCATTTTCTTAATGTCGTCTCTATCAATAAAAAATTTCAGTTTTATGGTTTTAATTTCTCACCGATAATCCCTCCGTTCAGATTCCTTAGAAGGATTATTGACCTGTGAAATCTTGGTGATCGGTGCCTGAGCTCTCAAAAGACGCTCTTGACGACTGATCATAGTCTCCATACATGAATACTTTCGACTACTGTAACTTTGTTCACATGTTGCCGGTGCCGGCCACCATGCCCAATACCATGGTTGTGGTGGCGGAATAATGACAGGTTGCGCTTTACAGAATTCAAATGCACTCTTTGCTCCCGCCATGCACTGATCGTAATCAGCTGCAATACGCTCTTCAATCGCTGTCTTGGATGCCATTTTTCTTGACAATTAGAGGTATTAAATATCATTTCAAATTTTTTTATTATATAGATGTAAGTGGGTCGGTCTAAATAAATCAACTTTTGGAAAACTCTATTACAAAAAATTTGATAAATATTTTTTTATTATAAACTAAGTAGCACAATCTATATGTCATATCTTAAGAAGTACGAAAACGAATCACGACTTGTTAATCTACAAGAATTCATACGTACGAAGTTATCTGAAATTGATACTGAAATTGTAAAACAAATTGAAGAAAAATTTAATTCAATTAATGTCAAATATTTAGGTAAACCATTAAAAGAAGATTATATGTTTTTGAAAACTCTTGTTAGTTCAGCTGTTTCAAATGATTATTCAAAGATATATTTTGAAATGTATAAAAATAAAAAATCACATCAACATGGAACAGCAAATTATAAAGCGTTGCAAAGTAAACGTCTCCGTGAACGCATTAACGCCAAAAAGAAGGCGTTACAAGATGGTGGCGGCGCTGGTCATGATTCGTAGTCTACAATCAAAAAAAATTGATTTTTTTTATGTAGCATTAATCAAATAATACAATTAACATGTCAGGAAAGGCACGTACAGCACAACATGATCTGCGATTTGCGGAAATGAATAGTCTTCTTTCACATGGTGAACCTACATCAGGTGCATTAAAGCGTATGAAAGAGCTTTATCACACAATTAGCGCGAGATATTTATCTCCACCTAATGTGGAGAAATTTATGCAAGTCGCTGATTATTTGAAACGGCGAGACAATGGTATGGATCATACTCGTGCTTATCGAACATCATCTCTATTTAAGAAAGAGACTGAAATGAGTAAACATCAAGGCACTAAAGGTGCAAAGAGAGCAGTTAGGACACGATTACAGGATCGCGCATTGGTTTCAACAATGGAAGCACAATTAAAAGAACAATTAGCGAGTGCAGAGGCACTGGGAATTCCGAAGGAACTTTTCCAATCAATGATGACTGATATTGTAGGAACTATGGGATTTCGACCAGAATTTAATAAGAGTTTGATGAAAGCGGGATATATCACGGAACTACGAGGCGTTGGCGGTGGTGCAGGCTTGCCCCCTCCTGAGGTCTTTGTTGAGACACCTGAATTTGAGGCTATTGTTGCAGAATCAGTTCATAAATCATTGCATAAAATTACATCAGATAAGTGTCAATAAAATAAAAATTTGATTTATTGATTTATTTTTGTTGGATATTAGAATTAGTTACTAAGATGATCCAAGCAGCTGAAATTCAAGCCTATATTGGTGGAGTATGTGTGCGTGGTCCTCATAGGATTATGGCTCGTGCAATGTCTTTGCCCCGAAATACATTCTGGAGGTGGATTATTGCTGATATGCAGCCAGGAGATACTATTCATTTGAATGAATATCATTTGAATCGGTTTGCTGCTGCACGGGTTTAAAAATTTCCCTATAAAAAATTTTTTTATTGTATAGCCTGATGTTTACAGGGTGCAGATAAGTTGTCCATGTTCATAGAAATGAACAATATCTAATTGTCCATCTTCAGTAAATAACAAATACTGTCCGTGCCTTTTCCCCATTTCGTCATAGTCTATTTGCTCTTTAAGCCGTCCATTAGAATGATATAATTTGACAATTAGATGTGGTACTTGTAGTTCCATATTTGCAGTGTCCTTCTGGATACTTATTAAAGGGTAAAAATATATTCAAATTTTCTTCTAATTAAAAATATGGTTTTCACCTATTTTTTATTTATGATCGCTTAATAATATTGAACGCTACAACTGCAATTCCCGCAACTCCCATAACCATAAGAGTCTGTTTCATCTTAGTAAGCCTATCCTGCTCAAAATAAGCTCGCAAATCATCCTTTTCCTCCTGAGTCTCACAATTACTAATGTGGAGCTCTTGGCGAATCAACTTAATATCGGATCCAATATTAACCAATACTGGGACTAACATTGCAAGTGATCCAATAATTCCAGGTGGTACTGAAATTGTACCTGTAACTACACCACTAATATGTTCGATTCCTGACATTTCTTTAGCTTTTAACTTCTACCTATAATAGGCAAAAATTATTTTTTTCAATTTTTATTTATATAAGAAAGTAAATAGACAACCATAAGAGCGCTATCATAGCTCCATCAAGAAATGACTTCTTGAATCTCTCATTTGATCTAATTCTTTCCCTTTCTCGTTCTTCAGCATTGCCAAAATCATTTATAATTTGTAGTGTATCAAGAACCCTTAAAAGTAATATAACAATTATAATTAGACAAATTGTATTAACAAATGTATTTGCATATGCCAATTGATCAATTGTAATAAACATATATTCAATTAAAAATTATAATTAAATTATTTATTCTTCAGTTTTAGATAGGAATAACCTTATCTGCGCCAGTGCGTTCTTCTGGTTTAATGTATCTGAGACCAAGGAAGTTGAAGATATCTCTTTCCGTTTTAAATTGAGGTAACTCTCGACCTCTTGCTGCAACAGTTAGGGGTTGAATATTATGTTCATTCATAGTGAACCCTTGTTCCTGTGCATATGCACGCATAGCTACATTGAATCGATCAGATCCAGTGAAATACAAGATTGCAAATGGCCATTCTTCTGATGGTGTCAGCAATAGATCAAGACGACGATGCTTTGCACCTATGGTACATACGGCCATACATTTATGGTTACCGAGTGCCAAAATATCTGTAATATATTCTGAGTCAATAAGTTTCTTCACATAGTCATGAAACTTCTGAACTGCATCAATATCAGACTTCAACCATGGGAAATTAATAAGTGCGTCAATATCACCTGAAGAGGCGGCTCCACGACGATAAGAACCGACAAGTTCAATCTTCATGTTTGTGGGCTTTGCTGTCAAGAGTGCACCTTCATGTTGTTCCATTTCTGGTCGTGGGATACGTTCATTAAATTCTTCATAAAAGCGAAGACCAATCTTCTGTCCTGCATCCAAAATGGATGGCTCAGCAGCAATTCTTGCTCGAAGATCTTCAATTGATCGAATACCAACTTCTTCTACAAGTTTCCGTGCCTTCACTGGACCAATTCCATGGACTTTTAGGAGATCATCATAGACGGTAATTGGAAGAGCAGCGGCTGCTTGAACGGCAGCCTGTAGAGAACCTGTGGCTAAGATTTCTTCGATCTTCGCTCGAATCTTCTTTCCAACACCTTCAATCTCTTCCAGATCATCGAGTGACCGGATGGGGCCTTCATGGGCCGCGAGTGATTTCAGAACTTTTTGATATGCAATGACTTTGAACTTCTCTTTCCTAATCTGATCACTCTTCATGAGGACAGTTAGGGCTTCGATAATAGCAGGTTTATAATCGGTGGTCACAGATGCCATTTTCTTCTAATAGTTATTTGGAAGGACTATTAAGTTCAGATTTTTATAGTTGCATCGAAGCAAAAATGAGTTTTTATTCCCCACTTGTATGATTATTACCATTTATTCTTTGGCACAGCGTCATCTAATGCTTTACAGAAACGACAACAGCTTCCAACGAATGCAATGGCTAAAACAATAAATATCAGAATTAAAGGTGCAAGCACCATAATCATCAATACAGTTTCAATTGTCATATCAAAATCCTATTGATCATATAGTAAATATACTATATTCAGTTTTATTCCAATTAGTAACGCCGACTGTAAAGTCGAATATGCATGAGTTCTTCAGGATCGATGACTCGAGCCTTCTGCTTAAGCGTTGGTGCCGTTGCAATTCCAATTAGGCACAGTGCCATAAGAGGCACCACAATAACAGCTAAATGAATCAGTAGGGCCTGATAGAAACTTGCAGAAGTACTGAAGATAATAACACTGAACACAAAGGTCATAAAGAGACACAGTTCCATTGTATCTCTTGGTAAGTAACCTATGATATGTGAGGACTCAGGTTCAATTTTATTTCTATGAGGGGCTTAAAGAATTTTTGCATGTTTCTTCAAATTATCAATAGCCCATAATGGCTGAAGATTTTTATAATTGAAACATTTTAATTGTTCCTCTGGTTTGGCTAAATCAAATGAAGAACATGGTAAAATATGATCGACATGCCATTTTCCATAATTTTCCCAAGTCATACCTTCTTTGAATTGTCCTTCTAAATGTGTATAAACTATATCGATTGATGCCCCTAAAAGTTCTGTAGTTTTAGCGCTTTTAACAGTACCACCATCACGTTTTTGATTTATTGCAGATATAATTCTACTACGTAAATTACATTCTAATTTATAAGCTGGATTGACTATTTTTTTATTATTACTATAAGTTCTTTTAACCGTTTGTGAACATGGTTTACATTTACTTTTAAGACCAAATTTACAATTTATATCAGGAGTAAAATCTGTAAACGGTTTCTCTTCTTTACATTCTGAACATTTTTTTATTTGTTCACGTAAATAGCGTTCATCTCGTTTCTTATTTTCTTCAGCTGAGTGTCTAACTTTATTAGCACATTCATAACATTTTTCGCAAAAACCATCTTTAGCTTTTACATGTTTAGTAAAATAAATATTTTCTTTTTCAACTTTACAAGAAGAACATGTTTTTTTAAATATTGTTGGAACTAATGCTTTCTTCTTTT
>JACCDY010981840.1_pt1 | contig 38367 bp, 21 predicted proteins | sample 7446391 | NCBI WGS metagenome assembly JACCDY01 (sample SAMN15323451, study PRJNA562643) | freshwater metagenome | isolation source: river surface water | place: USA:Blue River Watershed | collected 2017-08-18 | reverse complement strand
TGTAGGAAATCCTCGGGTGTAAGTTCCGTTCCGTCGGCTTTACGGGACCCCTCGGCGTCTTGGAAGTGCGCTGGGTTTTTTAGGCGTTGTGTGGCCCAGATTTTCTCGGCAATACGACGCGCTTCGGCCGCGGACCATGCGGTAGGTCCCGCGGCAACCAGGCGGTTCCACGTAGAAGCGGCGATATCCCAACAGGGTGTATGGGGTCTCTTGGCCCAGGCAACCCATGGTGCCGGTGGTAATGCCGTCATACCGGGTACCGCCCGCGGTTCATCCGCGCTGATACCGAAAACCGCGCAATCCGCGTCCTTCACCAGGGGACCGAACGAGGGACCTACACAGAGCGTGGAATCCCCCACCATAACGAGCCCCCCCTTGGTTGCCGCTAAATTCGCAACGGCCCATTGGCGCCACAACTTCGCCGGTAACTGGTCCAAATACGGCGGCACATTCTCTCCGGCTTCCTTGATAACCTGGGCGACCGCGGCACGACCTACAAGAGGTACAACCGTGAAGTCAAAGGCCTGGGTAGCCTGGGCGGCTTGGAGGGCGACCTGTAGATAGCCGCGGTTGGGCTCGCGACTATTGCGGGCACCGAAATCCCACCAGGAGCGGGCGTTCACCTCGTCATCCACGAACCACCAGAGGGTTGGCTTGAGGGTCAGGAGACCAGGCGTAGTTGATACGCTTTCAAAATGCTCGGCAAAGGGTCGCTTATCTTGCGTGTATTTGATGTAGGTCATACATCCGACCACAACAACCAACAGGATAACGATGCTGAAGAAGGTCTCCATTCTATACTACGGGAGGTGTATTATTCTCGCCTCTGTAGGAGTAAGGGGATGACCGTAGTGCGTTCCAATAAACAAACGGCAGCTGCGACAGCAACTGCAAAAGCAGGCGCCGCACGATGGGTCGGGTTTGACATGGATGAGTGTCTCGGGTCGTTTATGCCCATTTGGCCTTTCTGCGAAGTCCTTCCCAACGAGGCTAATCTCGGGCCCGAGGATAAACGGGCATGGCTGCGGCGTCTCGCGGAAACCTTGGCGAGCCGACGGGAGCTATGGCTTTTCCGACCCGGTCTTGACCTCCTGTTGGATATGTTGCGTTCCGCTAAGGAACGTAAAGCCATCGCCGGCTGTTTCATACTCACCAACAACGGAAGCTGGGAAATTGCCGAGGTGGTACGCCACATTCTCAACATACGTAGCGGTGATGCGGGGCTCTTTGTGGCCGCCTGGCACCGATACACGCCATGCCGCCGAAAGACGGGAAGCATACTCACCAAGGATCTCACAACTGTACAAGCGTGCCTACGCACATCCGGACTCCCAACATTGCATCGGGCATCCGATTTACTCTTTTACGACGACTACGCGGACCACGTGTTGGCCGATGAGATACCCCACTATACAACGGTAAGCGCCTATACACACTATACACCCATAGCACTCGTATATAAGGAGCTGAAACCGGCGATTGACCGCTTCGGATTCCCACGCGCCGTTGTGCAGGAAGTCCTAACACAGGCGGAAAAATACGAGGACCGTGACCTGAAGACCGATAAGACGCTGCGCGTCTATTCGCCACCGGCGTCCATGGATGCCGCGGAATTCACGGAGGCTCTGGGACGTTTCCTATCCACGCCGGTGCTTACCGCAGCAAGAAAGCAACCAAACGGAACCGCAACACGATTGACACGGCGAACTGGGACAACGACGCAGGGGCGGACCGCAAAAACCGCGCGACGCAGACGGCTGTCCAAAAATTGACGGGGTCTAAAGACGCCAAGGGGATTTTCACCCGCGCAGACAACCACTTGTTCTAAAGCATTCCTTTCGTCAATCCTTACAGAATGGCTTCCATTGCAACCACCCTTCCTTCCACCACCATTGATATTTCGGGGGCCACCCTTGTGGAGACCTCCGACATCAAAGTCTACAGCAGCTTTGATGAAATGCCCATTCCTACCGAGCTCCTGCGCGGCATCTATGCCTACGGTTTTGAAAAGCCGTCCAAGATTCAGGAGAAGGCTATTGTGCCCATTGTTGAGGGTCACGATGTCCTTGCCCAGGCTCAGTCGGGTACCGGCAAGACGGGCACATTCGTCATCGGTTCTATTCCGAAGATTGATGTATCCCTGATGAAGCCCCAGGTACTCGTCATGGTTCCTACACGTGAGCTCGCCCAGCAGATTGCCCAGGTCGCCTCTAAGATTGGCACCTACATGGGCGACGGCAAGGGCATTCGTGTCCACACCGCTACCGGTGGTCCCCCTGTCCACGAGGACATTCGCGCCCTTGAGCGTGGTGTCCATTTCCTCATCGGCACCCCTGGCCGCATCTACGACCTGTTGAATCGCAAGGCTTTCAGCACGAATACGATTCGCATCATGATTCTAGACGAGGCCGACCAGATGTTGGAGGACCGTTTCCGCGAGCAGGTGCACTGCATCTTGAGCATGGGCTTCCCACAATCCACACAGGTGGCCCTGTTGTCCGCCACGATGATTCCCGAGGTCGTGGAGGTGGCCCGCTCCTTGTTGCGCAATCCCACGCAGATTCTCCTGCCCGCCGAGGAGGTGACTCTGGAGGGCATTAAGCAGTACTACGTGCAGATGCCCCGCGAGGAGATGAAGCTGGATACCTTGTGTGATTTGTACGAGCATCTCAACATCGCCCAGGCCATCATTTACTGCTCCACACGCCAGAAGGTGGAGTGGCTCTCGGACCAGATGGTGCGCCGCGGCTTTGACCTGAAGTTCATCCACGGTGATATGGACCTCCATGAACGCCGCGCTCAGATGGAGGCGTTCCGTACGGGTCAGTGCCGTGTCCTGATTTCCACCGATTTGTTGGCACGTGGCATTGATGTCCAACAGGTCTCCCTCGTCATCAACTACGAGTTGCCGGCTCAGCGCGAGAACTACATTCACCGCATCGGTCGCAGTGGCCGATTTGGTCGCAAGGGTGCCAGCATCAACTTGATTACCGACCGTGAGAGACGCGTCCAATCCGAGATTGAGTCGTATTACAAGACCACTGTTGCTGAGTTGCCCGAGCAGTTGAACATCTTATAAGAGAGCGAGAGCGAGCCAACCCTAAACAATGACAAAAAATGAAACATCCCTTTCTTTTTTGTAATACACACCGTGCATTCCAAAAACGAACTATGACAACCATGACAACCGTAACTTCCTACACAAACCTCCACGACCCACATACTGCCGCCGATTATCCGTCGCCCTTCAATGGGCTCGGTGAGCGTATGTTGCATCCGCGCATTGCAGTATGGTCGCATTCCAGGGCGGATTACCAAATATACGCCGTGGACCGTACGGATTGGCCGGCTATTCGGCTCACGCCTACGAATACCGAGCGCACACAGCCCTTCTATTTCGCGGATGACCGAAATGGCGACGCGCAGTCGCGTACCTTTACACTCTACCGTCCCCGCGCACGCCTACACTCCCATGTCCCTATGGCCATTTGGCATACGGGAGGCTGGCTCTGTAGACGCAACCGCGAACAACTCGTTCCCGTTCTTCCTATTCTCGCTGTATCCGACCCCACAAAACTCCAATGGGTGGGGAATGTTGGGCTGCACAGGGATAGACTGGACTTTACGGAATGGCTAACCTTCCAAACACCCTTTCACTATCGTCCCATTGTACATAACCGCCTCAATGGCTTCGCGGGTGCACCGCACGATGGCGCGAATGCTGTTGGGGATACGGATGGAAAACCGGCGCACTCAACAGTCGCCGTTGCTATCCCCGCGTTTGTAGCGGAGGCGTTGTTGGAGAAGGCCTTGGCCGCCGAGGAGATGTGTCCGATTTCCATGGAGCCCCTTGAGAAGGGAAAAACGGCGGCGACGTCCTGCTTTCATCTCTTTCATCGCGAGGCGATTGCCGAATGGCTTAAAACACACGCGGAATGTCCCGTTTGCAAATCGCATTATGCACTGACGGCCTGCTGAGAACGGGTCTAAGTGTTTTTTGGATTGGTTACCGGTAAGAACATGGAGGACAACCGGTTTCTTCGGTGTGTGGCGGAACATCGGGCCGAAAAGGCTATGGCTACCACTGCTGCCTCGGCACCACGCGGCATCCACTGTGGAGAGGACCGGTTCACGCGGTTTGTTGCCGAGGAACGCGGTTACACAAGTGCAGCAGCCCATAATACATCGGTTGCACCTATTCCAACACAACCTCATAAAAGCCCCATTGTCTATTATTCGCCCAAAGAGACCGACGGGACACCGAAAACACCAACATCCTCAGCATCATCACCTGGTTCGTTTGAGGAACGGTACCGGCGTATTCTTGCGGCCCAGCGTACACCACCTACACCTACACTTCGCGCACCCCTGACACCAAAGACACCGTTGCCTTCGCAGCGCCAGGAGCGCGTACTGTCCATTGCCAGCGAGGAGAGTTTTCCGTCGCTTGGAAAACCCGCAACGAGTCCCTCCTTGAAGCCTGTTGTTGCCACAACAGGCGGACCTATCGGTCTTTCGTGGGCTGCCGCCGCCCAAAAAGGCGCCGAAGAAGAGACGGCGAACGAGACGAAACGGTCGCGACAGCAGCAGTCGTTGCTGGGGTACCTGTCCGCATCCTCTGCGCAGAGACGGCACGGACACGTTCCTGAAACAGGCGCTGGGCAGGGGAGAGCCGCGGCTTCAGAAGTAACCGCGAGATGGTACACGGAGGAAGAGGAAATAGAGTATGATGCGGACGGCTTCCCCTTTCTTCGGTCATCCAGGTAATGCGGGGTAGCAAAGGATGAAGAGCGATGGAGGGATATGTTGAGGATTCTGGTTGATGTTGCGGCTGCTGTTGTGGTTGTGCTTGCTGCTGGCAAGGCAACATGTAAGAGGCACATGGGCCCCGATAATCCCCTTTTTTCCAAACATCCCTCACAATGGCATAGGCTTCCCACACAGGCCGATAAAACGGATGGGCGAGTTGCGGTACACCGAGGACCGCCGCAAAGACCCGCAGCTCCGCCGATTGCAGAATGGCCGACGCCCCTTCCCATACGACGTTCCCCAGTAAGCGCCGCCATATCGCGGAATCTTGGGGCACCGGAAGGTCCGCACCCCGTCGTACGCGCATAGCACGGTCCATCATCCACACCAGCACTTCCAACACCTCCTCCAGTCGGTCCTCTGAAAACCAATCAAAAATACGGAATTCCAGGCCGTGATTCATGAACTTATTGAAATTGATATCATAACCGATGGCGTCCAACTGCACGTAGGCCGCCCTGGGTACCTGTTGGTGTCTAGCGGTGTACATCTCCTGCCACCACCGGGGTGGTTCCGTCATCTCATGGACGGGAGTGGTTAAGAGTTTGCCCCGTGGCATCCGGCGCGTATCGTAGGTCCCTACACTCACGTAGCGACTCGCAGCGAGGCGTTGGGAGCCCGCGGGGAATCCGCGATGGACTTGTGCAAGCGGGTCCCCCGCTCCGAACACGGCGACCAGGAAGGGCGACAGCCATTGGAAGAGGCGCGCGGCTTGCCGATGGATGTGTAGGAAGCGCGGCCAGTCCTCAATCGTCCCATCTTTCGTGAGACGACTGGGGGCCGTTATATTAATATGGTATGTTCCGTTGTTGAAAATGGCGACGTTCCGGCGATTGCTCAGGAAAACCGCAAAACCGTGGTTCGCCGTAGGCCATCCCACGGGACCCTTCAAGAGGCGTTCGCATCGCATGGCGGCTAGAGCGCGTTGGAGGGCGGCTAACCAGCGTGCCTTCGCGGCCACGAGTTCCTGCACAACATCAGGTACGGTGGCGCACCGAAAGGCCTGTGTCATGAACTCCACGGTATCCCCGTCGTAGCACCACCACACATCGCGGCTAGCAGCGCCGAATACCTCGGGTTCCAGGACTTCCAACATCTCCGCCAATGTGTGTTTGCCGCATTTAGGATTAGGGGTGGGATTCATCGTGTAGGTCGTGCGATGTTCGCCCCAGGGGTCGCATTTCGTAAGAGTATGACCGTTTATGAGGAGCGGAAGCCGGACCGTTTGCGTTTCGGGTTGCGTTTCGGGTTGCGTTTGTGTATTGCGTTTCACCCAGATGGTTAGGGCGGCCTTAAGGGCTGCGGGCCGAAACTGCGTCCAGTAGTTCACAGAATACCGTTCGCGCCGTTGGTTGTGGAGTACGAACTCCGCGGGAACCTGTAGGCCGTCGTAGAGTTCAAGATAGGTCTCGTTTTCTATGCCGAGACCCCAGAAAACCTCACCAGGAACATGGTGTTCCAGATAACGTTTATGTTTTTCTAGGACTTCCCCGTCCATCCTTGTTGGTGGGGTCCGATTTCTACAAATAATATATACCGTCCATGGCGTCCTCGTAGGCATCCATGAGGGTTTGGAGGGCGTTGTGGAGGGGACCGGGTGTACGGAAGAGAATGGTGGCCCGCATACCGAGGGTCTTCTCTACATCGGTCGCAAGACGCCGGACACACACATTGCGTCCACCGGTCGCGTACTGTTGGTCGGACTCGGCGTCTTGTAGATACTGGAGGACTTTATGGGCCGCCGCGGAATCGTTCGTGGCTTTCAGGAAAGTTTGGGCAGCCTCCTGGAAACGAGCGGCGATACGGGGAGATACGAAAGGAGCTTCCATAGCGGTCTGCATTTGAATTACGCTGTATTTAGAGTATGTTGTGCGCTTTAGGTAGCTATTCTTTCTCATAACCATCATAAAAATCATACATATTATGACATCTACATTTATTAGGATCCGGATATCCAGGGAAAAGCGAAATATCAAAATTGTACCAAGATCCATAGCCTTTTCTACACTTTGAACACTTCACTGCATATGATGTGGGATGATCAAAAGCATTTACACATTTGCTGCTTATAAAACTTACGTATTCATATGTAATTGGATTCTTGCATTTTTTACATTTAATATTTGTAAGATCCGAATCTTTAGGATATTCCATATTCTTTTATTGATTTAAAATTCACATGTGTGTTTTAAATAGAACGGTATATACATTGAGAAAAAGTGAAGGCTACTGTGTCCGATGAGTGTCCGTGTGTGCTTCACAACCACAATTCCATTCTAAGCCTTCCTTCCCTATTCCTTTCTTACAAACCTCCATTCCCAACATGTCCTCCTCCATTCCTACCTTTGACATTCTTTACGGCGAATCTGCCCATGGCAAGCGCAAGATGTGGCAGGTCGTTGTAGAGTCCCGCGACGCAGCAGGCGTTATTCGCACTACCCATGGCTACGAAGACGGTAAAAAGGTCGTCAACGAACGCCTCGTGGAGACCGGTAAAAACCTAGGTCGTGCCAATGCGACCACCCCGCTCCAACAGGCTATCTCTGAGGCTAAAGCTCTTTGGAAGAAGAAGTGCGATGCGGGCTACAAAGCCGAGGGTACTGCTGCCGTTGAAGCAGCCGAAGATGATGCGGCATTTGTAGGTAGTACTGGTAACGCTGCTAGCGCAGCAACAGCAGCACCCCTTCCTATGCTTGCCCAGGATTTCAACAAACGCGGTAAATCTATTGTGTTCCCATGCTTTGTACAGGCCAAGCTGGATGGTGTCCGGTGTGTCGCTATGCAGGATACGGCCACTCTGTATTCCCGAAACGGCAAGGCCTTCCCCCACTTGGAGCATATCCGCGCCGAACTCGCCCGACTCCCTGCGGGCACTATTCTGGACGGCGAGCTCTATTCGGATGCTCTGACCTTCCAGGAGATTGTGGGGCTCGTCAAGAAGGAGACCCTGAAGGCAGGGGATGCCGAGAAGTTGGGTAAAATCTACCTCTCCGTATACGATATCATTGTGGATGGCAAGACGAACCAGGAGCGCAATGAGCTCCTGGAGAGCCTGTTGGATGCAGATGATGCCGAGTACAAGCATATCCGACAACTCCCAACAAAGAAGTGCCAGTCACGTGAAGAGGTCCAGGCCTACCATGCCGACTACGTTGCTGCTGGCTACGAGGGTCTCATGCTCCGCAACATTGCGGGAAAGTACCGCGTGGGTGTACGCTCCACGGACCTCCAGAAGTACAAGGAATTTGAGGATGCCGAGTACAAGGTAGTGGGCTTCAAGGAGGGCGACGGTCTGGAGAAGGGCTGTGTAGTCTGGCTCTGTCAAACGGCGAAGGGTCAACAGTTTGCTGTCCGGCCCCGTGGTACACACGAGGAGCGCGCTGCTCTCTTCCTGGAGGGCACCAAGTATGTCGGTAAGGCGCTCTCTGTACGCTACCAGGAGCTCACCAACGACGGTATTCCCCGCTTCCCTGTCGGCCTCGCCTTCCGCGATTACGAATAAAACCATACCAAAAATCCCAACACTAGAATAGAATATGTATACGATTAAAAAAACGCAAAAAACCCGTAGAAAAAGGGGAGCTTTACGACGTTCTACACGGCGGTCCACGCCCCCTTTTTCACCGCTATTAGCTATGATGGGGGGTGAGGATACTGCCATTGCTGGAACTGGACTGCCAATACCAGTGCCAGTGCCAGCAATAAAAATGGTGGATGAATTAAAGACTCTTTTGAATACACTTAAAGCGAAAGCAGAGGACCCGCGTGCCACAGAAGCTATAAAAAGCGCTTGGGATGCGATACTGGAAATGCCGTGCATAAATAAGAATATTGATAACGCTAATGCATGTGACGTTGAACAACTACATACGATATTGTATATACTTCGTGACATAACAAAAAACAAAGAACGTATGAGTGACATAGAAGCAATTGAACATAATAATGATATAGTGTATATTGACGGATTCAAATCAGATTATTTACTGAAAATCTCAAAGCTTTTTATGAACGTGGATACAAGTGAGAAGAAGCAACGTATTGTAAATGATATATTAAGTTGCATTATATTTGGAATAAAATATTCGGCGGATTCTGACTTTCCAGAAGCGCTTCAGAAGTATGAAGAACTCTTTTCAAATAAGTCTATTTTAGAAAATACTACAATTGCAAAAATAGAACTTCCAAATGGTCAAGTAAAAGAGCTGAAAAAAGACGATGAAAAACTCGCTGTAGCCCAAAATCACATAGCAACCGCTATGTGGATAAAACTTCTGCGTACACTAGATGATAATCTAGACATATTCCAAGGTAATGGAAGCAGCAGTGGTAGAACCAACAGAAGTGGTAGCAATGCTAGCAATGCTAGCAACACCAGCAGCGACTAAACCGTGGTATTGCTACATGTTGGAAGCCACGGATGGAAGCCGACGCACCTACATTGGCGCAACGATTGACCCCGATCGCAGGCTAGCGCAGCACAATGGGCAGAAGGGCGGGGGTGCAAAGGCTACACGAGGTCATACCTGGCATCGTGTAGCTCTAGTGTCGGGATTTCCCGATGAACGGGCAGCGCTCCAGTTTGAATGGGCATGGAAATGGCGATCGCGCCAGCTCAAGGGGCGGGGCAAAGGCGTCAAGGGACGCCTAGAGGCGCTGTGGATATTGCTGGATTCCCCACAATCCACCTCCAGTGCCCTGTCTTTTTCGGCGTGGGTTGGGCCGCCTATTGTGTGTCTAGCACTTGACTAATGCTTACGGGACTTCACACGATGGGTGTAGCGACCGCGGGTATTACGGGGCTGCTTGCCGAGGAAGCGGCCTCGGGTGTTACGGAGAACGCGGTTCTTACGGGTGCTACGGTTGCGTCTGGTGTTCATTCTATATTAAGGCGAACGAAAAGAATATCCGGTAGAGGAAACAGAAATGGCAACCTGGGCACTTGTTGGAATGGCGGGATTCGCCGGCTTCATCGTGGGTTTCCTAACACATCGCCACCTTCATCGGCGTATACGGGCGAAATTGCCTGTTACTATGCATAACATGGTCTAAATTGATAGGTGTGTTAGTTGATGTAATTTAGGTGAACGATGTCTGTAGTACGCACTGCCACCTATTTTAACCGGCTTTCCAGGGTTTCCTCGGAAATGTTCCATTTGCGGCGCATGGTGGACGAGGAGGCGCTGCTGGGCAATCTACGTATTCAACATGCCGCGGAACTCTCCCGCATTTACGGGGTTCTTGAGGCCGCAGCCAGCAAAGGGTACATACGCACCTTTTTCTCGCATGAAGACCCCCTTTGGAAGAACGACTTCGTGTTGGCCGAATTGCGTCAGCAGGGTTTCATGGTGAATCCGTCCTGCCACTCCAGTCAGGGTTCCGTGGAATGGTGGTATATCTCCAAAGAGGAGAAGGAGAATGACGAACTGCAATAGGGAGCCAAAAAAGTGAAACACGCTGGCGAACCTTGAACTCTCTACATGCGCCTAAATCCCTCCTTATTCCTTCAACTATTCATTCAACTGCGTAATCACGCAATGCAACACATACGTATAAAACATGCAGTTCACGGCCCCTGGTGGAGTCGTGAAGTGACAGATGCCACCAACACATGGGTAGCCCATGAGGATGCCCCACCCCCTGGTGTCCTCCACGGCGATACCTGGAATCCCAACACCGGCGTCATAGAGCGCGGGGACCATGGGACTATTGTAGGGATTGTGGATTTTGTCGCGAAGGTCCGGTATGGATTCAGCAGTCGCGGTGTTCCCCAGTATCTCTTTCATCCCGCGGACCCGCGATGGCCACCTATGATTGTGGGGAGCAAGGCGGCTCCTGTGGCGAATCAATGGGGTTTGGTTAGTACTAAGGATCTCGTGTGGTCCACCACCAAATCCCGATGGCCCCAAGTATCCCTACAGCGTCTCCTAGGCCCCGTGGGAGACGCTGTTGCCGAGGCTGAAGCCCTGCGGCAACGATATCTTCGTCCATGCGGGGTCCGGAGCAAAAGCGCTTACGATGGTGCATCTTGTCTGTTGTTACCGTTGCCACTGTCCTTGGCACTGGACGAGAGCTGGGACGAGGTCTTCAACATTGACCCCGCGGGGTGTCGCGACGTAGATGATATCATCGCATTCCGTAAAACGGGGGAGGGAAGCTATATGTTGGGAATCGGGATTGCCCTCGTCGCCGCCTTGGTGGCTCCAGGGAGTCCCGAGGACGTTGCGGCCTACCGGAGAGCGCAGACGTTGTACCGTGATGGTGTGGCGATTGAACCGATGCTCCCTACATCCATCTCCGAGTCCTCAGGGTCCTTATTGGCTGATGGGCTACCGCGTGGTGTCCTGATGGCGACTTGGGAACTGGTTTGTTCGGAGGAAGATGGAGCCTTTCGGATTGTGGGGGGTCCGGTATGGCTTGCCTGTCGCATTATCAATCGGCGCACCTTCACGTACGAATCTGTCCTGGAGGATACCGGCATTTCCAACATACTCCCTCAGCTTCTTGCGCCTTTGTGCGGCGCCAGCACTAGCAGCATAGGCACGGACCCGCATCGGTGGATAGAGGTAGCCATGATTGCCTATAATTGCGCAGCGGCAGAGCGACTAGCGGCTGCGGGTGTGGGGATTCTACGCCGCCACCGTGGCGCCTTGCAGGCGGATGCCTTGCGCGACCTGGCTGCCCAGACGGGCTGTGCGGAGATAGCGTTCCTTGGCTACGCGGCGGGCGAATACGTTGCTGCGAGTAGTGCGAGTGATGCTGATGAGCATGTGGGTCTTGGTGTGGCTTGCTACTGTCACGCCACGTCTCCCTTGCGACGTTATGCGGACCTGGTATGTCAACGGGCGCTTCTTGGGCTGTTGAGTAACGATAGCACTTGCGGCAGCAGCACCGTAGTCCCCACAAACGAGGACACGGTAACGTGGTTAAACGAACGTGCAAAGGAGGCCCGTGCGATAGAGCGAGAGGGGTGGTATCTAGCCCAACTCTCTGCAACGGAACTCCGCAGCGCCGATGGATGGGTTGTTGGACAGGCCCGCGTCTATGTGTCCACCTGGAAGCGCGTCGTGAAAATTCCTAATCATATATGTGAGAAGGAGACCTTCCTTACGGGGGAACCCGTGCGTGTTACCGCGTTCTGGGATACTCGGAGTACACCGGAACACCGATTTGTCTTTCGGTTTGAAAAGAGCTCTAACTGCTGAAATAGTTCACATCGGTCAAATCCATCAAACTGCGCAACAAGGCAGAAGCACCACGATTCTGTACATCCTTTGGAATACAGTCCCTGTACTTTTTCCAGGCCATATCCACCTCTATTTCGCGGATGAGTCTTCGGAGAAGAGGATACCGCTGAGGGTCATTATACACACCCATATACATTTGGTCCCGCGTTAATTCTGTTGGAGAGGTAGTGGGGTTATCATAAAATATGTAGGCAATATCCGAAGTAGTCCGTGTTTTTCTAAATTTTGCGCAATACACATCATACATTTCCGGATAAAATGTATCAACCGCCTCTTTAATACGGCTTATCGCAAATGTGTACATGGCGGTTCTGTAGTTATTTACATATATAATTGTCTCTCCTGCTTTGAATGGGCCGCGGAAATTATCATAGACCGTCGTGAATTGTTCCTCTGTTTTTCCGTTGAATACATTGTTGAGTTCATTGCCGGTAAAATAGGATAGAATATCAATTTCGCCCTTCAATCTATCCGAAGACAATACAACCGAATATGTGCGAAGCGATACAAACTTATCCCAAAATTCCTTCATAGCAGCAAGGGCTTTGCGACGCATATCATCAATGCCGAAATACACTATGAGGGTTTTGTAGCGCGGAAGAAGTCCCTTCGCAAGCTGCATGTTCTCAACAGTTTGCATCGTCTCATCCATGAAAAGTGTATAGGCAGTAGCGAAATTCGCAAGGGAAGGGTCACCAGATGCAGGCAAGGGCCAGTCGGTACCAAGTTTCTTGGAATCCGCTTCGTAAATTGCATCAGAATATCGTAAGGCAACGCTATTATTTCCGTTTTCAATGACTACTATGCCTTCATTTTCACGCGCATCTTCTATTTTTTTAAAGGCTGTTAAAAAGTTCTTAAATGGGGGCTGAATGACTGTAAGGAGTGTGTAGAAATAACCGGTGCGCCCAACATACTTATCATACTCCGTTTTGATGGCGGTGAGTGTGCTGGCGAGTTGTGTGCGTGGTTGCGAAGCGAGGGATGGTGCTGGTGCTGGTGCTGGTGCTGGTGCTGGTGCTGGTGCTGGTGCTGGTGCTGGCGAAGCGGTGCCAGGCCCAAGAAGCGTATCCAAAAACGCGGTATTCGTTGTTGGCCAAGTAGCCAAATTCGTTGTATTGAAATTGAGTACATCGGTGGTTTCAATATCAGCCACAACCTTAACTCGGTCAATGAAATAGCCAGAATATGTGCCTGAAAGAGAGTCATAAGCTTTGTAGAGGTCGCGGTATTTTTCAAGGTGTCCACGGACCAGCTCCTTTATTTTACCAATACACTCCGGTATAATAATTTGGTCAAAATAGACGTTCACAGAATTCTGTAAGACAATCAGCTCATCCCGTGTGCGATTGTTGAAATCGTCAGTCATATCTGTGGCGAGGCTTCGTGGCGCCGCGTTTGTCAGATTGGTGATATATTTTGACACGTTGCGGTCCTCATCAATATAATTGATGGAATCCAGGACGACCTTGAAGGGTGTATAGCACGTATCGTAAAAAAATTCCAAGGTTCTCAGGGTCGTTTCACGGGCGGATTTCAGAGCCCGCAAACGGTCCATTTCGGTTTTGTGGAGGTCCACGAGACCCGTAGTTGCTTCCAGATATTTTGTGGTAATCGCGCGCAGAGATGTGGAAGCCAGTTGAGCTAGGCCCTCTAAGGGCGCACCCAAGGATGCTGCGGTACTTTCTGCATCATCTGCATTCACCTTATTGATATCACCGGTAATGGCATCTGTCAAATTCACGATGCTTTTATTCAAAGCATTATTCGTGCCCAACGGCAAAGCACGCAGGGCCTTATTCTCATCAGTTGTGTATTCTGTTAAGAAAGCCCGAAGTTTGCTTTCCAATTCGGTTTTAATAAGGCTCACAAGGTCGTTTCTGTAGGTAGTGCGGTAATTCGTTATATAACCAATAAGCGTATCCTTTGTTATGTTGACTGGGAAGGCATACGTAGGAAGGGTCCCATATGTTTTTATGTCCGAGAGTGCCGAAGAAAGAGAACTCTTAGTCTGCACTTTCGGATTGTAGGTACTTGGACTGGGTGCCGTCGGTGCTGGGAACAGATACGGACTAAATGCAGTGTAAATGGTTCGGACATTTTCCATGGCGGTTTGCGTCAATTGTTTGAGGCGTGATAGAATAACGCCATCCAAGTTTGTTTTCCCTATTTCGTATCGGCTCTTAACAGATGCCGCCTCTGTATCTGAAAGCTGACGGTAATTCATTGTATTTATGTCGGTGTGCAGGGTTTCATAGGACTTGCTGTCTTGGCCCGTGCCCACCAACGCCTTATCACCATCCGTCAAATACTCTACATACGCATCATAAAGATCTTTGTAGGCTTTAGTGGCATCCGATGCATCCTTTTGATAAATCCCTGAAAGAAGGCTGGTGCTGAGGCCCGAAAGACTGTCCATGACAGCAATAAGATTTGCCGAATCCGTTTGTGGTGAGGCAATTTGAACACGTTTAGCTAGCTGAAAATATTCCTGTGTAGGTGCCAGGGTCGTATCGTAATCCCCAACATAGTCCCGTAATTCGGCTTCTATGAATTGGAGGAGTTGGGGGAGCATAAGGGGCTTTTGGGGAGTCGTGTTGAGCGTCTCAGCAGGCGAATGGATATACGCATCCTTCCCATAGCGGTCCCGAAGAGTATCCAAGATTCCAACATTGGCGTCGCTATACAGTAGGTCCTCTGGCAGAGTCGTCAAATCGTTGGCGGCCGTGGAAGGTGCTGCGGCGGGACCTGGGACCACATAATTGCTGGGCATCGGTGCTCTGCCGTCGGCATCAATAACATCCGAGGAATTCGCGCGAAACCAAATGTACTTATCGTAAAGACTGGTGTAGTTCTGTATATTTGTGCGCGCCCTAGCAACCAACAGAGGGAATAAGTTTCGCAGGGCGGCGGCATAGGTCGTGTAGGTTGTTTTGGCTTGCTCCAGGTCCATAGCAGCTATTTCGGCTGCGGTGGGCGCTGCCGTGTAGAGAGTTTCATAAGTGCTATCTATACTAGGTGGCTTTGCGGACTCTATTGTAGTGGTTCGGAGTATTTGATTTGCACTGTAGAGGTATTTGTAATTCCCTACAGTCAATTGGGTAGCGGCTCTAGCGAGGGTGAAGATATTGGCTTGCGTAGGTGTTGTGCCTACAGCGCAGCAGTCCGTGGTGCAGCCTGGAGTTGTGGAATTTGTTGGGGGTGGTTGGGATACTTGAGGTGGTTGGGCTACTGGAGGTGGCTGAGCTTGTTGAGGTTGTTGAGGTGGTGGATTTGCTGGAGGTGGTGGATTTACTGAAATGTACACGGGCTGTGTGCCATAATACACTTTGCAATTATCCGACCATTGGATATTAGATGTTAATGTAAAGTTATGAACCAATGTTTGACTATTTAAATTTATTACTAAATTGTCAATTGATGTAATTGATATTGGAGGCGACTGTGCATATTTGGTAGGGGTGATACTTTTTAATACACCGTTAAATGTTATTCCAGTCACAACGCTATTGGCAAGGTTTATTACAATTTTATTTTTAGAACCTTTTGCATAAAGTTCGGGCGGAAGTTCAGTATTAGATGAATAAAAATAATCATAAGATTTGTCTGTTATAGCAATTGTTCTTACATTTGCTCTATTATATACATAGCAAATGACTGAAATATTGTTATTTTGATTTCCCAATAAATCAAATAACCTCACATTTCCATTATTTGGGTTATAATTTACATTAACTGTATATTCTATAGTTATTTTTGTTATATTATTCAAGTCAAACGTGCACATTCTCTTGGCATCTATACCTGTGCTTGAATCAAACTCAATTTTATTTGATATTCCCTCATCCGATTGTACAACAATCCAATCATAGGACATTTCTACAGAACCCGTAGGTTTTTTCAAGCGACGCATACCCCATTTTGGAAAGGGGCGTCAAGGGCCGCTGGAACGGTAGGTTTGTCATTCGCATCCGCTTTACTGGCGCCGACTCGCGTTTCCAACACACCTCGGAAGGATGTAAGATTGTTGTAAACAAGCGTGGCCAAGCGCGAACCAACACCGAGAATAGGTCCCGTCTTTTTAAGATAGGCATTGCGTACTTGTGCAAATGTGTCCCGTACAGTTTGCTGATTGGGGGGTATGAGTCCCCTATCAAATTCAAGGGAGTCCAGAATATCCTTTAACTTTGCCGGCGTATCCGAAACAGTCATCGGCTCTTTCACAAATGACAGTGCATCCAGTGAGGAAAATGAGGTATATCCCTGTTGAAATATTCCGTAATCACTATATAGCGCTTCATATTCCTGAATGATTTGTTGCATAGCAGGCTTGAGCCTGACGGTGTAAAGCCAGTCAAAAGCGGAAACATATTTGTTACGGATTGTTTTGAGATTCGGGGCCAACGCATTCACATCATCCGGAAGTCCCAACACCACGTTAGAGTCATCCTTTATATCGTGTACTAGGTTATTCACAGACGTACCAAGTGGTTTCGCGAAAGAAGCACCCGTTTCTGTAATGAAGTAAAAGGTTTGTGTGCCCTCATTTCCGTCCGCATCTATTACTGTAAAAGAAGGACCTGTATCTTCTGGGCGAATCTTAGACGTATCCATGTCTATCGGGAAGATTTCACTATACTCAACATTCTCCTTCACTAACTTCTCAAAGTGCTCAATAACTAGAAGTGTATTATACTGGTCATTTCGGTTAATCATTTGATTCGTGTATCTCGTATAATTGGCAAGAAGCGTTACAAGGTCCGTGGCGGACTTTGTAGGGGTTGCTGTCACATCCTCGGTTTTCGTGGATTCGCCGTAAAAGTTCGTATCAATGGTTTCCTCCCTAAACTCCTCATCCAAGGAATCATACCATGTATAAAAAGTGAGGATATAGCTGCCCATTTGGTTTCGCACAAAGGTTATTAGGGCCGCGTACATACCGGTCGTCTCGGTGCCATATTTGGCGCTTATGGTGGCATAATTGTCCAACTTTACCTCTTCATCCGGTTTTGTGCGCGTTATTGATGGATTGGTAGCTGTTGAGAGCGCAGGAAGTGTATAGGGTGTCTTGGTTGTAACGTCTTTTTGGAACGTATCATAGGTATCATACAGCGCATTGTAGTCGCGAACAATTGTTTGGTACTTCAATTGTTGAGATTCATTAACCTTTTGCGCAAGTTCTGACTTAATATTGTATTTATTCCATATACGCACAAACTCGGATACGGATGTCGTTGTTTTAATGGTGTTCTTATCACCGGCATTATCTGCACTGAGCCAGTTGTAGGTTTCAGCAGAAATATCGGCAGAATTGGTGCTATAGTAATTGGCCACTTCGTTAATTTTATCGGTAATCGTTTTACGCACGGTATCCGCGGCGGTGTCACTGGCACCAATGAGCGCACCCATATTCCCAACATATCCGCCCGTACCTGACCAGCGCTCGTTCAGCTTTGTGAAGTTGGTTTCATTATCTGGACTGGGATATGTCAGGGCGGGGGCATCTGTGGGTGTATTGGCTGTCGTAACCCCCATACCTTTTGTTGCCGTGCTCGCAATGGTATGGTCCGTTGTGACCGAACCTTTGAGCCAATTGCGAATCGCTGTATAGCTGCTCACATAGTTACGAAGGTATGTGCGAATATCGGCAAGCAACGCCGTTGTATATCCGTCTGTAGGTTTAATGTAATTCCAGGCAGAGTTGTAAAATTGCTGAACGGTATTCGTAGCTGGGTCCAAGGGTGTAGCCGCCGCGTCGTAATACGTTTTGGTTGTTGCCGCGGTCAGTTGTAAGTTCGGATAAACGCCCGCAATGCTACGGTATTCAGTATATATTTTGTTGGTGAGCTGACGAATAGCCACCTCATAGGTGCCAATCAAGTTGGCGTTTTGCGTGGCATCCGTGGGAATATTCGGTAACAATCCACCAACAATGGTTGTATAATTACTTCCATTTTCATTGTAGGCAATCTGCATATTGCTTATGGTGGCCATAGATACCCCCGTGAGAGGATACTTTGTGGCAGCATCGGTTGCCGTCGCCGTCTTAATATCCAACATATCCGTCGCGTTATCTACGAGACGTTTGAATTGGAGTACGAGGAAATAAGCCTTTGCCTGTTTAATGAGGTCACGGTAGCGCGTGTAAATGGATACAATAGATACAATGGAAAGAATATTATCGGTACTATTGATGCGTGTTCTATCTGCAATAGCATCCGTATTGGATGGGAAGCCAGTGGGCAATGTCTGAGTAGGAGATAGGGACCCTACATACCCAATGTACTCTGCAAGAGGTACAAGGGCGATACATTTGATGCGCTGGTAGAGTGTAGGCCACGCCCCCGTTCCTGTGCTACCGGCGTCCGTGATTTGAATATAGGGTTGCAAGGTTGTATCCACGGTAGTTGGCTCATTCACGGTAATAGCATTGGAGTCTGCGGTTTCAGATGTAATGACAACGCCGGTGATTGTTGAGATATCCGTGTCCGTTTTAGCATAGTATGTGGCGAGTGTATCGGTGGATACGATGGAAAGGGTTTCGCACGCGGTTGACAAGGAATCAATCCGTGTATTACTAGCGTTCAGCTGGGTGCTCTCAACACTATCCGCCACCGTCTTGTATTTCGCAATAAGGATTTTTGCCAGCTCTTTGTAGGCACTTCCGTAGGCTGCACGGAGGCCGTCCACTTTTTGATTCAAAATAAGCGGTGCCGTTGGTGTACCACGAAGAAGTGGAATAGGAGCATCTGTGTAAGAATTGATGAGTTCCCATTTCACGGTTGAATCTGCGACATCCGGCATTTTGAAGGGGTATTGTCCATTTACAAAGTCCTTAATGGAACTGTAAGGCGATGTATTAGACCCATAAAAATCCCATGATATGGGGTCCCAATTTGTAATATCATTGCCTGTAATAAATGTCTACGAAGGGAAAAACATGGCATCCTTCAAAATAAAAATAAGCGTGGATTGCTTGGCAGGTTTTATAATAGTGCCTGCAGCGTTTGTAATACTGGCCATATAATGTCTATCCAGCAATTTTTTAATGGTTCTGTTAATCCATGCCGTGCCCGCACCTCCTGTTCTATCAGGCGGTGCCGTATAGCGTTGACCATCCAGCATAAAATCATTAATTGCCAAAATATTGGGGGTTTCATTGTGACCATCTTCACGGCTGCCCGTCACCGCAGTACATGAACTATGCTTGCCGGCATTGACACCCAATGTATTGTTCGCAAATCCACCAGGATTAATAATAAAATCACCTTCATCAGTACTAGATGTGCCGGCTAAAATAATAGCTTCGTATTTCTTTTTAACATCGGTAGATGCTGAACTGGATGCATCACATTTGGAACTTCCTTTTGCAGTATCTGATGGCGTTCCACGACATGAACTCTTTGTAAAGTTGTTCTCACCAGGTTTTTCAACATAGTCATTGCTAATTTCAGTAGCGGCATTCAGTGATGCATCATTATAGCGTTTATCTACAATCTGGCGTGTTTTCCATAAATAGTCTGTGCCATCCCTATTGATAAACCGAAAACGGCTCAATTCTGCACCAAAACCATTGCAATCGCCACTACGTTCATCGCGTAATTTCTTAATGACCCATTTATAAAACCGATATTTTTTAATAGGTTCGGATGCAGGATCCGGTGTTAAGCTGGCACCAAGCGAGTATGTTCCGTCACTTTGTGCAGGAGCAGTAAAATACTTCACATCATTCCACGGCTGAATCAAATTATATAGCGATTGCGGAATATCACCGCCATAGAGCTGCAACGTATGCATGGACACGGAGCCCGAAGACCCTGTTGCAGCGGTAAATACAATACGATATTTGATGTAAGGAATGCGACCACCGCTTACAGGCACAGGAATATCAATAGGCACAGGAATAAGTGAATTGGAACTTGTAATTTTTGTGGCATCTGAGGCAGTGGTTTCATACACGAGTGTCCAGGTTTCTCCACCATTGCTCCCATAAATTTGGAAGCCTGTGAACGACCTATTGCCATTTGTACTTTGACTCACCATAATTGTTGTAAGTGTCGTTGCTCGCGTCGTCTCAATTTGCAAGCGCACATTGCCATTGGCACCAGTATTAAATGAAGGACTTCCAACAGTCCAATGCGTGTCGTTGGACCCGTCAAATAAGTTCACAGGTGTTCCACTGCTTGCTGTAATTGTATACGTAATCTTTGTATTGCCGTCCGTAAAGGGTGATACGCTTAACGTCGGCACGGGAAACACGGCGTCCAAATAGTATTTCGTAGCGTAATTGTAGAGCGTGTAGAATTTCCTAAGGAGTGCAGCTGCGGACTCTTTTACAGTGGGTGTTGTTGTGAAGCCTTCCGTACTTACGGACAATACGCTACGGGGCATCCATGCCATCATGCGTTCCCACTGGGATTTTTGGGCGGGAAAGACACGTGCCTGCATACCTACATCCTCAAAGGGGTCCTTGGTGGCCGAAAGGCGGCCGCCTTTCATCGCGAACTGCGTCGGCAGGGCATAGGAGGCGCCGTAGCCCAGGAATTGGGCTGCTGGTGGCTCAACGTGTATATCGTTGAACCTTGCCAAGGATACACCAGGACGCTCAACACGTTCCGGTGCTCTGTTTTCGCGTAAGACGGGAGTGGGGGATGGACCTGTTGAAAGTATGGGTGCATACGTGGTGTTTTGCCAGGTATCCTCTGGGGCCCTTTCATCGGACCGGCGTGCGCGTGTCTGTCCCCGCATTTCCCACATAGGTCGTAGGACACTGGCGTTTTCAGGCAGGCGTTCTGGTGCGACGGGCTGTAGGTCGGCACGGCGAGGGCGCAAAGGGTGTTGTTGCGGGGTTTCTATTCCGAGTTGCTGGGGATTGCCCCAGGCGCCGGTGGGGAGCCAATCGCGTCGTCGGGTAGCCGCCGCTGCATCGGCTTTCACCGGTGCTTCAAAAGCCGCGGCCCCTCCTGAAACGCCGGACCATTGCATTCTTCTTACTTGGGTGTACGAGAACTTCTCAGGGTCTCCTACACGCAGAATGGATATATTGGTTTATTATGTAATTAAAAGAAGCTCCAGCGCGATGTACCACCATTGGCAGGTTTTTGCTGCTGTTGCTGTTGCTGTTGCTGCTGTTGTTGTTGTCTATATGGAGGTTGCTGCTGCTGGTATCGCTGTTGGGGCACCGCACCAAACCACTGGTGTTGCCACTGTTGCTGTTGGTAAGCACCGAAATCTGTAAAGGCGTTACCTCCTAGCGCGGCGGCCGTTTTAGTGTACACATCCTCTTTTTGTTTGAACACACTATTTATAATGGCCTCTTGGGGCGTTGCACCGGCACGGAGTGCCGAATCTGCCAGCAGACAGTTGCGGTATTCTTGGGAAAGCAGGAAAATATTGACCGCTTCGCTGAACTCCTTGAGTTTCGTGTATAGGTCCGAGCCCTTCATACCTAGTACGGAATTATCATTTACAATGGCAGTCACCAAGTCATCCCGCTTAGAGTCATAGGCAGTATAAGCCTGATTTGCCAAGGTGGAATTCGCAATGGTAACCGTCACGGTACCCTTCACGGGATCGTATTTCTTCCACCGTTCAAAAATCTCGTCAATTTCAGCGCGGACTTTACCCATTAGAGATTGGGATAGAGACGTTGTAAATCCTTTGTAGGATTCCATGAGAGGACCATACTCACTATCCGCCAAACCCATGAACGATGGTGTGAAGGGGAAGTTCTCGGCATTTACATTGTAACCGGATTGAGCAGGGTCCACGTATATGTACGTTTTCACATCCCTATATCTCTGAGAATTACGCTCCTCTTCCGTGAGTTTGGGGTCATATCGGGCAATTGCCGAGAGGTAGTTGTAAATGGCTTCAGTGGCAGCCCATTGGGCGTTGGTGCGTCGCAGGTTATCGTAGCGTGTATCATATGTGGACATGAGTCCCGTGAGGTCCGATGTGGTGAGGGAACCACTGGGTGCACCTAACTTGGCCTTATCGGCCATGAAATTTGCACCTGCGTAGGCAGTAGGTGCCGAAACCGTGATACGTGTGCTGGGACCACGTCCAGCGCCTGCCGTGTATGTCTGCTCTTCATAGTACTTCTTGTAGTCGGTTTCGTAAGTACCTACTGCACCGGATAGCTGTTCTTGTATGAAGGTGATGAGATCCTTATTAAGCTCGTAGTAGGCATCATATGCCTGCTTTGCATCTGTAATAGCACCCGTCTTAAAAGGAAGGGAATCGGCGATATACTTGGCATCCAATGGCTTCAATGTAGAGCCATATGCATCGTCACTCTTATTATCATTGTAAAAGTCGGTATACTGCTTAACGAGTGTATTGTAGTTATCGCGCAATGTGGTCAGAGCGCCTACAATGCTAGAAGCGAGAGTAGATTGGTAGCCTGGAATGGTTGTATTCGTGAGAGTCGTTAATGTAGGGATATCGCTGATATCGGTAAACATATCATTGTCCTGCATGCCCGACACGGTGCCATCGCTACCAACAGTAAACTCCAGGTAATTTTCCGCGGTTGTGATAGTGCTGGGCTTACCGATGACATTCTGGAAATACAAGTACATATCGTATAGCTTTTTGAGTTCATTGCGGCATTTGTAGCGTGCATGTGCAAGCTTAGCTTCGTTTATAGCTGAATCCAATTGTGGGAAAAAGTTGGTTAAATAATCGGATTGTAACTTACTCAGGCTTGCACTTGGCAGGCTTTTCACATTAGAAATAAGGCTTTTATCTGTTGCTGCTGTTGGTACCAATGTGGCATATTTTGTCGCGATATCTAAATCCGCATTCGTCTTCACATCCTCAAAAAGTGTAGCCTGATCGTCCCAGTAATTCTTGTAATCATCAACGAGTTTTGTCAAGGCTGCTTTAATTGCATTTAGATAACTGTTGGTACCCGTTTTCAAAAGGTTTTCCAAGTCCGATGTATCTGGTTGGATTTTCTTATCATCACCAGTGAGTGTTGTAAGGCTCTTGAAATAAGTGGTTTTCTTCGTCTGTTTTGAGCTATCCATCCACTGATACACATTTGCGGCATTTTCAGCATTTCCAACAGTCGTCTTAGTAATATACGTAGTAACGGCTGGATATACGTAACTTGTATAATTTGATGTGCCACCATTACGTTTAATGTCCGCGTCAAAAATAGCATTTGTAGAATGATATATGTTATATTGTGCCCTAAAGTCGCCAATAGCTTTCTCCAATGCTGTGCGTGCTTGACCCAGATCACTACCACCGTTGATAGCTGCCTGGATTTTCCGCTGAATACAATCCGTGACCACAAAATATTTATTGCGTATTTCCTCTATTTTTGCTTCCAGTGTCGCAGAGGTAGCATCATCCAAAGCCTTTTTATCCGTATCAGGGTCACTTAGGGTCTTGCCTGGGCGTTTATAGGCCGCCAAAATGTATTGAATGTCTATGTTTAAGTTTGATACACCATTTTCCTCAATAGTCGCCTTATTATCCTGATAATATGTAACAATGTCCGTGTCTATCTTTGCTTTAATGTGCTCTCTACATACCTTCAGTAAGCGCCAATAAGCATTCGTTTTGTTAGTGTAATCCGTGCTTATTGTTGAATCGTCACAGGATGCATCTAGTCCAGCTGACAACGCATAGGATGCGGAAAAAGGGTCCACATATTTGCGACGTCTACATTCCAAGAACGTATTGTCGGTGCTTGTGGAGAGTGTAGAATTTGCATTGTTGGTTACAGGATATTCAGCTTTTAATGCCATATAATCCTTATTCATTTCCGAATAGGATGGTAAGTCAGCACTAAATGTTTCACCCACATTGAGGAACTTTGTGTACAATGCGTAATAGTCGCCGGCAGCAGCAATGGCCTTTGGACGCAAGGCATCGGTGACAGCCAATGGACCAGCAGTCGTTGTAATAAGCGTATCCAAGTTTTTATACTTTGTTTGTAATTCAATCAACGTGTCTTTTGAAGCTGTGTGCAGACTACCCACATCCGCATTCAGTCGCGATACAAAGGTATTTGGTGCCGTATTTGACAATTCATTTGGAATTGTTGCTCCGCCAATATAAATATATTTCTTATTGGACTGGAAATTATCCCAAACTGATTTGATTTTCATAAAGACATAATGGCGTATGACGGATATCAAAGGTGCCGTAGATGCACTAGATGTATCAGGCGTAAGAGGAATAGTAACGGAGTCGGTGCCTGATTCAGGTAAATTTGCAAATGCAGAAGTTGTTGCATCCGAATCATTAATGAGGTTATAATCGGATTTAATTGTACCAAGTGTGCCATTGGGAAGATTGTAAAACGCATTGGTGACATCAACCCCATCAGCGCTCTTGTACTCTATATAGTCACCCATTTTGGTCCAGCGCGCATTGGCCACACCATCCAATACATTACCACTTCCTGTAAAATCAATGCCCAAGTTGTAGTATGTTGCCAATGCATCACGCGCCTCTACACGCAAATCCTTGCCCGTTGTAAGTTCCGAGATAGTAGCATCCAAGTCAGCCTCGTAACCTGTAGAGGGTGCACCCGTGCCTTTGTACAAGCGATATATTTCAAGAAGTGTTGTAGTATCCTTTGCACTTACAGCTGTGTCCACTCTACCGGAATCCGATGTGACGCGTGCTCCTACTTGTGAGGAGGGAGATACGTTGTATATGGAAGGTGCACCAAGACGTCCCTGTATGGCCAATTTATCACCAAACAAACTGGTTTTACCTGAATACTTATTACCATATGCTGTAATGACGGCCTTAATAGCAGTACCAATGGATGTCAACAAATTGCTGTAGCCCGTTCCCGTGGTTCCATTGAAATAATTGGCAATAGCCTTCAAGGAAGGTGTGGTTTCCGTGGGTAGTGTGAGGGTATCTTCGTCTTTGCCTACGGACAGCTTGTAAAAAGCGGTTTGATACTTATTTGGCTTGAAATCCTGATTGGCAGAAATCGCCTGATAATACGTTGCGATAAATGTAAGTTCATTGGATGTAAAATCCGCTGGAAGCACATTCACAAATTGAACATACGCTAGACAATAGAGGTCAATCGCGTTTCCTGCACTGGTGCGAGCACCACTAAGATCGGTAACTTTTATGACAGCATCGGATAGTGATGCGTTTCGTGTTGAATACTTTTGGATAACATTTGTCAAGGCTGTCTCCGTTGTGGCATCGCGAACTGCATCTGTGTCTGTAGACGCATCATTATCCACATTTTTAAACATGCTGTCAATAAAAGAAGTATTGTCATCTTTGACAAGGGGTAATCCCCATAGTGTATCATTTGTATGATAAGATGTTTTGAAGTCATCTATCATTTTAGCTATTCCCTTCTTGATTACACCAATCAACGTTGTTGTATCCGTGGTTAATAAGACACCGCCATAGTTTACTGTGTAAGTTACTTTCGGATCTTTCGGGCCACGCTTTGCAAAAGTTCCTGAGATAGGCAATGCTGTGTAATATTTGCTTGAAAGAGCATCAAGAGCATCATCGTCCAATTCTTTGAATGCTGCCGTAGTAGTGCCATCGGAGTTGATATAAGGTGTTGAACTGGTATCATCTATCTTTTGAAGCATAGATTTAATTTCGGCCGATAAATTAGCAGATGAATAGTTTGCTCCAACAAATATGGAGTTTTGGAATTTTGTGTTTGCGTAAACCGTCTTAAACGTATCAAGTGCCGCTCTAGCATCCTCACGCTTATTTTTACTTTGTGAGCCGGATGATGTAGCACTATCCAATTTACTAATCAATCCATCAGCACCCTTGTATTTGTTGTACAAAGTCAAGATAGAAGAATATGAAATGGTTGAAATAGTGGGTTCAGATAAATCAGTCTTATCCTTTGAAGTATAGGATATATCCTTTAAAGATGCATCAAGCTGTGCTTCGCGCTGACCTAGCAATTCGGTGTTATCAGAATGGGTCTTTTCAAATCCGACAATAATTTGATATACAGCGCGTGCCAAAAGTTTCAACAGGGTTCTGTATTTTGCACCCATGAGTATAGGTGGTTTGGCAGTAGCATCGCCTGCATTAAATGGAAGTATGATAACACCATCAATATCTGAAGTATTTTCCTCATCATCCGTCAGATTGTTGAATGCGTTTGATACATCAATAGCACCATCGTATTGTTGTAATTCAACATTCGGAAAATAGGTTTTCAAGTCATCAACATCCGCAATAAACGCATCGTAATACGTCTTTTCGTTATTCTTTACAGCAGCCGACATATCTGCTTCATAGGTTTTGTAAAGATCATAATACGATTTTACAATCAACCTAGCAGCTGGACGTTTTGCCCTCACTCCCAACAATTTATTACGCATAGGTGTGACTGTTGTAAGAATGTTCGTATATTTATCATAATATCTCACAAGGGCAGTGACAGTCAATGCACCCTCCTTTGTAGAATCATCAGCCGCAAGAACATCGTAATCTGCGAAGGGATAGCCGGCTGTTACATCCGTATTCGTTAAACCTGTTATGGTTGTATTCGCAGCAATACGACCCGCGTCCTCAGAAGGTGTGTCAGTATTTACACATTTAAGATCGGACCTTTGTGTGGAAATGCCCGCACAAACGCGTGCCGCGGCAACAGCAGGGTCCAATGCAGGCCCAGGTAACGCGAGCGCTTCACGGAAATCCTTATCATAATTGGCCAACAGCTCCGAAATCTTTCCTTGTATTGCCGTTTTGAAGGTGGTTTTAAAGGTTGTCATGGACGTATCAAACTTATCCAAAACCAAGTCCTTGTAACTCTTTGCATAATTAATCAACGTCATTGAATGCAATACAAAAGTATTTAGAGCGTTGGTGTATTGAGTTGCGTTAAAATCATCCGGAATAGGGTTCGGTAGTTGTGGACGCGTGGTTGAAATAGATAAACCTAATAGGGTGACAGCAATGTTATCAAAGGATATGGTGCTCTTAATTGCCTTATCAGCTCCAATGCTTGCATTCGCTACAGTTACAAATGTATTCATATAACCATTTGTCGCAGTGACAATTGAATTTGCATTCCCCAGCATTGTTTCACCCAGGTTAGAAATAGTGGTCAATGCATCGTCGGAATACGTGGCAGTTCTATTAATCGTGACCGATAAAGAAGGGTAATTGGTTGTATCCAATTTTGCCCAGTTTTGTCCAGCCTGTTTATTGGCAGTCATAAACTCATTGTATGTATCGTAAAATGCATTGTATGTCTCAATCATGGTTTCCGACAAAGCAGTCTGCAAATTTTCAAGGTCAATGGAAAGACCCTCTTGCATTTTAGCGAGCGCTGTTGTATATTTGTTAGATGCCGCCTGCAAATCTTGTGCCGACATGGTTTCAATTTCATTCGCGTCTTCCGTAATATCCGTCATAAATGTATTAACCATAGTTATAATGCGCTGCCTATCAGGGTGCAAGGCTGGCTCATCATCTGCCGACTCTGTATAGTAAGGAACCCTGTTGATATCCTCAAAATCAGTGCTAATTGTTTTGAAATTTTTACTGTAGACTTTGAAAGCATCTTTACAAATGTAATTCACAACTGTATCATCTGATAACATATTACGGTTGAACACAAGAGCGATTTTAAAGGCGTCCATTGCATCCAACACGGTATCGCGGTCTACGGCGTCATAGAACCCAGTTCCAACAGGTCCATATCTGCCCAAAACACCATTTACCTCGCTTGCGGTCAAACCGGATTTGCCCAATATTTCCAAATCAGCCGCAGCACTGGAAGGTGCCAATGTGCGCGTCTGTGCTTGAATATCAGAATACCGTGACGAATACTTCGGAATATAACCGCCGCTGCCCGCGATTTCGTCTTTTACAAAATAAATGAGACTTGCGAGACGTTCCGTATCCCCAACATTTGATATTTGCTTACCATCCATACCATATTTCTTACCGAGTGTAAGCACCTTGTTTTGCGTAGCAATTGAATTATCCGTATCCGAAAATCCATCTGTTCCAACCGACGCCAATCTACTAGGCATCTCGGCAATCTGGTCGTCAATGAGGGCCGTAGTCTTGATATTGGAGGAGGGAGCACCTTCACGCAAGGCGGTTTTTCGGAATCCAATAAACGCATCGCGCAAACTGGTGTATGCACTAATATTGGTATCAATCGTTGTTTTCAGGCTTCCAACATAGGCATCTAGTGCGTCATTGTATCCCTTGAATTGGCTTCCATATGTGGCATCCGTGGGTGCAGTATAGGCTGGTGCGCTTGCACCGACCGCTGACACTACGGTGGCTTCGGCAGCAAATCCATACGTTGTTGTGAGCGTATCATAGAGACCCTTCAAAATCTTATATGTCATCTCGTTGCGGTAATTCAAATGGAGTTTAAGTTGAGTGTAGAGTGTACTTATTCTTCCTTGCAGAGCGTATATGCGTGGGAGCGTTGTGGCAATATAGGGGTCCGAAATATAGGCGCCATATCCATTACTATCTGCTGCTGGCAATATTTGAGATGCCGAGCTGGATGCAGGTGCGTCCAGGTAAGGAGTTATCAAGGACGAAACGACTGTAGGCAGGGATGACTTATTGTTGCCTGTTACAACGGTTGTTCCATCAATGGCAGCTGTTTGGGTCGTCAAATAACTGTACACGTCCTGGAATGCATCGGCGAGCAATGTACCGTTCGTGATGAAATATTTAACGCGGTAAGTTTCAAGATTTCCTACAGATGCTGCATCCACCAAGCTTATGGCAGCTTTATCGCTTTCAAAGGTAGGTGGCGAGGAATATTTTGTTAAATTAGTAAAAAGGGGATCCGATGGGTAATCAGGTGTAGCACCAACAACCTTGAAGGCGCTCGCCAACCCATGCAAATTCTTAAATTCGTCAATACGCTTAGCGAATTCAGTTTTCACAGTCTCAAGGAGTGTATCATAACCATCTTCATACTTTGCGCGCGTCAGAGCGATGATTTGTATATCCCTGGAACTCAGTGTGGTGCCTGTAAGTTTATTCAAATCGGACAGTGTTTGACCAACCTCTGAACATAAATCCGCGAGCGTAACAGTTTGACTGGGCACAGATATGGAACTTCCAGCAACGGTATAGGTGGCGGATACGGAAACCGAAACGGTCTGTTGTGGTTCAAACAAATCATTCAAGGATGTAAAAACCACCAAATTCTCCAACATAAATGAATAAAATTTGCGCACAGAAGCCAATGCTTCTTTCTGTAACGACGCCGTTGTGAACGATGTCAGTGTTCCAGTGGGTGCAGAGACAGGACCCGAAACCTCCACAGCTGCATCGCCACCAAAGGCATTCATGGTTGAAATCAGCTGTTCTTCGGTCATTCCCTGAATAGTCATATCGGAGTAAGGATACTCGGTCTTCAATTCATCTGTAAGAGCGGAGTACTGTCGGAAATACGCATCTTCCCAAGTATCCAGCTGGGTCGTAACAAAAGACTTAAGATTTGCCAAATTGCCGTCAGACTTGAAAAACGCATTGACGTCGGCATAGTTGTTGCTTTGCAGTTCGGCAACGGTCTTTGGCGCAGCAGCCGCAATGGCCGTAATGGCCGAAATGGATTGCACGGAGGCCTTCTTTTGAAATCTATCATAGGTCTTGTACAAGCGGTCATAGAGGGATTGTAATGTGGTGAGTTTGGCGTTCACCTTGGACAAGAAAGACTCGCGGTTGGCAGTGTCCATTGCACCGGCATAGGCTTTCCAGGCCGATTGACATTCCTCCATTGAGAAGTCCTGTACATCTTCCAAAGAAGTGATGGTGGTCAATTTCTTTTCATCATCGGTAGCAAGTGTAATGCTGAGAGATGCCACGTTTTCAACAAGCTTCTTAAATTGGTTTACATGATGCCATAAAAGGTTGCGCACATGTCCAAAATAGGTAGTGTAATTTGATTTCACGTCATCCGCTGTTGTTTTATCCGTAAAGTTTGCACCGGCTGCAGTTGCTATTTCGCCATCAACACCCGCATTGCGCGAGGATGTAGCAGTGGTATTATACATCCATTTCAACATAAAGGCCAACATTTTATTGCGGTCGTTCATCTGCGTAATCAAGGCCGTATTCACATGGTCGGCCATGATGCGCACATCAAAAGCGAGCGGCAACTGAGTGGAATGGTAGTTTTGTGTGTCTTCTGCAAGAGTTTTATCGTTAATCGTCACCTTGGTAGGTGCCGCAAATGTCAATGCATTTACATTAATTCCACTAAGTGTTTGGGCCTTGTTGAGTCGCGGAAGTGTAAATGCCGTGACCGTTGGTTTTCCATTAAACGTAATGGTGGCATTCGTATTGTCGGTTAACACGGATTCCAACAGGGGCAAGGCAGCGGCTAAGATTTTAGGAAGTCTTGGTAACGTAGCAGAGCTTGCATTGGCTAACATATACTTCTCGCGCGGGTCCTTAAAATCGTCCCGTGATGCAAGAGAGATGTAATTTGTAGCATCCGCTTGTAAAGTAGTCTGGAATTTTACTAGATTGTTATAGGATGTTTTGCAGTCATTCAACTTCTCTTTGTAAAAATTCACAAGCACACCAAACCCTGTATCATATTTGGCATTGAGTTCATCAAGGTCCGTATCTGTCGTATTATCTGCAATACCTTCAATAAAGCCAACATTTCCAACTTCCCCAATTAATTCACCAAGTTTAAATGCGCCAACTGCATCGGTTGCGAGGCTTAATTCGTCATATGATTTCAGGAGCACCATATTTTCCATCATGAAAATGTAGAATTTTGCAACCGAACGAATAGCAGCATCCTGCTTTTCCGACGTTGTCAACTTGGATACAAGGGCAACTGTAGGAGCACCGACTTGTGGTTCAATCTCAGGCTGTCCCAAGTAATTCCTCATTAAGTTAATGAGTTCAGTAGGTGACTTTGAGGCAATGTTGGTTGGCCTGGATGCCTCATAATTATACTGGCTTCTTACACGCGTATCATATCCCAACCAGGTCTGATAATACTCGTCTTCCCAATCTTGCAGTTCCTTACCAACAAAATCGCGAATTTGCTCCAAGTAACCTGTGGCATCATTGAAATAGCTAGCCACATTGGAGTATTTTGGAGTTGCACCACTAAATGTGGCATCAGACACACTGTTTGCAGCACCTTGTGGAGGTGTAATATTGTCTAGGGTTGTCGTAGATACTTTGCCATCAATCGTCGTAATAGCCCCGGTTCCCTTGAACGTAGTATAGGTGCTTATCAACAAGTTGTAAGTATTTATCTTTTTACCAAGTTCCGTTGTTAGGAGCGTCATAAAGGACGTTGTCCCAGTGTCGGTAGCAGAACTATAATTGTTCCATGCCGTAACAAGCTGAGAAACATCCATGCCTTTGATACCCTCTGGAGCCGTTTCAGTATATGCATTCACAGTAGCTGCATCTGAACCTGCAGCAGGTGTATACACGGATGCAACAGCGGTAACAATCTTTTGAAAGGCGTCCACTTGCTTCCAAATGTAATCACGAATCTGTTCCAAAATAGCATCATATGCCCCATTTGCCGAGGCATAAAAGCCATCCAATTGGTCAATTTGGGAGGTCGTTGTTGTAGGCGATGCAGCCGTGCCTCCTGTGCGAAAGGCAGCAGGAGTACCCGTTGGGGCAGCATCCACAAACGTAGACATTTCATCCAGCGTTGGTGTAGCAGGAGCAGCCTGAAACCCCTCCAGCGCACCTACACGCGGTACCTCCACACCCAACACATTCCTCGCCAAATCCTGGAAATACTCGCGATTCGCCATCGGTCCATTGAATGCCAAAGCATTCAATTTACTGATGAGGTCCTTATCAGGCTTCCCCTGCATCTTAGGGTGCTCCGATTGGAAAGCCTCATTATAGGTTGCAGGTCGGGACTGTGCAGCCAACCCCGCTCGGGACGAAGACGATAAAGACCAGAAGCGATCCATTCTACTTGTTCCACTAGAATGAAAAATTGAGGTGCAACACGCACACAACCGGCATTCTCAACACATTCCTCCCCCCTCTCTTACCGCCGCAATCGCAACTATGTCTGTTTCACTTGTTCCTACCTTCACGAAGGCCAACGTGGCCCAACCGTGTCCCGAGTATCCGCCCGCGGACCCCGCCATTTACTACAGCTTCCCACTAGACCCCTTTCAGCAATGGGCGATTGCCGCCATGCACCGCGGCGAGAACGTCCTTGTAACCGCCAAGACGGGGTCAGGCAAAACCCTGATTGCCGAATATGCCATCGCGCTTGCCCTCCGCGAAGGGAAGCGCGTCTTCTACACGACACCCATCAAGTCCCTGAGCAACCAGAAATACCACGACCTCAAGCGGCTCTTCCCCGCCGCCTCCGTGGGCATTCTGACGGGCGATATCAAGTCCAATCCGGACGCCCAAATCGTCATCATGACGACCGAAATTCTCCGCAACCTCCTGTTCAAAGCCACGACCCCTACAGCCGCCCTGGGCGTAGCCGGTGCCGTGCGCATGGACGGTGTAGGAGCGGTGGTCTTTGACGAGGTCCACTATATCAACGACCCTGACCGAGGCCACGTCTGGGAGGAATCCCTTGTGTTGCTGCCGCCCGAGATTCGCCTCGTCCTCCTCTCGGCCACTATTGATGCGCCTGAGGCGTTCGCGGGCTGGTTGGGGGCCATCAAGCAGGTCCCCTGTCAGCTCCTGGCGACCACGTATCGCATCGTGCCCCTTGTGCACGCTGTGTGGTCACCGGGCCTCAAGGACGCCGAGAAGCACGTCCTCAAAACGGCCGACGAGGCGGCGCCAAATATCGGCGCGTACCGCGATTGGCTACGGGCGCGCGCAGCTGTCGCCGATGCCGCGGATGACTGGAAGCGCACCGTCAATGCTGCGAAGAAAGCCGGTGAATCGGCGGCGGGTCTTGCGGATAAGGTCAAACGCCAGAGCTTCCAACATCAGCTCAATGAATGCATTACGACCATGCAGGCCAAAGACTTGTTACCCGCCCTCTTCTTCTCCTTTAGTCGCAAGGAGTGCGAACGGTTCGCCGAGAAGGTGAGTGGGTCCCTGTTGACGAGCAGCGAGGAGGCAGATGTCCGACACATCCTCTCCTTCCACTTGCATCGCCATGCCGAGGTGTTGGAGAAGCTGCCGCAGTACCATCAGCTCGTGCGCCTCCTGGAGCGTGGCATCGCCTTTCACCACTCGGGTCTCTTACCCCTCCTGCGCGAGGGCGTAGAACTCCTGTTTCAACGGGGGTTCATCAAGGTCCTCTTCTGTACAGAATCGCTGGCTATTGGTGTAAATCTCCCTGCACGCTCGGTGGTCTTTACAGGCCTGGAGAAGCCTACGGGTTGCGGAGCAGGCGGAGCGGGTGGCGATGGCGGTTTCCGAGCCCTTCGTTACGACGAGTACGCCCAGATGGCTGGTCGTGCGGGACGTCGTGGTAAGGATACGCGCGGCTTCGTGTTCTACTTGCCCGCCCGAGAGCCCGTAGGTGCCGAAACCCTCCGTGGTGTCCTCGGTGGTGCCCTCCCCTCTCTACAAAGTCGCATTCAGTTCCACTACGATTTCGTGCTCAAGGCGGTCCATCTGGCAGCCGGTGCCGGCCAAGCGGTACAGGAGCCCCTTTGGGAGCGTCTGCTAGATAAATCCTATTGGTCCGTGCAGCGCCAGGATGCCCTCAACAGACTCGCCGCAGAAAAGGCGGGGGCGGAGACTGTGTTGGAAGCCCAGAAAGCGCGGCTCACGGAGGCCCAACGGGCTGCCTTGGAAGAGCGGGCGGACCTGGAGGTCAAGGCGCGTGTCCTCACAAACGCCAAGCAGAAAGCGGCGAAGTTGGCCCTCCGCCGTTGGGCCGAGGAGCACGACGGTCCCACCTGGCGCATCGCCGAGGGCGCCTGGAAAAAGGAGCAGGACCTCCAGGAACACGTGGCCGCCTTAACAAGCGAATGGTGCGCCGCGATGACCGGTACCATCCAGGACCGCTTAACACCCATCCTGAAGGCTCTTCGCGAGTGGAGATTTGTTGAGGGTTTCGCGTCCACCATGGCACTTACTGCAGCCGCTGCGGCAGAGGCAACGGCACCAGCATTCCCAACACTCACCCATACGGGTATCTTAGCCACCGAAGTGAACGAGGGCAATCCGCTCCTCATGACGCGCCTCTATCAAACGGGTCTCCTGAAGGACGCCACGGCCACGGAAATCGTGGCGACGTTGGCGAGTTTCATCGTAGACAGCATTCCAAAGGAAGGAGGTGCAGCGGACCTCCCCGCTATTCACGTGGCGGCCCAGAAGCAGCTGGCGACCTGGGCAGACCAGGGCCGTCGCATTGACCGCCAATGTGGCGTGGACTCTCCCCCTACCTTCTGGGATACCCACAATTACTGGGCCCATATTGTAGCCGATTGGTTACAAGGTGCCGAGGCGGCGGTCCTTGTACAAACCTACGGCATCTATGAGGGCAACCTGATGCGCAGTCTTCTGAAGACGGCGAATCTGGTGGACGAGTGGCTTTCCATGGCCACGTTCAGCGGCGATGTAGAGATGTTGGACCGTCTCAAGGATGTCCGTGGTACGCTCCTGCGTGGCCTGGCACAACCCGAAAGTCTGTACCTACGCCTCTAGCACGTATCAGCTCATTGTTGTCGCCTAAATTATTTTTTAGCCCCGCACAGGACAGAAATGGAAGCTGACCCACGACCTCGCCTGATCATGACAGTAGAAGCCGCTGAACAACAGCTTCTCAACTACCTCATGGTGTATAAGAAGTGCAAAACCGCAGAGGAACGTCAGGATGTCCAACATATCATCCGCACATGGGAGGCGTGGATTGAAAGCCTGCGTGCCGTGAATGCCACCTAAAGGTATACCCGCGAAAGTACACTTGTCCCGAAAGGGATTGTGTCGCAAGGCACATGGTGTCCAAAAGACGCGCTTAGGTCGTATATTTCAGTTGGTAGAAAGACACTCTTATAAGCCTGTACTTATACTCAGTGAGGTGTTTGTCGTGGGTTCGAGCCCCACTACGACCATATTTAATCAATGGAGACGATGTTGAGAATACCGGAATTCCCAACATAGTCTATTCCAAGGAGTACGCATAATCCACCCAGAGGAATACCTCAGGTGCATCTGCGGCGGATACGGATGGCATTTTGCGTTTTACCTGAATGTACATTTCCATATTCTGTTGAGAATGCGTACATTCGTGATATTTGTGAAAAAGCTCCTCTTCCCAATGGGGGCCTTCATAGCACCAGATTTCATAGGAATCCCCGTCATATTCCGCAAAAGATTCGGGTTTTACGATTATGCGTGCACCCACGATAGGGCAGTCGTCACAAACCGCCGAATACGAAATCATTGTATTTAGTTTAGTTGTAGAAAATTGACGGGCTCCAAAAAAAGGAAGGGGGAGTGCCACGCACCCCAGCCATCCATTCTATTTCCTTTCCCTTTCATACAATGTCCGCACTTCCTACACTCTCCTCCTCCCTCCCTATGGCCGATTGGTTTACCCAAATGGCCCAAATGTATTCCGTTGTACAACATCAGGCAACACTTATTCAGACGCTACATGAACGCGTAGCAGTTCTGGAGAGCCGCGCCCATATTGTTCCACCTGTTGCGGTTGCACCAGCCGTGGTAACCAAGGATGCCGAAAAGAAGGCCAAGAAACCCCGTGCCAAGAAGGTCGCAAAGGCGGCAACCACAGCGGATGCTACACTAGAACCTGGTGCATCAACAGATGCTGCTGCGAAAAAGCGTGGTCGTAAGCCAACTGCCACTGTGCCACTCAGTTCCTTCTTGCGCGAGGGGGAACAGGTGATTGCCCGTATTCCTCTGGGAGACCGCAAGTTTGACGAGCATAGTCTGCGATTCCAGGATGGCCAGTTGGTCCTGGAAGATGGTCAACGCTTTGACCACCCTACAACCATGGCCGGTGCACTCGCCAAGATGCTTGAGGATATTGGCGAGCGCAGTACAGAATGTTCAAAGTCCCTGAATGGTTGGGGACTCTGCTACGTGTATCGCAATGGGAAGCGCATCTCCTTGGAGACATTTAAGATTGCCGCCTCCCAGGCAAACTCCGTAACGTCCGAGGAGCCTTCTGGTGAGGTTGTTGCCGATGAGGCTGTTGTTGCTGAAGAAGAAACCGATGAGGCCACCGACACCACCGAAGAAGAAGAAACAACCGACTAAAAACCCGTGCTCTCAACATAATCCCCTAAATCCTCTTTTTTCCGAAGGGGCGCAAAGACAAAACCACCGCACCCTACAGAATGAATCGCATTGTCATTCACCCCGACGAGTTTGACACATTGCGTCAAAAAAGCTTCTATTTTGATGCCCTTCTGCGATTCCGTGAGGCATCCGGCTCCTCTATGAATTTTAATGAGGAGGGCCAGCTCATTCTGGACCGCGAGGCCATGGGGCTTTCTCCTCAGCAATTCCAGGCGCTGAAAAAGGCCATATACGATGGATATGTTGGAAATCCCGAAATGCGCGCGTTTTTGGACGATTATATTGGGCTCACGGATCTCAACAATCCCACACTCCCAACACAGAATACGGTTCCCCGTTCCGTTTCCATGCCAACGCCTAAGCCACCGCGCAACACGTACAACTTTATGAATGCCTATAATGACTATAACAATAACTACACCTACAATCTTGGCTCAATAGCACACAATAAAAACGCAGCCGCCATCATTCGGAATATTCCTATCCCCATTTACGAATCCGACACGGAGGCCGCCCTTCACAAGAACTGGTACAAATACGGGAAATCTGGCCTGCGAACACGCAAGCAGAATGTGCGAAAGCGCAATGCGACACGCTATGCCAGCTATTTGCGCAAAAAGCTACGCCAGCAACGGCGCCGTCATTGAATCCTCATAGGGTCCTAGGACTGTAGGTGCCGTAAAAACGGCCAGGGCATCAAGCAACCGCGTTTTATTTAAAATCATGGCCACATGTCCTTCGCCGCACGCTAGGAAAAGCCGTTTACACTCGGCGGGTGTAAAGAACGTGTAAATTTTGCAGACGATTTCCATTAAATACACGATATCCTCAAAACAGTAGCCGATGCTCCACAACGTGAGAAGGGCGTTCAGAGTTCCAACACGGTCCCCCGCGATGGCGGCGCGTCCCAGGCTCTCCAGGTGGCGTACCGGTGGTGAGTTGACAATCGTTTGAATATCCGCGGCCCCAACACTATCCAGCCCCGCTGCATCAATCATTTGGTGAAAGAGTTTGAACATACGGCCATTGCCGAGTGCCATGGAGACCATCCACGCCTTCGCGTCCTCCTGAATATGTGTTGCGGAGGACCGAAAAGCGTTCATACAATCCACAAGGTTCACCGGCATGAATTGCAACATGACACAGCGACTTTGCAGGGGATCAATGAAGGGCTCGGGTCCCGACGCGACAAACAGGAAGCGCGCCTGTCTGTCGTAGTTTTCCAGGATGCGACGGAGCGCCTGTTGACTCACCACGGGCACGGAATCGGCGTCGTCCATCCAGACCCAGACTTTCGCCTGCTTGTATCGGCGGGTACGGCGCACAAACTCCGTAAGCTGGCCGCGCACCGTGCCAATACCGCGGTCATCCACGGAGCTGAGGGCGAGGATATAGTCCTTGTGCTCCTCGCGGGGAACCCCGTGGTGCAGCAGGTACGCCGTGAGAAAGTAGCGCGCCATGGCCGTTTTTCCACAGCCCGGTGGTCCAAAAAACATCAGATGCGGCGGGTCCGCAATATGATTCTGTAGGAACGTCCGAATATGGTCCTGGGAGAAAATGGTATCCATTGCTGCTCCAATTATGGCTTTAAGGCATAGTGCGTCCTTAGATAAGTAAAACAAAACCGCGCACCCCAATAAAATGCCTGGCAATATACATCTGCTTTTTACAACGGTAATCCATGTCACAACAGCCCATAAGGGTCTACAATTTGCCGAATGGGTGCAGGAACACCAGAAGTCCTACACAACGGAGGAAGAACGCACCTATCGCGAGCTCGTTTTTACGAAGAATATGTTTATGATTGAGGCCCGCAACCGCCAACGTGCTTACACCCCCTCCACGGTCGTTCTGGCTCCCAACAAATTCGCCGACCTGCTTCCCGAGGAGTTTACCGCGCAGTACCTGGGTGGCTACCGTAATACAGACCATTATGGCGCTGTGGGTCCCACTGATGACAGTCCGGCACCCAACGATGATATTCCGGTATTTAGCAGTGCTGGCGCAGATGAGGGGGTACTACCCACCGAGGTAGATTGGGTAGCCAAGGGCGCCGTAACACCTGTTAAGAATCAGGGACAGTGCGGGTCCTGTTGGG
>JACCDY010284102.1_pt1 | contig 38487 bp, 35 predicted proteins | sample 7446391 | NCBI WGS metagenome assembly JACCDY01 (sample SAMN15323451, study PRJNA562643) | freshwater metagenome | isolation source: river surface water | place: USA:Blue River Watershed | collected 2017-08-18 | reverse complement strand
CCTCGCACCAGCATCGCTTGGAACAACGCAACCGGAAAGATTTGGTTGGCAACCACCAGTAGCGGCGTGAACATGAATGACTGGGGATTCCGCCAAGGTGGTTCGACCATTCATCAACTCGGTGAAGTGCTCAAGAGCTTGGGTGCTACCGATGCCGTGACCGTAGACGGCGGGGGTTCGACTACGTTCTTGGCAAAGATACTCGGCCGCTACAAGCGACTCGACGTTCCTGACGATGCGTGGATTCGTGAAATCCCGATTGGCGCTGGGCTAGTTCCAAAGCCTTAGCGGCTTACTCTGAAGCTGAGTTGCGCTTGGCATCTTGTTTTGCGATGTCTGCGCGCACAGCATCCATGTCAACGGCCCGCAATGCCGCAATCAGCTGCTCAAGTGCAGCCCCGGGAAGAGCGCCTGCCTGGTTGAAAAGCAGCACGCCGTCACGAAATGCCATAAGAGTTGGAATCGACGTGATCTGCGCATCGGAAGCAAGCTCTCGCTCGGCTTCGGTGTCAACTTTGCCGAACACGATGTCGGGATGCTTGGTCGAAGCCTCTTCAAAAATGGGGGCGAACTGGCGGCATGGGCCGCACCACTCTGCCCAGAAATCGATAATGGTGATGCCAGGGGCAGTCACAGTGTTGCCGAAGTTGCTAGCGCCTATCTCTACTGTTGCCATTGGTGCCTAACTTTTCTTTGTCTGCGCTAAAACTATGCCGCCGATAACCAGAATGCCGCCGATTAGTTGAATAGCTGAGAACGATTCTCCCAGCCATACGAGGCCGAAACCAAATGCAAAGACAGTCTCGGCTGTTGATGCGATTCCAACGCCGGTCGGGTTCAGGTGGTGCAAGGCTCGGTACGAAAGCCACATTGGCACGAAAGACCCAAAGATACCTAACCAAATGAGCAGCATCCAAGTTGGCAGAGTGAGAGCCGAGAGGTTGCCGCCAAGATTGATGCCACCGGTCAGGTTAACCGGATTTTGCCACCATGGTGAGGCGACTAACCAGAAAACCGTTGAGATGAGCATGCTGTAAAACAAGGCAGACATGGTGTCTCTGGTTTTTTGAACGTGCTTTCCGGCGATGAAGTAGAAAGTCAAGAAGGCGGCCGCCAGTGCCGCAAACATAAGGCCGCTTGGGCTGAGCTTGACGCTACCGCCAAATGTGTCTGCCACCACGGCGAGCCCACCGAGCACCAAGGTCACGGCAATCCACACCCGAGGCTGAACTTTTTCTCGAAACAGAAGGAGCGAAACCAGCGGCACCCAAATGATTGCGGTGTATTCAATAAGCAGTGCGATGCCTACCTGCAAGCCGGCGACGGCTTGTGAATAGGCCCATTGCATTAGCCCAACGCCGACAATGCCAAACATGATTAGCAAAGGCAGGTCGCTAAGTCGCACCTTAAAGCCGGCTCTGAAGGTGACTGCGAGAACCAGTCCGGCTAGCAGCGCGGTAGCGGCAGAACGGTATAGAACCACCTGCTCGGCAGTGATTCCGCTCGAGATAATCACCTTCGAGGTGCTCGCGTTGAGCCCAAACAAGAACGCCCCGGTTAGCGCGTACAGCGCACCGAGTTTCGGATTTCTAGTTTTCGTGTTCAAGTTCACCTTGTTGTGTCTTTGGCCTGCCTCTGAAAAAGCCTAGGCTAGGTGACATGACAAGTTTCGTATTAGGTGGCGGTTGCTTCTGGTGTCTCGACAGCAGCTACATGCAGTTCAAGGGCATCAGCGATGTTGAAGTTGGCTACATGGGCGGCCACATCGACAATCCTGGTTATGAGGCGGTCTGTTCTGGAACTACCGGGCACGCCGAAGTCGCGCGCGTTCACTTTGACGAAGCCCTAATCCCGGCCGAAATCGTGCTAGACATTTTCTTCACCATTCACGATCCACGTCAGCTGAACCGTCAGGGCAACGACATCGGAACCCAGTATCGTTCTTCAATGTTTTACACGGATGCTGCGCAGAAGCAACTCTTCGAGGCAGCGCTTGAGCGTTCCAAGGCAATCTGGGACGGCGAGTTGGTTACCGAAATCGTTCCGGCCGAAACCTTTTGGATGGGGGAGGAGTACCACCAGGACTTTTTCGCCAAGAACCCAAATCAGGGTTACTGCAACGCCGTTGTTGCGCCCAAAATGGGCAAGGCCCGTGCTGGCTTTAGCGCTTATTTGAAGTAAGCACTTCGGAGCTTTTTCGAGTTTCGAAAGTTATACACACCTTCGTCGGCTTTTAACCGCTCGGATGCTTCGAGCCACAGAATCTTCGTTACGAGTCGTTGAGCGCTCGCTAACGAAAGGTATGAAGTGACTGAACTTGTCACCATTTCTGGCCTAGTGGCCACCACTCCGAGGCACCTGATTACCCAAGATGGTCTTCCAATCACATCGTTTCGTCTCGCGTCTTCGCATCGTCGTTTCGACCGCGAACAGAACAAGTGGATCGACGGTGAAACTAACTGGTTCACCATCACCGGCTTCAGACAGCTGGCAATCAACCTGTCAACATCTGTTCAGAAGGGTGAGCGAGTCATCGTTTCGGGTCGCCTAAAGATTCGCGACTGGGACAACGGCGAACGCGCAGGTACATCGGTTGAGGTTGAAGCAGAGCACGTCGGGCATGACCTGTTTTGGGGAACGAGTGTATTCACCCGAACGGTTCTGGTTGCAGAGTCTCAGCCCGAAAGTGATGAGGAATTTGAACCCGAACTCGAGTTGGCCGGTCAAAAAACCAAGAAGTAGATGGCTCTGGATGCCCGAGATATCGGAGCGGCCCTCGGCTAAACTTAGAGCCGACTGGTCTCTCGGGTTTTCCAAGCGAGGCCTCGCATCAACCCCTTATCTAGAGAGTTCTTGGCATGGCCGAATTTATTTATCAGATGATCAAAGCCCGTAAGGCTCACGGCGACAAGGTTATTCTCGATGACGTGACCTTGGCGTTCTATCCCGGTGCCAAAATCGGAGTAGTAGGCCCGAACGGCGCCGGTAAGTCTTCGGTTCTAAAGATCATGGCTGGGCTTGACCAGACCACCAACGGCGAGGCACGACTCAGCCCAGGCTTCACTGTCGGCATGCTCATGCAAGAGCCTCCGCTAGATGAAACCAAGACAGTGCTTGGCAACGTAGAGCTAGCGGTTGCCTCAACTAAGGCAAAACTCGACCGTTTCAACCAAATTTCTGAAGAGATGGCTAACCCTGATGCCGATTTTGACTCACTCCTAGCCGAAATGGGTCAACTTCAAGAAGAAATCGATCACCTAGATGCTTGGGATCTTGACAGCCAACTAGAGCAGGCCATGGATGCTCTACGCTGCCCTCCTGGCGATACTGCAGTTACCCACCTCTCGGGTGGTGAGCGTCGCCGCGTGGCGCTTTGCAAGCTTCTTCTCGAAAAGCCAGACCTGCTACTTCTCGATGAGCCTACAAACCACCTTGACGCTGAGTCGGTGCTCTGGCTGGAGCAGCACCTAGCCAAGTATCCAGGTGCCGTTTTGGCCGTTACGCACGATAGGTACTTCCTTGACAATGTTGCCGAATGGATTCTCGAGCTAGACCGAGGTCGCGCTTATCCATACGAAGGTAACTACTCGACTTACCTAGAGAAAAAGCGTGAACGTCTCGAAGTTCAGGGCAAGAAAGACGCAAAGCTTTCTAAGCGCTTGAGCGACGAACTCGAATGGGTTCGGTCAAGCCCGAAGGCTCGACAAACCAAGTCGAAGGCACGTCTTGCCAAGTACGAAGAAATGGCTGCCGAGGCAGACAAGACTAGAAAGTTGGACTTTGAAGAAATTCAGATTCCAGCTGGTCCTCGTCTCGGAAACGTAGTGCTCGAGGCGAAGAACCTGCAAAAGGGCTTCGAAGGTCGCTCGCTGATTGATGGTCTCTCATTCTCACTCCCTAGAAACGGAATCGTGGGCGTAATCGGACCGAACGGTGTCGGTAAGTCAACTTTGTTCAAAACCATCGTCGGCCTAGAGCCGCTCGACGGTGGCGAGCTCAAGATTGGTGAAACCGTCAAGATTTCATACGTCGACCAGAGCCGCGCCGGCATTGACCCAAACAAAACCCTCTGGGAAGTTGTTTCAGATGGTCTCGACTACATGCAGGTAGGTCAGGTAGAAATGCCTTCGCGTGCCTATGTAGCCGCGTTCGGCTTCAAGGGGCCAGATCAGCAAAAGCCAGCTGGAGTGCTCTCGGGTGGTGAGCGCAACCGATTGAACCTAGCGCTAACTCTCAAGCAGGGCGGCAACCTGTTGCTTCTTGACGAGCCAACAAACGACCTAGATGTCGAAACGCTCTCAAGCCTTGAGAATGCTCTTCTCGATTTTCCTGGTTGCGCTGTGGTCATCACACACGATCGCTGGTTCCTAGACCGAGTTGCCACGCACATTCTCGCCTATGAGGGTAGCGACGACAATCCTGACCAGTGGTATTGGTTCGAAGGTAACTTCGATTCTTATGAAGAGAACAAGATTGAGCGTTTGGGCGCTGAGGCTGCAAAACCGCACCGCTCGACCTACCGTCGCCTAACTCGCGACTAACTAGCGCTCGATCCGCCGTGCGGCGAACCAGTTGCTTGCCAAATCTAGGCGAGCTCTGGTACTCGAACCATACCTTCTTGCGCGACAGTGGCTACAAGCGCACCCTCGCGGCTATAAATGTGACCCATCGCAAGGCCACGCCCACCCTGAGCGCTCGGCGAGGTTTGCACGTATAGAAGCCATTCATCCACTTTCACCGGCCGGTGAAACCACATCGCGTGGTCGAGGCTTGCCGATTTCAAACCAGGGTGAGACCAGGCAATACCGTGACGACGGTAAATCGATTCCAGAATCGTGTAATCGCTCAAATATGCAAGCGCTGCCTGGTGAAGGTTCGCATCTTCGGGTAGGTCACCAAGCGCCCTAAGCCACACGGCTTGCTTGGCAACTTTCTCACCGTCAACGCTGAAGTAGATCGGTTTTTCGACATGTCGAAGCTCAAATGGGCGAGCCTTTGACCAATACTGTGCCACCGGATGCGGATTTTCACCCATTAGATCTGCAGCACTCGGCAGCTGCTCCGGGGGAGTGATGCCGTCCGGCATCGGCTCAAAGTGCTCAAGGCCAGGGTCGACGTCTTGAAAAGAGGCGATCATCGAAAAAATGGGCTCACCATTTTGATAGGCCTGAACTCGACGCGTGCTGAACGAGCGTCCGTCACGAAGTCGATCAACCGAGAAAGTAATTGGCAGGGTGATGTCGCCAGCGCGAAGAAAGTATCCGTGCAGAGAGTGCGCTACTCGAGCGTCGTCGACTGTGCGAGTGGCAGCGACGAGACTTTGCGCTAGAACCTGACCCCCGTAGACGCGACCGTGCGGCATCCACTGCGAAGGGCCGATAAAGATGTCTTCACGAGTTCTAGCTCCCGAAGCATCCGAGAGATTTAAAGTGGACAATAACTCAGCCAATGGATCAGCTGGAATTGGAATCGACGGTGACATCTGAGCCTCATTTCGCTTGTGCGGGCTGCACACAGGCTAGTTTAGATAACGACTATGAAAAATGAATTTCTTCTCGCTGACCGCGAAACCGCCGAAGACCTGCAGGCATTTTTGCTTCGAGCAAAGCGCATGGATGCTGACGGGCTGGTTCGATTTAGGGCCTACGGCCGGGTTTTAGCCGCCTATGTAGCGCCGATTTTCGCCGGCAGCCTGATGGATTCTGGACCAACGGTGATCGGGCTTCGAACCTGTGAATTGGCCAACGACACCGAGGTAGAGGCGCTTGTGCCGATCGCGGCAGTGCTCGACCGTCTCGCTCGGGTTCTTGAAACAGACCTGTGGCACGCCAAAGACTCGAAGATTGTTTTGCCCGAAAATTCAAGGGCTGCTTGGGCTGGAATCACTCCGCCGAGAGCCGGTTGGCTTCAGGTCGACACCTTGAACGAGACGCGACTAACCGAGATTGCTAAGGCTGGAATCGCAGAGGTAGCTCAAACGCTGCCAGAGGCCGTTGGTGGCCCGATCGCGGCTCGCATTCGCGGAAGCATCTGGGGTAGGGCAATCGAAGTGGGTTCGAAAGTGCCAACCGGAGCCGCATTCGTGGCGGCGGGGCTGGGTTTTTTGACCGAAAAAGAAGACATCGCGGTTTACGAAGTCGATAACTGGGTGAGGCTTAGCTCGATGCACGGCCACATCTTAGCTCGAGTGGCGATCGATTCTCTTTAGTCCTCGAAAGTGTTCAGCATAGCTGTAGCTGCTCGATCCAGATAAGCCCAAAGCTCCGCTCGCTTGAGCGGGGGTAGCTCTAGAGAATCAACCGCTTTTTCCATGTGGCGCAACCATCGCTCACGAGCCTCAGGATTGATCTTGAATGGCTGGTGGCGCTGTCTAAGACGTGGATGCCCGCGGAGCTCTTGGTAGGTGCTAGGCCCGCCCCAATACTGCTCCAAGAACATCCGCAGTCGTTCCTCAGCGGGGCCAAGATCTTCTTCTGGGTACATGTCACGCAGCAAGTCATCGCCGGCGACGCCCTCGTAGAAAACCCTTGCGAGCTTTGCAAATGTAGCTGTGCCACCGACCTGTTCAAAGAAATTGCCACCAGCCCGTTCACCCGAGGGCATGGTGATGCGGATTGTTTCAACCCGGTCTTTGTCTTCGAACTCGTGTGACATCCGGTTACTTACCGAGCTTTACGAACACAGATTGAGAGTTCGACGCCAGGCTGATCTTGGCTTTCGCGAGTGCTGCAATGAGTGCGGCGCGCAGTTCTCTCGCAAGCTCGTCTTGAGCTTTCGGGTCGACTTGTTGAACTAGGCGAATAACGACTTCGTCGCCGCTGAAAGTTTGAACACCCCACACCTCGGGGGCTCCGATAACAGACTTGGAATGCGCGCTTGATTTGGCAACTGCCGTGGCAGTGTCCCCGATTACCTTTTGTGCCTTGGTTAGGTCGCTTGCCGAATCCAAAGCAACGTCTAGCAGTATTCGCGACCATCCCTGAGATTTGTTGCCGACTCGCTGAATTTCACCGTTGCGCACATACCAAAGGGTACCTTCGATGTCTCTAACCTGAGTGACGCGCAGACCCACGGCCTCAACGATGCCTTTGACCTCGCCGACATCAACAGCGTCGCCTACACCGAGTTGGTCTTCGAAAACTAAGAACAGACCACTAATCAGATCGCGCACCAAGCTTTGAGCACCAAAACCGATCGCAGCACCGATGATTCCAGCACCGGCGATGAGCCCGCCAACCGCAACGCCAAGTTCACCGAGGCACATGATGATTGCCACCACGGTGATACCCCAGGTGATGAAGTTGCTCAGCACAGAGCCGATCGTTCGCGCGCGCTGAACTACTCGCGCTTTGGCGAGCGGTGAATCATCAGCTTCGGGCTTGGTTTTTGCACCAACGCCACTGGTTACACTGACCACAACTCGTTTGACTGAACTCAGCAAGATGGCGCGAAGAACCAGAGCCCCAACCAGTACAAACACAACGTTGAACACCGGGCGATAGTCGACCCAAACTCTTGCGAGCCAATCAAAGAAATCTGAGTTGGTGTTCATTTGAGTCCTTAGTTGTCTTTGGTTTGCGCGTGGAGTGCACGCTCAAGAGCATCCAAGTTTTCTAGGATGATGCGCGCAAGGGCTGGCTTCTGCTTGACCTCTTCTAACTCAAGGAACTGACGAGTTCTCTTGGCCAAAGCTTCGTTCGCTAGATAGATCGGGTAAGCGTTTTCGAGAATGTACTCGGCGATCTTGAATGTACGAGTGTTCCAAACTTCGAGCACGGCGTCGAAGTACCAGTCGACAAGAGGCTCGAGTAGCGAGGTGTCGTGCGCACGCACCAACCCCATAGAACCAAAGCTGATGTCGGTGTTAGAGAGTTCGGTGTTGTTCAAAATGTCATTCCAACCGGCCTTCTTTGCTTCGGCGGTAGGAATCGACTTGTGAGCCAAGATTGCCTGCTTTGCACCGTTGGCGGTGTTGTCATTGGCAAGCTCAGCATCAATCTGAGCACTCGTGAATCGGCCCGACATGACCAAGCCGTTGATGAGATCCCAGCGCATGTCTTGGTCAAGCTTCAAGCCATCAAACTTCACCGTGCCATTGAATAGGCCTTCGATGATGTCGGCGCTTTCTTCGGTCTCGGCGTAGAACGTCGCAAATCTGGTGAAGAGCAACTGGTTGTCGCTGCCAGGAGCCGCGGCCTTGGCCATTTCGAGCAGAGTGGCGCCAACCTGAGCGATTGCTTTGTGGCGGTTCGCCTCAGAGGTGTACAGCTTGGTGGTGGTTAGCAGCTGGCGCAACAGCGTTAGCAACATCGTGCCCTGAGTTTCGCCGGCGAGGTTCGACAAAACCAATTTGATGAAGTCGGATGCTGGCGCTTCGCCATCGCGGGTTGCGTCCCATGCCGAACCCCAGACCTGGGCGCGGGCAAGTGGGTCACTCAACTTCGAAAGGTTTTCGAGAGCGAAGTTCCAAGAATCTTGGTCTAGGCGAATCTTTGCATAGGTTAGGTCGCCGTCGTTTAGCAGAACCAAGCTCGGACGATCTAGGCCGACAAGCTCTGGCACTTCGGTCAAAGCGCCGTCGACATCTAGTTCTACTGAGTGGGTGCAAACGAGTTCGCTACCGACCATGTTGTAGAAACCAATTGCCATGCGGTGTGGGCGAATCGTCGGGTAACCAGCGGCTGCAGTTTGTTCAACTGCGAACGAAGTGATCTTGCCGTCTACCGACTCGATCTTGCTGCGAAGGGTGTTGACTCCGGCAGTTTCGAGCCACAACTTGCTCCACTTGTTCAGGTCACGCCCGCTGGTTACCTCTAGTTCGGCTAGCAAATCTGCAAGAGTTGCGTTCTTGAATTCATACTTCTTGAAGTAGGTCGACACGCCTTTCACAAAGGCCTCGCGACCAACGGTTGCGCCGAGTTGGCGCAGAACAGCGGCTCCCTTGGCGTAGGTGATTCCGTCGAAGTTGACCTGAACATCTTCGAGGTCGCGAATTTCGGCAACGATCGGGTGGGTGCTAGGTAGCTGGTCTTGGGTGTATGCCCAAGCCTTCTCGCTGAACGCAAAGGTAGTCCAAGCGTCGGTCCACTCGGTTGCCTCTGCAACGGCGAGGTGCGAGGTGTATTCGGCGAACGATTCGTTCAACCAAAGGTCGTTCCACCAGGTCATTGTGACCAGGTCACCGAACCACATGTGGGCCAGTTCGTGCAAGATGGTGACCACGCGACGCTCCTTGAGCGCTTCGGCAACCGCACCTCTGAAGACGTAGGTCTCGGTGAAGGTCACGGCACCGGCGTTTTCCATGGCTCCAGCGTTGAAATCTGGCACGAAAAGCTGGTCGTACTTCTCGAACGGGTACGGGTAATCGAATGTCTTCTCAAAGAATTCGAAGCCCTCGCGAGTCTTCTCGAACATGTAGTCAGCTTCGAGGTACTGCTCTAGCGATGCGCGGCAATAGACGCCAAGTGGAATCACTCGGCCGTCTGACGAGGTCAGCTCGCTGTGGCGCGAAACGTAAGGGCCTGCGATGAGTGCAGTGATGTAAGACGAGATTCTAGGTGTCGGCGCAAAGTTCCAGGTCGACTTTCCTTCGCCCGCTTCGACTGGGGCTGGAGTTGGCTGGTTTGAAACGACTTGCCAGTGAGCAGGCGCGGTGACCCGAAACTCGAAGGTTGCCTTGAGGTCTGGCTGCTCGAAAACAGCAAACATACGGCGGCTGTCTGGCACTTCGAATTGGGTGTAAACATAAACTTCGCCGTCGACTGGGTCAACGAATCGGTGCAAGCCTTCGCCGGTGTGCATGAAGAGAGCGTCTGCATCGACCACCAGAGTGTTCTCGGCGGCGAGGTTTGGCAACTCGATTCGAATGCCGTCTGAAACCTTTGCTACGTCGAGCTCTTCGCCGTTCAGCGTGACAGAGCGCACCGAAGCCGTAATCGCGTCGATGAAAGTTGATGCGCCGGCCGTGGCAGCAAACTTCACCGTGGTTTTTGAGCCAAAAGTCTCATCAGACGTGGTGAGGTCTAGATCGACTTCATAGGAGTGAACGCTGACGATTTTCGAACGTTGCGCTGCTTCAATTTGGGTTAGGTTTTCTCCGGGCACTTCGACTCCTGTGTCAGTTGGTCTCAATCTTGCTCTAGCCTAATAGCAAGAGACATACCCAGAGGGAGCATGCAATTGCGCTTTAAGCCCAGTCCGCTTATTGAAGCCAGCGCTTCGTTCGCCATCGCTTTTCTTCTCGTCATCGCCTGGCTCTTTTTCGACCGAAGCATCGCAGCTGATGTAATCGTTGGCGCATCGAACATCGCGTTCATTTTCATGTTCCCGGTCTTCACCGGTTGGGCGCTTATTGGCCTATTGGTTAGAGATCGCGACCACTGGTTTAGGGCGGTTGCGAACCTTTCGGTAACCCTGGTCATGTCATTCGGAATATCGTTTTTGGTGATTCCACCGGAGGCTCAGCTGAGCGACCCAAAGGTTGCCGCACTCACCGAGCAGAACATCCGTGCTCTCATCGTGGCGCTGCTGGCAAACCTGATCGCCGGCGCGCTCAGCTACCTCTTCTTTATTGAGCGAGCCAAGGACAAGAAAAACAGCACGGCCTATCGGGTGATCAACGCAGCCGCGAGCGCGCCGAAGAAGCGAAAGAAGAAATAAATGCGCATACACATAGCTACCGACCACGCAGGGCTTGACTTGAGCCACTTTCTTATCGATTCGCTTCGAGCCGAAGGTCACGAGGTTTTTGATCACGGGCCACAGAGCTACGACCCCATCGATGATTACCCGAGCTTTTGCATCAACGCAGCTCTCGCGGTTCTTGCAGACCAGCAAGCAGGCACCGCGGCTTTAGGCATCGTGTTGGGTGGCTCGGGTAACGGAGAACAGATTGCCGCAAACAAGGTAGAAGGCATTCGCGCGGCTTTGGCCTGGAACCTCGACACCGCAAAGCTCGCACGTTCACACAACGACGCAAACGTCATCGCGGTTGGAGCAAGACAGCACGAACAGAGCGAAGTGCTCGAACTCATCAAGGCGTTCATTGCCGAACCGTTTTCTAACGATGAGCGTCACGCCAGACGCATTGGCAAAATCGCCACCTACGAACAAACCGGCGAAATAGTCGAATAGCCCCACATGCCCGAGGGTCATACCGTTCACCGAATTGCAAACGCCTTTCAGGCTGATTTCGCAGGTCGACCGGTCACAGTCACGTCACCTCAGGGCCGTTTCAACTCGGATGCTGCGCTCATCTCTGGGCAGGTGCTCAAGCGTGCGCGAGCCATCGGCAAACAAATGTTTCTTGAGTTCGATGGAGGAGCGGTGGTTCGCATTCATCTGGGCATCTACGGCAAGTGGCAGTTTCACGATTCGCCAGACGCGGGCATCACCGGTCAGGTTCGGGCTCGTTTTTCTGCAGGAGACAAGAGTGCCGATCTGCGCGGCCCAACCGTATGCGAGCTAATCACCAAGTCAGAGGCGAAGGCAGTTTTCAATCGCCTAGGCCCAGACCCGCTCAATGCCAACCCGAGCAATCGCGAGGCTCAAAGATTCATCAGCAGAGTGAAAGCGTCAAAATCGCCAATCGGTCTGCTTCTTATGAATCAAGACGTTATTGCGGGCATCGGAAACGTTTATCGCGCCGAGCTTCTGTTTCGGGCTCAGATCACGCCGCATCGACCAGGAAACCAATGCAGCACCGAAGAACTGCAGGCAATCTGGGATGACTCGGTCAAACTTTTGCGAATCGGCGTAAAAACCGGGTTCATGATCACGAAAGATCGACTGTTTCGAAAGAATCCGACCAAGGCCGAGCGCAACTGGGTGTACAAACGCGAGGGCAATATGTGCGAGCGCTGCGGAGCATCCGTGCAAATCGAATTAATGGCTAGTCGCAAGCTTTACTGGTGCCCAGGCTGCCAGAAATGAAAAAAGACCTCGAAAACGAGGTCTTTTTTGTTCAGAGCGGATGACGGGAATCGAACCCGCACCATCAGTTTGGAAGACTGAGGCTCTACCATTGAGCTACATCCGCGGAGTTTTGAGAATTTCGCCAAGAAATCGTCGCAACAAGAACATTCTATGGGGTAGACTCACTTAGGTTGTTCTGGTTTGAACAAAAATTCCGGTAACAACACCGGGGTGTAGCGTAGTGGCTAGCGCGCCTGCTTTGGGAGCAGGATATCGCAGGTTCGAGTCCTGTCACCCCGACCAGTAATGGCCTTCAACCACATCAAAGACCCACTATTGGGTCGACTATTGGAGATGAATCCGTGAAGTCAACAATCGAACGCATCAAGCCGACCCGAGTCAAGATCAACATTGTTGCTTCTCCAGACGACCTACGCCCAAGCATCGACCACGCCTATGAGCACATTGGCGAGGATGTCTCGATTCCAGGTTTCCGCAAGGGCAAGGTTCCACCAGCCCTTCTAGAAAAGCGTGTCGGTCGCGGTGCGATTCTTGCTCACGCCATCAATGACGCACTTGACGTTCTTTACCGTCAGGCAATCGAAGAGCACAAGATTCGCCCACTAAGCCAGCCAAGTGCTGACGTTAAAGAGGCACCGAGCGATGTCGACTTCAGCGGCGACCTAGTTGTCGAAATCGAAGTTGAGGCCCGTCCAGAAATCAAGCTTCCTAAGTACCAGGGCCTAAAGGTCACGGTTGAAGAAATCAAGGTTGCTCCAATCGAGGTTGACGCCGAGGTTGACGCCCTTCGTGCCCGCTTTGGCTCACTGAAGGTTGTAGACCGCCCAGCTAAGATGGGTGACTTCACCACCATCAACTTGAGCGCTGAGATTGACGGCAAGGTTATCGACACCGCCGAGAACATCTCTTACGAAATCGGTTCTGGCAATCTGCTTGACGGAATCGACGAGGCACTAGACACCCTTACCGCGGGCGAGTCAACCACCTTCGTTTCGAAGTTGGTTGGTGGCGAAATGTCTGGCGCAGACGCACAGGTTTCGGTCACTTTGACCGCAGTCAAAGAGCGCGAACTGCCAAAGCTTGACGACGAGTTTGCCAAGCTTTACAGCGAGTTCGACACCGTCAAAGACTTGAAGGCTGGCCTAGAGGCTCAGATCGCTCGCTCAAAGGGTTACACCCAGGGCATCGAGGCCCGCGACAAGGCCACCGACGCTCTACTTGAGCTTGTCGACATCCCAGTTTCAGACGAACTGATCGAAGCCGATGTAAACCGTCACCTAGAAGGCGAAGGTCGTCTGGAAGACAAGGCTCACCGTGCCGAGGTTACCGAGCAGAGCGCTCGTTCGTTCAAGGTTCAGATGCTGCTTGACGCAATCGCAGAGGCAGAAGAACTAAAAGTTAGCGAACAAGAGCTAATCCAGTACCTAATTCAAGCTGCTCAGCAGTACGGCATGGACATCAACGAGTTCATCAAGGTCGTAGACCAAAACGGTCAGATTCCGATGTTCGTAGCCGAGGTTGCTCGCCGCAAGGCGCTTGCAGTCGTTCTAGAGGCAGCTACCGTGGTTGACACCAAGGGTAAGAAAGTTGACCTAGAAGACTTCTTGAAGACCGATGACGCAGGCGTCGAAGACCACACCGGTCACGACCACGACTAGTAGTAAATGATTTAAATGACGGGCTCGGGCATATCTGCTCGGGCCTTGTCTTTTGTCGGGTTATTCTTAGTGCCCAACCACAGTTTGTTTAGGAATTCGCATGTCATCATCCGACTCGTTTGTGCACCTACACGTGCACACCGAGTATTCGATGCTCGATGGTGCGGCCCGCGTTCAACCTCTGGTGAAGGCGGCAGCCGCTGCTGGGATGCCCGCGCTGGCCATCACCGATCACGGTAATCTTTTCGGCGCTTACGACTTCTATCAGTCGGCAAAAAAGGCCGGCATCAAGCCAATTATTGGTATCGAGGCATACCTTGCGCCGGGTGACACATCGCGAACCGAACGCAACCGCGTTCGCTGGGGTAACGCCGGCGACGGTGACGATGTTTCGGGAGGGGGCGCATTCACGCACGCCACGCTGCTGGCAGAGACTACCGAAGGCATGTACAACCTCTTCAGGCTTTCATCGCAGTCTTACCTCGATGGCGTCTATTACAAACCACGCATGGACCGCGAGATTCTCTCGAAGTATGCCAAGGGAATCATTGCAACCACCGGATGCGCATCCGGCGAAATTCACACACTGCTGCGCACCAAGGGTTACGAGGCCGCACTAGCTGCAGCAGGTGTTTACCAAGACATTTTCGGCCGAGACAATTACTTCGCCGAAATCATGGATCACGGCATTGAAATCGAACGCCGAACCCCCCACGATCTTCTTCGTATCGCCAAAGACCTGAACATGCCTTTGGTCGCTACGAACGACCTGCACTACATTCACCCAGGCGATTCCGAAGCGCACAGCGCCCTGCTGTGCATCCAGGTAAATGCGTCGCTCAACGACCCAAACCGGTTCAAGTTCGATGGCTCGGGCTACTACCTAAAGTCGGCCGCCGAGATGCGAGCGCTATTCAAGGATTATCCAGAAGCCTGCGACAACACTTTGGCGATTGCCGAGCGTTGCAATGTTGAGTTTGAACAGCGTGAAAAAGAACTCATGCCGAGGTTCGATGTGCCTGCGGGTGAAACCGAAGATTCTTGGTTTGAAAAAGAAGTGTTCGCTGGGCTTGACCGACGTTTTGGTGGCAAAGTTCCCGAAGATCGACTAACCCAGGCTCGCTACGAAATTGGCGTTATTCACAAGATGGGTTACTCGGGCTACTTTCTGGTGGTCGCCGACTTCATCAACTGGGCCAGGCGACAGGGCATTCGCGTCGGGCCAGGGCGTGGCTCGGCCGGCGGTGCCATCGTGGCCTATGCACTTGGCATCACCGAGCTTGACCCCATTCAGCACGGCCTCATTTTTGAGCGCTTTCTGAACCCAGACCGCATTTCGATGCCCGACATCGATGTCGACTTCGACGACCGTCGCCGTGGCGAGGTTATTCGTTACGTGAACCAGAAATACGGTGAAGACCGTGTTGCGCAGATTGTCACCTTCGGGTCGATTAAGGCAAAGGCTGGGCTCAAAGATGCCGCTCGCATCCTCGATTACCCTTACGCCGTCGGCGACAAGCTCACCAAAGCGCTTCCGGCCATGGTGCTCGGCAAAGATATTTCACTCGAAGACATCGAGAACGAATCGGCCGAACGCTATGGTGAAGCTGCCGAGTTTAGAAAGCTCGTTGCCGAAGACAAAGAAGCCGCCAGGGCCTACGAAGTGGCCAAGGGCCTTGAGGGTTTGAAGCGCTCTACGGGTGTTCACGCAGCCGGCGTCATCATTTCGGCCGAGCCTCTGTTCGACGTCATTCCCATAATGACTCGTGAAGGTGAAGATGGCATCGTCACCCAGTTCGACCAACCGCCGCTCGAAAAGCTCGGTCTGCTAAAAATGGACTTCTTGGGCCTAAGAAACCTGACCGTAATCGACGACGCCCTCGAAAACATTCGCAACAACGGCAAAACCCCACCAGTTCTTGAAGAGCTAGACCTCGATGCCGACGAAAAGGCATATCAACTGTTGTCGGCTGGCGACACACTCGGGGTTTTCCAGCTCGATGGTGACAACATGCGAACTCTGTTGCGCCTGCTACGTCCGAGTGAGTTCGAGCACATCTCGGCTGCGATCGCTCTCTATCGACCGGGGCCGATGGGTGAAAACTCGCACACCAACTACGCACTTCGCAAAAATGGCAAGCAACCAAACGTGCCGATTCATGAATCTCTAAAGGAGCCCCTAGCAGAGGTTCTCGACCCGACCTACGGTCTGATCATTTACCAAGAGCAGGTTATGGCTGCGGCGCAGAAGGTGGCGGGTTACTCGCTCGCCGAAGCAGATATTCTGCGCAAGGCCATGGGTAAAAAAGACGAGGTCGAGCTAAAGAAACTCTTCGCCTCGTTCAGCGCCGGTATGCAGGCCAATGGCTACGGCATGGATGCCGTGAACCGACTTTGGGAAACACTCCTGCCATTCGCGGGTTATGCCTTCAACAAGGCGCACAGCGCATGCTACGGCGTGATCAGTTACTGGACCGCGTACCTCAAAGCCAACTTCCCGGCAGAGTACATGGCCGCGTTGCTGACCTCGGTCGGAGACTCAAAAGATAAGTTGGGAATCTACCTCAGCGAGTGTCGCAAGCAGGGCATCCGCGTTTTGTCACCAGACGTGAACGAGTCTTTTGGTAACTTCTCAGCCGTCGGTGGCGACATTCGATTTGGTCTCAGTGCGGTGAAGAATGTTGGCGCGAATGTTGTTGAGGGTATTGTCTCGGCCCGCCGCGAAAAAGGCGCATTCACATCATTCAACGATTTCTTGAAAAAGGTTCCGTCTACTGTTTGCACGAAGCGAACCATCGAGTCACTAATCAAGGCGGGTGCATTCGACTCGCTCGGGCATACTCGCCGCTCGCTGATTGCCATTCACGAAACTGCGGTCGATTCGATTTCATCGGTCAAAAAGAACGAGGCCAGCGGTCAAGTTGACTTGTTCGGTTCGATGTTCGATGACGACCCGACTCAGGTAGTGATTCCAGAGCTAGAGGAATACGAGAAGCGCGACAAGTTAGCGCTAGAGAAGTTGATGCTCGGTCTTTACGTGAGTGACCACCCACTATCTGGCCGCGAACGCCAGTTGTCAACATTCGCAGATCTTTCCATTGCCAATTTCTTGGCGAGTGAATCGCTCAAAGATGGCGAGATTGTTACTCTGGCCGGTCTCGTCACTTCATCGGTTACCAAGATTGGTCGCAAGTCCGGAAAGCCATACGCCATGGTTACCGTCGAAGACTTTGAGTCAGAACTACAACTGATGCTGGCCGGTAAATCTTTCGACGAATACGGTCGCATTCTTGAAGCCGACCAGGTGGTTGCCGTTCGCGGTGCGGTCACCACTCGAGACGAAGCGCGTTCGATCAGAGTCTTCGACATTACCGTTATTGAGGGCGATGCCGAGGGTGACAATCGAGCGATTAACCTGACGATTCAAGAAAAACAGGCGACTCGTGAAAACATCGAGCGGCTAGACAAGATTCTCGCCATGCACCCCGGCTATAGCCCGGTTGTGGTCAACATGCACAGCCCTGAAGGTGGGCGCCACTTCGAACTCAGCAAACGCGCGCGTTGGTCTACAGGTTTTGCTGCCGAGATTAAGGGACTGTTTGGTTTGAGTGCGCTGAGTCAGTTGGCTGTCGTTGACGACTCGGATGCTCTTGCCGAGGCCGAATCAGGCGAGTTTGTCGACCGTGACGTAGCTTCGCTGATGGTAGAGCAACGGGGCTTGTTCGGTGCCGACGAATCCTTCGACAACGTCGCAGACGACGACAGCGTTTGATTCAACTTCAACAATCTGTCTAATCTTCAAAATCAAGACCGAAGTCACGCCATCAAGTAACGGAATACCTCTGCTGTCGAAAGACCAGTCACTTGGCTCGAACCGTCTGGTGTGATCGGCAGCCATGCGGTTAGCAAGTTCAAGATTGTCGACTCCAAGCGTGTGAAGCGCAACGTATTCGGATCTTGAAAGACTCGGCCATGATGACGAACCACGAGCCACGTTGAATGAAACTAGCGGGGGAGTAGCTCCGAGAGAAGTTACCGAAGTCGCCGTGAAGCCGACTGGCGCTCCCTCTGGGCTAGAGCAAGTCAAGATTGTTACACCTGAGGCGTGCAGTCTAAAACTGGCCTTCAAGGCGTCTACTGGGTCATTGAGTGGTGTCAGTTCATTCATAATCTTCTGGGACAAGGGTAACCCAGCCACGCTTTAGAATTATGCGAAAGAGAAAGGCCGTGAGCATGCGTGTTTTAGACCTGCGCGGTCAAACTCTGAGCAATGACCTAGTCAACTCCTCAGTGCCTCGAGCTCCGCTAGACATCACCAACGCCATCCAAGAAATCACGCCGCTGCTTGCCGATGTAAAGAACAAGGGCGAACAAGCGCTTCTAGACGTCGCCGCGAAGTTTGGCAACGCAGATCCGAAACCTTTTCGAGTCGAGGCTCACGAACTAACTGCCGCGCTGGATGCCCTAAAGCCCTCACTTCGGGCGGCCATCCAAGAAAGTATCGATCGCGTACGCAAAGTTTGCCAAGCCGTTATGCCTACCGAAACCTCCGTCGAGCTTGCGCCGGGTGCGACCGTTCGCCAGCGTTGGCAACCAGTTGATTCGGTCGGACTCTATGTTCCAGGTGGCAAAGCTGTGTACCCAAGCAGCGTGATCATGAATGTCGTGCCGGCACAGGTGGCCGGTGTTCCCCGGTTGGCAATCGCCACGCCGGCGCAAGCAGAGTTTGGCAATCGCCCGCACCCGGTTGTTTTGGCAACTGCCGCCATGCTTGGCGTGACCGAGGTTTATAACATCGGCGGACCAGCTGCGGTTGCTGCGTTTGCCTATGGGGTTCCTCAGATTCCGCTCGAGCGGGTCGCAATGGTCACTGGCCCCGGCAATATCTATGTGGCCGGTGCTAAGAGGGCGTTGCGTGGTGTCATCGGCATCGACAGCGAAGCCGGAACAACAGAGATCTTAATCGTTGCCGATGAGTCTGCCGACGCGAGGCTGATCGCTTTCGATTTGGTTAGTCAGGCAGAGCACGATGAGGCTGCTGCCTGCGTGCTTGTAACTGCCTCTGAGAGCCTCGTAGAGAGCGTTCTAGCTCAACTTGAAGCGATTGCCGCAGACACCGAAAACTCGACACGTGTTGCGGCTGCGCTGAGCGGCATACAGTCGGCGTTGGTGTTGGTTGACAGCACGGATGCTGCGCTGAAGTTTGCCAATCACTACGCCACCGAACACCTCGAGTTGCACACCGTTGATCCGATTAGCGATGCAGCTCGGGTTTCGAACGCCGGCGCTTTGTTTTTGGGTAAACACTCACCAGTCAGCCTGGGCGACTATCTGGCTGGATCAAACCACGTTCTGCCAACGGGTGAACAGGCAAAATTCGGTTCAGGACTGGGTGTACACACGTTCTTGAGAGCTCAGCAGCTGATTCAATATGACGCTCAGGGGCTAGTTGACGTGGCCGATGCCGCTAGAGAATTCTCAAAATCCGAGCGGTTACCCGCTCACGGTGAAGCCATCGCGGCTAGATTCGAAAATTAAAGCCCGCAACTTCTCGTTGTTGTGATTTCGTTACCAAACCGGCGCGTGCTAAAACTTCAAAAACCTTGATTTTTAGCCGATTTTCTCGCGACACGCCGACAACGAAATGAATTTGATTTCAGGGCACCCAGACCACAAGATATAGTGACCCAACTACAAAAAGAGTCTAGATATAGTGTTCCCTGTGGAATTCTGTGGATAACTCTGAGTTCAAACATCAAGGAAGAGGTTTTCGACATGCACTGTCCGTTTTGTCGCCACGCCGATTCCCGAGTGATGGACTCGAGAACTTCTGAAGATGGGGCCTCGATTCGTCGTCGTCGTCAATGCCCGGAGTGTGGAATGCGTTTCAGCACAACTGAAACCGCAAGCCTCACGGTGGTAAAGCGCAGCGGTGTAATCGAGTCATTCAGCCGACACAAAATCGTAAACGGTGTGCGCAAGGCATGTCAGGGTCGTCCGGTCAGTGAATCTGACTTGGCTCTGCTAGCTCAAAAGGTCGAAGAGACCGTAAGAGCCACCGGATCGTCACAGATAGAGGCAAACGAGATCGGCTTGGCCATTCTCGAACCGCTACGAAACCTAGACGAAGTTGCTTTCATGCGCTTCGCGAGCGTCTACCAGGGCTGGGAATCCTTGGCGGACTTCGAGGCAGCAATCAACGTACTGCGGGCCAACCGCGAGTACGCAGAAAGCAACGAATCGTTCGACTTGAACGAAACAAAGAGACTTACCGATCGCTAGATCGGTTAAGAAGCAACCAAAACAGCAGCAGAAGAAAGGCAATAACGTGACTGATACCTCGGCTTACGCCGGCAACACAGCCGGAACCGGTGCAGGGCTCACTATTGAGCGCATTTACACGACAGAGGGCGTTCACCCTTACGACCAGGTCAACTGGGAGTACCGTGACGTCGTACAGACCAACTGGAAGAACGGCGAGGTCATCTTCGAACAGCGTGGAATCGAATTCCCGGAGTTCTGGAGCATCAACGCTTCAACCATCGTCACCACCAAGTACTTCAGAGGCGCTGTAGGCACCCCTGAGCGCGAGTTCAGCCTTCGTCAGCTAATCGACCGGGTTGTTCTTACCTACACCCAGGCTGGTCGCGACTACGGTTACTTCGCAAGCGAAGAAGACGCAACCATCTTTGAGCACGAGCTCACCTACATGCTGCTAAACCAGGTGTTCTCGTTCAACTCGCCAGTTTGGTTCAACGTCGGTACCAAGAGCCCGCAGCAGGTTTCAGCCTGTTTCATTCTCTCGGTTGACGACTCAATGGAATCTATCCTCAACTGGTACCGCGAAGAGGGAATGATCTTCAAGGGCGGCTCGGGCGCAGGTCTTAACCTTTCGCGCATCCGTTCTTCGAAAGAGCTTCTCAAGTCAAGCGGTGGCTCGGCATCGGGCCCAGTTTCGTTCATGCGCGGTGCAGACGCCTCGGCAGGAACCATCAAGTCGGGTGGCGCAACCCGCCGCGCAGCCAAGATGGTTGTTCTTGACGTCGATCACCCAGACATCGAAGAATTCATCGAGACCAAGGCCAGCGAAGAGAAGAAGATTCGTGTTCTTCGCGACGCAGGTTTCGACATGGAGCTCGGTGGTAAAGACATCAACTCGGTTCAGTACCAGAACGCCAACAACTCGGTTCGCGTAAACCGCGAATTCATGGAGGCCGTCGAGAACGGCACCAAGTTTGGTCTTCGTGCTCGCACCACCGGTGAAGTTATCGAAGAAGTGGATGCTCGCGAGCTGTTCGACAAGCTAGCTACCGCTGCTTGGGAATGTGCCGACCCAGGCATCCAGTACGACGACATCATCAACGACTGGCACACCACTCCTGAGTCAGGCCGCATCACTGCTTCGAACCCTTGCTCGGAGTACATGCACCTTGACAACTCGTCATGTAACTTGGCGTCGCTCAACCTTCTGAAGTTCTTGAACCCAGACGGCTCGTTCGACAGCGCTAAGTTCACCAAGGCATCTGAGCTAATCATCACCGCCATGGACATCTCGATCTCGTTCGCTGACTTCCCAACCGAAGCCATTGGCGAGACCACCCGTAACTTCCGCCAGCTAGGTATCGGCTACGCAAACCTAGGTGCATTGCTTATGGCAATCGGTGTTCCTTACGACAGCAAAGAGGGCTTCGCGCTAGCCGCGTCGATCACTTCGCTAATGTCGGGTGCAACCTACCGTCGCTCAGCAGAACTTGCTGCAGTCGTAGGCACCTACGCCGGTTACCCAAAGAACAAGGCCGGTCACGACCGTGTCATGGCTAAGCACGAGGCTGCTAACGCAGAGCTCAAGCCGGTCAGCGACATCGACGCAGGCGTTCTAGAAGCCGCCACCGAACAGTGGCGCTTGAACACCGAAATCGGTGCCCGCAACGGCTGGAGAAACTCGCAGATTTCGCTGCTTGCCCCAACCGGAACCATCGGCTTCATGATGGACTGTGACACCACTGGTATCGAGCCAGACTTCTCTCTTGTCAAGTACAAGAAGTTGTCAACCGGTGGTTCGATGCAGATCGTGAACCAGACCATTCCATTCGCGCTACACCGCCTCGGCTACTCGCAAGAGACCGTAGAGGCCATCGTTGACCACATCGGTCAGCACGGCCACGTAGTAGACGCTCCAGGCCTAAAGCAAGAGCACTACGCGATCTTCGACACCGCAGTTGGTGTTCGTGCAATCGAGCCAATGGGTCACGTTCGCATGATGGCTGCCGTTCAGCCGTTCCTTTCGGGTGCAATCTCGAAGACTGTGAACATGCCAGAGTCTGCAACCAAGGACGAAATCGCAGATGTCTACTTCCAGGGCTGGAAGCTCGGTCTTAAGGCTTTGGCCATCTACCGTGACAACTGCAAGGTTGGCCAGCCTCTAAGCGACGCCAAGGCAAAGACCGAAGAGAAGGCAGCCCCAGCTGCTGTGGCAGGCGACATCGCCCACCCAGTGCGCAAGCGTCTCCCTAAGTCGCGCCCATCGTCAACCACCTCGTTCACTGTCGGTGGCGCAGAGGGTTACATGACGGCTTCGTCTTACCCAGACGGCGGCCTCGGTGAAGTGTTCTTGAAGCTCGGCAAGCAGGGTTCAACCCTGGCCGGCGTGATGGACGCATTCTCGATCGCAGTTTCGATTGGTCTGCAGTACGGCGTTCCGCTAGAGACCTACGTGAAGAAGTTCACCAACGTCAACTTCGAACCAGCTGGTTTGACCGATGACGCAGACATTCGCATGGCGAAGTCACTTATGGACTACATCTTCCGTCGTCTAGCCCTCGACTACCTGCCTTACGAAACCCGTTCGGCTTTGGGAATCAACACTGCTTCTGAGCGCTCAGCCGCTCTAGACGCGGCTGGCGGTTACCCACCTGTAATCGAAATCGAAAGCAGCTCGGCAGCAGCCGTAGCAGCCGAAGAGATCGAAGCCGTGGTCGAAATCAGCCAGTCATCGGCACAGTCGGTAACTATCGAAGCCAAGCCAGAGGCTAAGCGTGAGGTTCACTCCTCGGCCGAGCTTTTCGAGCTGCTTCAGGGCAAAGAGTCGGATGCTCCACTTTGCTTCAACTGTGGAATCAAGATGCGACCATCTGGTTCATGCCACGTCTGTGAAGGCTGCGGATCAACTAGCGGTTGCAGCTAAACAATCAACCAGAAAGTGGTCGGCACCCTAGGGTGTCGGCCACTTTCGGCTTTAAGCGCAGGTAACCTAGAACGGTGCTTTACAACCTAATCTTTCGTCTGGTCTTTGCGAGGCTTGACCCCGAATTCGTTCACCACGCAGTAGTTTTTGGCTTGCGAATCGCAAGCGCTTTGCGTCTCACCGCATTAGGTCGGCTGAAGTCGAGTGATGCGCATACTGTCGAGGCGATGGGTTTAAAGTTTCACGGCGCTTTCGGTTTAGCTGCCGGCTTCGACAAGCACGCCATCATGATTCGACCGATGGGCGATCTAGGCTTCTCGCACGTAGAAATCGGAACCGTCACTGCAAAACCACAGCCTGGCAACGGCAAGCCAAGGCTATTTCGCTTGATCGAAGACCGAGCCCTAATCAATCGCATGGGATTCAACAACGAGGGTGCTGACGCAATTGCCAAACGTCTTCGCGCACTACGCCAACGAAACTTGCGTCAATTGCCGATCATCGGCGTGAATATAGGCAAGAGCAAGGTAACTCCTGTCGAAGAGGCTGCCACAGATTACGCCTACAGTGCCAAACTTCTCTCGCCATACGCCGACTACCTAGCCGTGAACGTTTCATCGCCAAACACCCCCGGCTTACGTTCGCTGCAAGAGGTAGAGGCGCTTAGGCCCATTCTCAAGGCAGTATTGGCCGAATCGAACGGCAAGCCAGTGCTTGTGAAGATCGCACCGGATCTCAACGACCAAGACATCATCGAGGTTGCCAAGCTTGCCGCCGAACTAGGCCTAGCCGGAATTATCGCGACCAACACGACAATCTCTAGAGAGAACCTGAAAACTGCCAAGCCAAAGGTTGACTCCATGGGTGCGGGAGGCCTCAGCGGCGCACCGCTAAAAGCCCGTTCGCTTGAGGTTCTGAAAGTACTCAAAGCCGTCATCAACGAAGGCCAAATAATCATTTCGGTTGGCGGCATTGAGACTGCGGACGAAGCTAGAGAACGACTAGTAGCAGGCGCGACGCTCGTTCAGGGCTACACCGGTTTCATCTTTGACGGCCCATTTTGGGCGCGCAAGATAAACCGCGGAATCTAAGAAACGAACTAGACCAAACGCGCCGGTGGGCTCTTGGTCTCGGCTGGGTCGAACACGGCAACTGGCTGCAAGATAGCTTCAGCCTTGGCCGCAATCTCATCAGGAATAACGATTTCAAGCGCCTTCAAGTTCGAGGTGATTTGCTCTGGCTTACTCGCACCGACAATGGCACTAGACACGTTCGGGTTACGAAGCACCCAAGCTAACGCAAACTGGGCCATGGTGGCTCCACATTCCTCAGCCAGTGGCGCAAGTTGTGCAACGCGCGAAAGCAGGTCATCGTTGAGCTTTTCACGGATGAATGAGCCAGCCTTCTCGTCGGCTGCGCGTGAATCGCTAGGCACTGGCTGACCAGGTAGGTACTTTCCGCTCAAAATGCCTTGGGCCATCGGAGACCAGACAATCTGACTGACGCCTAGAGACTCGCTGGTTGGAATAACCTCGGCCTCAATAACTCTCCAGAGCATTGAGTACTGCGGCTGGTTCGAAATCAGCTGAAAACCCATCTGCTTAGCTAGCGCAGCACCGGCGGCGATTTGCTCGGCACGCCATTCAGATACACCGATGTAAAGCGCCTTGCCCTGTCGCACGATGTCGGCGAAGGCCTGCATGGTTTCTTCTAGGGGAGTCTCGTAGTCAAAACGGTGTGCCTGGTAGAGGTCGACGTATTCGACGTTCATGCGCTTGAGCGAGCCGTTGATCGATTCCATGATGTGCTTGCGCGAGAGTCCGGTGTCATTTGCACCGCGCTCGGCCACCGGCCAGTAGCACTTGGTGAAAAGTTCGATTCCTTCGCGGCGAACTCCTGCGAGCGCTTTACCCAGAACCACTTCGGCCGCTTGGTTCGCATAGACATCCGCTGTATCAAAAGACGTGATACCGCCGTCTAGGGCCGCACGCACAGTTGCCAAGGCTGCAGCCTCGTCTACCTGCATGGCGTGGGTCAGCCAGTTGCCATAGGTTAGCTCGCTGACTTTGAAACCCGAGTTGCCTAGATAGCGATACTTCACTTGCGCTCCTTGATTAGTTGTTTCGCCAATGTCTCAACATGTGTGTGCAAATCTGGAATCCAGTTTTCTTGTTCCGGCTTCATCAAAACCGATCGAAGAATTCTGGCTGTGTCTCTATCTTGCTCTAACTCGAAGCCGCGTCGAACAAATCCCTGCGGCTTCATCACATAGGTAGCCAAGTGAATCTGCTGGTCGCGAGGAGCTTGTGCCGATTTTTCGAATATTGCCTGAGAGATGGCATCAACACTTGAGAACTTGGATGCGCGGGGCAAGTAAGTCACAATGTCGAGCTCTGGCGCTTGAAGTGGCACCAGCACCTCGGATTCGCTCAGTAGTTTGTGCCACTGGACCGCAGCATTACGTCCACCTTGCAGAACCGAACCCAGACCGTCTTTGGTGAGCGGGAAGATCTTCAACGTAGCCCAGAGCGCAGCTGCCGATGCTCCGGCTCGAGAGCACTCGAGTTGTATCTCGCCAAAGTGCAAGTCTTCGCTCGCGAAATAGGTATAGGGGGAGTCGTGCTTGTAGAAACGGCCAATCGACACGTCGTTGAACAACACCGCACCACAGCCGTATGGCTGCAATCCGTGTTTGTGCGGGTCGACGACAACCGAGTCTGACTGCGCGATGGCTCGGTAGTGTCGAGCCGTTTCCTCGTCAAGGTCGTCGGCGATCAGGGTAAAGAAACCGCCGTAGGCAGTGTCGACGTGCACTCGTGCGCCGTATTGCCTTGCCAGCGTAATGATGTCGGCCAGCGGGTCAACCGCACCTAGTCCGGTCGTGCCAAGTGTTGCGACTACCGTGCCGATCTTGCCCGTGGCTAGTTTCTCGGCAAGTTCATCGAGCCGCATGCGCCCGAATTCATCAGTTGCAATCGAGATAGCTGGGATGTTCAAAACCTCGGCCATGCGCGTGTGCGTGTAATGAGAATCTTCGCTGTGGGCGATCGCCAAATCAGGGTTGATTTCTCGGCTTACCCAAAGGGCTTCAAGGTTGGCCGTTGTGCCACTCCAGGTGAGGTGCCCGAGGTGAGTGTCTGGATAGCCGAACATCCGCGCTAGGTCTTTTACAACTTCGCGTTCGAGCATGGTGGTTGCTCGCCCGCCGTCGATCGAGTGATTGTTCGGGTTGATCATCATGGTCGCGATGTACGCGGCCATTGCAACCGGATGCGGCGGCTTGAGCATCTGCCCGGCGTAGTGCGGGTGAAAGTAGGGGAAGTTATCTTCTAATCGGGTCGTTAGGTCTTCGAGAACCGAACGGACTCTAGACAGGTCAGCCTGCTGCGAAGGGTGCGCTGCGAAATCTCCGTAAGTTTCTTTCATTCGGTCAACCGCAGAAATCACTTGGTCAGCGAGATCAGCGAGACGAATTTCTTGCTTGTTTTCCACGCAGACTCCTTTGTCTGTTGGTTAATTCGAGCTTTTGGCTCAGTTGTTAGATTACTGTGCCTCGTTTTACCTGAGGCTTAGGTAGGCGCATCGGGCGCATCTGCATGCTGCGTAGAGCCACGTACATCTTTAGGCCACGCTCTAGGTTTGCCTCGCCGTACTTTGCAGTCAGGCGCTTGGTAACCCTGCGGCTCAGCAAAAAGGCATCGACAATCATGCCTCCCATGATGCTCCACATGATCAAGATTGCCGCCAGGTTTACCACAGCGTTGTTCACGGTGTTCAAGATGACTGCTACGAAAACAACTGGCAGCAGAAGCTCACCAACGGTGAAACGAGAGTCGACCATGTCGCGAGCGAGCTTCTTTTGTGGACCGCGGTCACGGGCAGTCAGGTAGCGCTCCTCGCCGTTGAGCATGCCCTCTCGAGCTTCGGCGCGCTTTGCTGCTAGTTGAGCCCGAGCTGCCTTCTTAGCCTCTTTGCTGCGATCACCAATTAGTGGTTTTTTGCGAGCGGCTTCGCGCTCTTTGCGAGACGGGGTGGGGCGGCCTTTTCCGTTAGATGCGGTCGGCTGTGACGAATCAGACATGAACTGCTCTCTTGTGTGTGAGTTTCCTGCTTAAGATTACCTTCATGAACGAATCGAAAATCGAATCATTGGTGCACGACGTAAAAGAGTCGGTAAATCTTCAGTTTCCGGCCCGCATTGCCGATCTGTGCGATCTCGTGCGAATTCCAGGTATTGCCTGGGATGCGTTTGATGCCGCCGACCTCGAGCGCAGCGCAGAGGCTGTCAAGGCACTGCTGGATGACCTAGAGATTTTCGATGCAGTTGAGATTCGTCGCGCCAGCGCAGGCGAGAAAGACGGTGCACCAGCAGTAGTCGCGCGACGCGAAGCCAAAAACGGTAAACCTCACATTCTTCTATACGCGCACCACGACGTTCAGCCTCCTGGCCCCGAAAACCAGTGGAACACCCCGGCCTTCGAGCCAACCTTGCGTGATGGGCGCATTTTTGCCAGAGGCGCAGCAGATGACAAGGCTGGCATTGTTGCCCACCTAACCGCTCTGCGTGTTTTGAAAGAAATCGCTGGCCCAGATTTTGATCTCGGCATCTCGCTCTTTTTCGAGGGCGAAGAAGAGGCCGGTTCGCCGTCGTTCAGAAACTTCCTTGATGAGAACCGTGACCTGCTGGCGGCCGATGCAATCGTTGTCGCTGACTCGGCGAACTGGACCGTCGAGGTTCCTGCCCTCACCACGACACTGCGCGGTCTCGTGTCTCAGGTTATCGAGGTTAAGACGCTTGATCACGCACTTCACAGCGGAATGTATGGGGGAGTAGTGCCAGATGCAACCATGGCGCTCATCAAGCTTCTCGCTTCGCTTCACACCTCAGATGGTTCAGTCGCCGTACCTGGTCTGGTTCAAACGGTCGCAGCCGACCTCAACTACACCGAGGCCGCGCTTCGTGTAGATGCCGGACTACTTGAACCAACTTCAACCATTGGCACAGGCAGCCTGCTTTCTCGCATTTGGACGAAGCCTTCGATCACCGTCATCGGCATTGATACCAAAAACGTGGATGTCGCATCGAACACGTTGCTGCCTTCGGCGTCTGCAAAGATCAGCATGCGAATCGCGCCTGGCGACGAACCAGAGAAAGCCTTGGTCGCACTTCGTGCACACCTCGAAGCCAACCTTCCTTTCGGTGCGCAAATCTCTTATGGCGAGGTTGAGCTTGGCAAGCCGTTCGCTTCGAACACCGACGGATGGGCATTCAAGCTGGCCAAAGATGCTCTAAGTGATGCATTTGGTGTCGAGAGTGTTGAGATCGGAATCGGTGGGTCGATTCCGTTCATCGCCGATTTGACCGAAGTGTTCCCATCGGCTCAGATTTTGGTTACCGGTGTCGAAGAGCCCGACTCACGTGCCCACAGCCCAAACGAGTCGGTGCATCTTGAGACGCTGCGTAATGCCATGAGCGCAGAGGCTCTAATGCTTCTTCGCGCTAATGCGGCGGTTGTCCCGTCGGAATAGTCCGGCCTGATTTATGCTTTACACAAGAACAACGAGGAGTTGAGAAATGTCTGAAACCCTAACCCACACGGTAGACCTAACCGAGGTCGCTCGCGACAAGGTGCGCGCACTCATCGAAGCAGAAGCGAATGAAGACCTTCGCCTACGCATCGAAGTCAAAACGGGCGGTTGCTCAGGTTTCATCTACCAGTTGTTCTTCGATGAAGAACTTTCTGAGTCAGATGCAGTGCGTGACTTCAATGGCGTTCAGGTGGTCGTAGACATGAAATCTGTGCCTTACCTAGACGGTGCGTCGATTGACTATGAAGACACCATTCAGAAGCAGGGATTCACCATTGACAACCCAAACGCTCAGAGCACCTGTGCCTGCGGAGATTCATTCGGATAAATCCGGATTTTTGCAGTAAACAGAGGCTCGATCACGAAAAAAAGTGGTCGAGTCTTTGACTTTCTGGTGGTTTTGACGGGTTTCAAGGCACCGACAAGCGTAGACTTAGCAGGTAACGATTCGATATCCGAAGGGTCGATTGTGCTTTCAAAGCGTGTACTTCGTTGGGCCTCAATCCCAGCAATCACAAGCCTCACTCTCTTTTTGTCCGGTTGCAGCACCGCTGAGCTAGAGCTCGGCTTTCTGCCACTGAACTCTAAAGATGCAACCAACCACACCCAGCGAATCACCGACCTTTGGGTCGAGTCTTGGATCGTGCTGTGGGCAGTTGGAATCATCGCCTGGGGTCTTATGTTCTGGGCAATCATCGTCTACCGCCGCCGCAAGGGCGAGACCGGCCTTCCAGCACAGCTGCGCTACAACAACCCGATTGAAACTCTCTTCACAGTTGTTCCACTGATTTTGGTTATCGGCTTCTTCGCCATGACCGCTCGCGACATGGCCGAAATCGAAAAGCCAACCGCGAACCCGGATGTACACATCGAAGTCATCGGTAAGCAGTGGTCATGGGATTTCAACTACCTAGACGAGAACGTCTATGAAACAGGTATCCAGTCGCAGTTTGAGGGTGAACTGGGCTCCGAGGCCGAACTTCCGACCCTTTATCTGCCAGTCAACAAGAGCGTCAAGATTGACCTAACCGCTCGCGACGTCATCCACTCGTTCTGGGTCGTCGAATTCTTGTACAAGAAAGACATGTTCCCAGGTCGTTGGAACCACATCTACTTCACTCCAACTAAAGAGGGAACCTACAAGGGAAAGTGTGCCGAGCTCTGTGGTGAATCACACTCGATGATGTTGTTTAACGTTGTCGTGCTTGACCAGGCCGGCTACGACGCCAAGATGCAAGAACTTGAAGAGAAGGGTCAGACCGGAAAGCTCGGCATCGACCTAAACCGCAACCAAAACCTTCCGGGTGACAACCCAGACATCAGAGGATAAGACGATGGCTAACAACACCACTGCTGCTAAGTCAAAGGGACGCATTCTGGTCGACTGGTTGACAACCACCGACCACAAGAAAATCGGTTACCTGTACCTGATCACGTCGGTTGCATACTTCGTAATCGCCGGTGTCATGGCCCTGGTCATTCGTGCACAGCTTGCGGCGCCAGGCCTCGAAATTGTTGCCAGCAAAGAGCAGTACAACCAGCTATTCACTATGCATGGCACCATCATGCTTTTGATGTTCGCAACCCCACTTTTTGCGGCCTTCGCGAACATTCTGATGCCAGTTCAAATCGGTGCTCCAGACGTGGCCTTCCCGCGTCTGAACGCGATTGCCTACTGGTTCTACTTCTTCGGCTCGTTCATCGCTGTTGCGGGATTCTTCACCCCTCAGGGTGCAGCGTCATTCGGCTGGTTCGCTTACGCACCTCTTTCGAACACCACCTTCTCACCTGGTATCGGTGGCGACCTGTGGGTATTCGGTCTTGCACTAAGCGGTTTCGGAACCATCATGGGTGGTGTCAACTTCATCACCACTATCCTGACGATGCGAGCTCCTGGCATGACCATGTTCCGTCTACCTATCTTCACTTGGAACACTCTGGTCACCTCGATTCTGGTAATCATGTGCTTCCCGCCTCTTGCTGCAGCGCTGTTTGCACTTGGAGCAGACCGACGTTTCGGTGCGCACATCTTTGATCCAGAGAACGGTGGTCCAATGCTTTGGCAGCACCTGTTCTGGTTCTTCGGACACCCCGAGGTGTACATCCTCGCCCTACCGTTCTTTGGTATAGTCTCCGAAATCATTCCGGTGTTTAGCCGCAAGCCCATCTTTGGTTATAAGACTCTGGTCTACGCAACCATCGCCATTGCTGCACTTTCGATGACCGTTTGGGCACACCACATGTACGTAACCGGTTCGGTGCTCTTGCCGTTCTTCGCGTTCACGACGATGCTCATTGCCGTGCCTACGGGTGTGAAGGTGTTCAACTGGATTGGAACAATGTGGCGAGGTTCGATAACGTTCGAGACCCCGATGCTCTGGACCTTGGGCTTCTTGACCACCTTCATCTTCGGTGGTTTGACCGGTGTGATCTTGTCGTCACCTGCCCTCGACTTCCACCTGTCAGACAGCTACTTCGTCGTTGCTCACTTCCACTACGTAGTGTTCGGAACCGTAGTATTCGCGATGTTCGCCGGTATCTACTTCTGGTACCCGAAGATGACCGGAAAGATGCTTAACGAGCGAATCGGTAAGGTTCACTTCTGGTTGCTGTTCTTCGGTTTCCACATCACCTTCTTGGTTCAGCACTGGTTAGGTGTTATTGGTATGCCACGTCGCTACGCTACCTACCTGCCAGAAGACGGCTTCGACTGGATGAACATGGTTTCGACCGTTGGTTCGGCCATACTTGCAATCTCGATGATTCCGTTCTTCTGGAACATCTACATCACCTGGCGCAAGGGCGAAAAGACCACCCTCAACGACCCTTGGGGTTACGGTCGCTCGCTCGAGTGGGCTACTGCTTCGCCGTTCCCACGCCACAACTTCACTTCGATCCCTCGCGTTCGCTCTGAGTCGCCTGCATTCGATTTGAACCACCCAGAACTAGCGCCTGAGCCTGAAAAGGCTCCAGCTAAAGCTAAAGCCAAGAAGGGATAACGCCAGTGCGTACCAATGCAAACATTTTTTGGTTGCTGACCGTCTTCTACATCGTTTCCGCCGGCGGTTATGCCGCTTGGGGTCTTCTTGATCCTGCTTATGGTGAGATTGAGATCGTTGGATTCGCCGCAATCTCAATGCTGGTGTTCATGTCGGGTTTCATCGGGTTCTATGTTGAAAAGACTGCTCGCGTTCAGGGCCCGGTTCCTGAGGACAACTTGGATGCACGCATCGAAGACGGCGAGTCTGAGATCGGCTTCTTCGCACCATGGTCTTGGTGGCCGCTCTTCCTAGGTCTGTTCGCGGCACTAGCGTTTGCAGCTCTGGCAGTCGGATGGTGGCTGTTCTTCATCGCCTTCCCGCTGGCGCTTATCGCGATCATTGGCTTCGTCTTCGAGCACAGCCGCGGGCACCACGCGCACTAAACTTTTCAGCTTCAAGTATTGCCACCGACCAGCTAGTCGGTGGCAATACTTTTTAAGCGTGCAATCATGTCGCGTAACTGTTTTTCGTTCGAAATTCGATGAATTCGTAACGTGGCTTTCTCATCCGTCGCCACTGAAAGTTGCAACTCCGTGAACTCAGCTCTGCGTTTATCAAAGTTACTCCACGACCACAGCAGCACGTTCAAATTGGGGTTTGGGCTTAGCAGGTAACGTAACCGCTCTCGATTTCCGTTCCATAACTCCCTTCGAAGTAGCACCCTATTCATCGACCGAATGAACAATCGAAACATGACCAACGTTTTGGAGCGGTCGAGCAACACCACGTCGGTAGCGCGAGCGAGTACCAGAGCTCTAACAACAGAGTAATTTCCATCAATAACCCATCGGTCACTCTGGCAGAAAGCTCGCACCTCCGCCTGAAATTTACTATCCGGCAGTGACTGCCAGTTTGCTTGATGACGCAGTGAATCGAGCTCAAGGTGGGGGAGCGTCAGCTCTGTCGACAGCTTCGACGCCAGGTGGGTCTTGCCGGCGCCTGAGCTGCCCATGATGAACACGCGCATAATGAATACGATTGTAGGTCAAAAGAAAAAGCCCACCAGATTTCCCTGGTGGGCTTTCGCTTTGAATGCTCAGTGCAGTTCTTTACCGTGGTCGTGAGCTGCTTCGATCTCACCCTTGGTTGGTGGCACCACGCGGTCTTCGAAGTAGAAGCGCGATAGTGCTGCACGGATGCGCGAGCGCAGAGTGATGACACCCTTCGCGTTCGGACGGGCCAACATCGGCTCGTAAGCCTTGTAACCAACGAGCTTGTAGAGCTCGTATTCGTCCATTGGCTCGTGAACTTCAATGTACTCACCGTGTGGCAAGCGCACGACTCGACCGGTTTCGCGGCCGTGTAGAGCGATTTCGCGGTCTTTGCGCATCAGTGACAAGCAGGCACGCTTGGTGATGATGTAAGCCGCGATAGGGCCAACGATGAGCAGAATCTGCATCGAGGTTAGAACGTGGTTGAGCGACAGCTGGAAATGCGTGGCAATCAAGTCTGTCGATGCGCCAGCCCATAGAACGGCGTAGAACGTGATTCCAGCTGCACCGATACCGGTGCGAACCGGAGTGTTTCTTGGGCGGTCTAGAACGTGGTGTTCACGCTTGTCGCCGGTTACCCAGGCTTCTAGGAACGGGTACAGGGCCACGATGACGAGGAACAAGATACCGACAACAAGCGGCAACAGAATGTTCATCGAGAGCGTGTAGTCACCGATCATGTATTCCATGTGCGTAGGTGCCAGGCGAAGTGCACCATCTAGCCATCCGATGTACCAGTCAGGCTGGGTACCTGCCGAAACAGGGGATGGGTCGTAAGCGCCGTAAGCCCAAATCGGGTTAATTGTGAAGGTTGCTGCGATCAGCATGATCACACCGAAGACGATGAAGAAGAATCCACCGGCCTTGGCAACGTAGACAGGCATTAGTGGGTAGCCGACGACGTTGTCGTCGCGCTTGCCTGGCCCTGCGTAGTGGGTGTGCTTGTGAATGACCACCATGAAGAGGTGAACGGCCACAAACACCAGAATCAAGGCAGGAACGATCATGATGTGCAAGCTGTAGAGACGCGCAACGATTGCCTCGCCAGGGAACTCTCCGCCGAATAGCAGCGACGAAGTGTAAGAACCGATGTAAGGGATGCCCTTGATCATGCCGTCGATGATTCGCAGACCGTTACCCGATAGTAGGTCATCAGGAAGTGAGTAACCGGTGAAGCCACCGGCCATACCCAGCACAAACAGAACGAATCCGACTACCCAGTTGATCTCACGTGGCTTGCGGAATGCACCGGTGAAGAACACGCGAAGCATGTGAAGACCAGCGGCAGCCACGAATAGAAGGGCTGACCAGTGGTGCACCTGACGGAAGAGCAATCCACCGCGAATTTCAAACGAGATGTCCAGGGTCGAGGCGTAAGCGATCGACATCTCAGCGCCCTTTAGAGGAGCGTATGAACCCTCGTAAATCACTGGAACCATAGATGGCTGGAACCAGAAGGTAAGGAAAGTACCCGAAAGTAGCAGAACGAGGAACGAGTAAAGCGCTACCTCACCGAGCATGAACGACCAGTGGTCAGGAAAGACCTTGCGTCCGAACTCCTTAAGAATGCCGGCTACGCCAACACGCTCGTCAAGATAGTTGGCGGTTCCGGCTAGAAAGCCGCCTTTTTTCTTGTCTGTTGCAGTTGCATTACTCATTTACGCTACGCTCCCAGAAGCTAGGGCCTACAGGCTCATTGAAGTCATCTTGTGCAACCAGGTAGCCCTCTGCGTCAACAGCAATTGGTAGCTGTGGCAGTGGACGAGCCGCAGGACCAAACACAACGCGACAGGCATCGGTTAGATCGAAGGTCGACTGGTGGCAAGGGCAGAGAAGGTGGTGAGTCTGCTGCTCGTAAAGAGCTACAGGACAACCAACGTGGGTGCAAATCTTTGAGTAAGCAACGATGCCGTCATAAGACCAGTCTTTGCGCTCTTCAGACTCTTTCAAGATTGACGGGTCTACGCGAACTAGAAGAACAGAAGCCTTTGCCTTCTCTTCTAGCTTGTGGTGCTCAAGCTCTGCCAAACCCTCTGGAATGACGTGGAACACAGAACCGATGGTTACGTCTGAAGCCTTGATTGGTTTACCGTCTGGGTCGCGGGTGAGGCGAGTGCCCTTCTTCCACATGGTGTGCTTCAGGCTGTCTTCAGGGTTTGGGCCAAGGTCGCCAAAAACTAGGATGCCCGGTAGCGGGAAGAACGCAAGTGCACCGTAAAGGCTGCGGCGAATGAGCTTGCGACGGCTGAAACCAGACTCCTTGTTGGCAAGGTCAATGATTTCGATCGCACGGGCGCGGGTTTCTTCGCTGCCACGAGTTTGGTGGCGGGCCTCTGAAACTTCAGCGTCTGGCATCAGGGTCTTGGCCCAGTGAACGGCACCAATACCGATGGCCAACATTCCGAATGCAGCACCTAGGCCTAGCAGCAGGGTGTTGTCGCGAACGCTCGCGTTGCTACCTTCGACGATTGGGAATGCGAAGTAGGCGTACAGGGCGAATGCGCTGCTTACGATCGAGAACAGGAACAGCGCTGCAACCTGACGAGCTGCGCGCTTTTCGTGCGCCTCGCTCTTGTCGGTCATGCGAACGCGGTGTGGCTCCATGCCTGGGTCTTTGACCGCGTCTGGTGCGATGACCGCTAGACCTGCCGAATAGTCGTGCTCAGCATCCTCGGCTTTTGCCAGAGATTTGCTCTTGTCGCTCACTTGATTTCTCCTTGATTCTCAGGCACTAGTTCGACTTAGCGCCGAGCCAAATTGTGATCACTACGATGCCACCCAACACGAAGATCCAAACAAATAGTCCCTCGGCAACTGGGCCAAGACCACCAAGTTCTTCACCACCGGCAGATGGGTTGGCTTCTACGTACTTGAGGTACGAGATGATGTCGCGCTTGTCTTCTGGGGTTAGGTTGGCGTCGTTGAATACAGGCATGTTCTGTGGGCCAATAACCATGGCTTCGTAGATGTGCTTGGCTTCAACACCTTCTAGGCGAGGGGCGAACTTACCTTCGGTTAGTGCACCACCAGCACCAACCGCGTTGTGACACATTGCACAGTTGATGCGGAAAAGCTCGCCACCGAGGGTGGTGTCGCCAGCCGCAAGGGCAGCCTCGCCGACCCATTCTTCAGAAGGAATCGATGGCCCAGGTGCGAGTGAGGCAACGTAGGCAGCCAACTGAGCAGTCTGCTCTTCGGTGAACTGCACAGGCTTCTTCATCATCTGCGGGCCAGAAGCCTGACCAGGCATACGGCCAGTACCTACCTGGAAGTCAACCGAAGCGGCTCCGACACCGATGAGGCTTGGACCCATGTTGGTGCCTTCAGCGTTTGAACCGTGGCACGAGGCACAGTTAGCCAAGAAGAGCTTCTTGCCAGCATCCACGGCCTCTTGGCTGGTTGCCGAAACCGAAGTGGTGTCGATGGCGTCACTAGCAACCGCGTAGCCACCACCGCTAATGAGAAGGCCCGCGAGAATCACGAGGATGGCCGCAAAAGGACTGCGACGTGCGTTGTTCATTTTCTGCTTGGTCATGTTTTTCTTTCGCAAGTCTTATTTCAGAACGTAGATGATGAGGAAGAGGCCGATCCAGACCACGTCGACGAAGTGCCAGTAGTAAGAAACGACGATTGCGCTGGTGGCTTCATAGTGGCCGAACTTCTTGGCAGCGAAGGTTTTTCCGATAACTAGAAGGAAGGCGATCAGACCGCCGGTCACGTGCAGTGCGTGGAAACCGGTGGTGATGTAGAAGGCGCTGCCGTAGGCGTTAGAGCTCAGTGAGATACCTTCGGCCACTAGGGTTGCGTACTCCCAAACCTGACCGGCAACGAAGATTGCACCCATCACGTAAGAAATCATGAACCACTCGACGAGACCCCACTTGACAGGGGAGAGGCCGGTTGCTCTAGGCTGCATGCGCTCTGCCGCGAACACACCGAACTGAGCGGTGAACGACGAGAGAACCAAGATGATGGTGTTGATTGTGGCGAACGGAACGTTCAAAAGCTGGGTGTCGGCCTCCCAAATGGCGGGAGAGTTGGCTCGAAGGCTGAAGTACATCGCGAATAGACCGGCGAAGAACATCACCTCGCTGCCTAGCCAAACGATTGTGCCCACCGAAGTTGGGCTTGGGCGGTTGATTACTGGGCTTGTTTTAGCCGTTGCAACGGTCGAAGACATGTCTCAAGTCTAACCCTTCGATGGCTGTGAGATTGCCATTTTGGGGGCTAAACACGCGGAAATTGCCCGATAAACTTGGGCGCATGACTCATGCGCTCAACTGGCCAAGCATCCTTCGTAAATTGCTGGCCAAATCTGACCTCGACAGGGCAGAAGCGGCCTGGGCAATGACTGAGATTATGTCAGGTGAAGCTGCTGAAGCGCAGATTGGCGCATTCATGATGGCATTGCGCTCCAAGGGTGAGTCAGTTGATGAACTGGCTGGGCTTGTTGATGTGATGCTTGAGCACTCGGTGCTTCTAAACACAGGTAACGATGCCGTCGACATTGTTGGAACCGGGGGAGACCTAGCCGGAACCGTGAACGTTTCGAGTATGGCTGCGGTGCTTTGTTCGGCAGCCGGCGTGCCTGTAATGAAGCACGGGTCGAGATCGGCATCTGGCAAGACCGGTTCGAGTGAAATGCTTGAGGTGCTTGGAATTCGCCTAGATCTATCGCCAGAGCGTGTGGCCGACGTTTTTCGCGAAATCGGACTGACTTTTTTCTTTGCGCCAGTTTTTCACCCGGCGATGCGCCACGTGGCGCCAGTGCGCAAGGCGCTCGGTGTACCGACCACTTTCAACTTCTTGGGTCCGCTAGCTAACCCCGCTCAGCCGATCGCAACCTCGCTCGGTGTCGCAAATCGAACTGTTGCACCGCTAATGGCTGCCGAGGTGGCCGCTCGAGGTCGTTCTGCCCTGGTTTTTCGCGGTTCTGATGGCTTAGACGAGCTAACCACGACAGGAATTAGCGAAATTTGGCAGGTTTCTGGGGGAGAGGTGCGCGAATTCGTGCTCGATCCAGCCAATTTGGGTCTTGCCAAGGCAAATTCGGCCGATTTAGCCGGCGGTGACGCACAACACAACGCCAAGATTGCCCGCATCGTGCTCGGTGCAGATAACTGGGATGCTGCACTGCAGCCTGCGCGCGACATCGTCAGACTAAACGCGGCCGGAGGTATCGTGGCTTACCGTTTGGCTAAGGATGCGTCGCAGGCTGGTTTAGACATTCACGAACGTTTCTCAGCCGCATTGGATCAGGTAGACGCGGCCATTGCCGATGGTGCTCCAGCGCAGAAGCTGTCTGCCTGGATCACCGCCACGCAGGCTTAAGTCGACACACATACAGCAATTCGGGGGTAGTGGCCAGATAAATGTAACTTGACATAATGTTCATTATCGGCGTTTATTATGGGGTTGGCTAGAAGGGGTTCCCGGCCAAAAACTCAGCCAACCCGTGTGGGCCAACCAGATCGGTTGTGTGCAGAAGCTCCTGCAGTTTCCACCAGCGGAACTCAAGAACATCGCGACGTTCGTCGTCAGTCCAGCCCGAAGCATCCAAGTTCAAACCTTCAACCTTTAGTTGAAAGAATGTGTCGGTGTAAGTGTGAAAGTTGCCGTCTGACCAATCCCAGCGACCAGAGGTTTGCCAAATCGAGTCACCGAGTTCTTCTGGGGCCACTTTGAGCCCGGTTTCTTCGAACAACTCCCGCACAGCAGCATCCAGAGCCGTTTCACCCTCGTCAATGCCGCCACCCGGAGTCAACCAGCGCGGGGGCAAGCCAACTTCAGGGTCGAAGTGCGTGAGCAGCAGAAAAACCGCGCCTGCGCCGTTGTGTAAAACAACTCGAGCCGTTGGGCGGTGCTGGCCTGGGCTAACCATTGGTCTTCTGTGGGTCGCGGTACTTGAAAACCTGAAGCGATAGTTGCATCAGGTATCCGATACAGATCGCGAAGATTAGGGTGCCTTCACGCACCTGGCCGCCCAGCAGCCAACCGATCGTCAGAACCGTGCCTTCGTACATCGTGCGAATCTTCCAGAATTTCCACCCCAAAAGGCGCTGAGTGCCAATCATCAAGCCATCTCGCGG
>JACCDY011237890.1_pt1 | contig 38500 bp, 69 predicted proteins | sample 7446391 | NCBI WGS metagenome assembly JACCDY01 (sample SAMN15323451, study PRJNA562643) | freshwater metagenome | isolation source: river surface water | place: USA:Blue River Watershed | collected 2017-08-18 | reverse complement strand
GTCACGCGCCCAAGTGTCGCTGCTTTCGTTGGCGATATTGTCTAGCGTCATGGCAAGCGTATCAGCCTCGTCCTGCGCTTCCGTTTTCCATCTCATTTGCAACAGGACTTCACGCTTCAGCCGCTCGTTCTCGGCAGTCAGGGCTTCGATGCGGTCGGCGGCTTCGGCTGCTGTTCCCAGCATTGCGCCAAGTCCATCTGCTTGGGTCATGTGCGCATCGCTGCGCAGCCGCTTCACAAGATCGTCAGTCACGGTCATGGCCTGCTCCCTCGCACACCAACGCAACGGGTCAGATTTGTCCTGTTAAGGCTTTTGACCTGCCGTTGCACAAACTGGCACTCCGCTTGGCTGGCAAGTGGCGGGCTGAACGTGCAAACAGTTTCCATTAGCTGCCCGCAAACGATGAGATACCAAATCACTGGCCTACTCCTTTCACGATGGCGGCGGGGTCTAGGGCGCGGATAGTGCGCTCAATGCTTTCCGCCACTTCGCATTCCGCATGGGCTTGCGCGATGGCTTCTTCCGCAGCCGCCCCCAGTGCCAGCCTAGCGCCTTCCTCCATCAGCGCAGGGGCTGCGGCGCGGGCTAGTTCACGAAACTCTTTGGCGTGAAGGAAGTTTGAAAACGGTATCCCGTCCCAATTTTCTTCAAACGACATCGCTCTCGCAGCGGCCTCTATCGCTTCGTTGGTCATTTCCCGTATCCTTCAATCCAAAGTTCGATGGCGCGGATGCCGATCCACTCTTGACTAATCTCGTCCGTAGTCGGCGGACATTCCCATATCGCCCGCTCCGCACACAGCAGCTTGCGATCCACGGGCGGCTGCTCGTAGCGTTCGATCATGTCGCAAATAACGCGAAAGTCTGAATTTGCCGCGCAGCGGTAGTAATCACGCAAAACTTCAATGTTTGTTATCCGCCGTGTTCGCTTCGCAGCTTCGATCAGCACCCAATCGGGCGGTGTTTGCTTGTCGGTCATTTCTCAACGCTCCACATCATCAGGCATCTCAGGGATGAAGCCAGCAAGCATGGCCTCAACAGCAACCTGAGCGGGGCCACTGATAGGCACCTCACCTGTTTCCCAGCGGCGAATTGTCCTGCCGCCCATCTTAGGGCTGAGGCGCAGGACATCGCGTAAATCGTTTACCGACATCCCAAGCATGGCCCTAGCCCGCTTTAGGTCTCTCCCCGTCCTAATCACGGGGTGATGACCCAAACTGCCCAGAACAGGAGCGGGAAGCCGACAATGACCAGAGGGGCCAGCAGCTTTTCGCTGGTCGGCTGCGAATTCCAAATTTCGCGGATAAGGTTGATGGTTTCCATGATGTCCTCCTCAAAGCGCAAGTGACAGGTTGTGGCGGTCGGCCAGCATCGTCACAATGCGGAGCAGACGGTTCGAGCGGCGGCAGAGACGGGCGCGTTCGTCAGCGTTTGCGTCAACGGTCTGGTCATATACCTTAACCGTGCTGGTGCCGAGGCGAACCAGCTTGGCTTCACCAAGGCCAACCATGTTCTTAGCGCGAACAGCGTTGAGTGCTTTGTTAGCTGCCGAGTGGCGCTGGCGGGCGAAGCGGAGTTTTTCGGTAGCGTTCATGTTCAATCTCCTAAAAGGCGGGGCATTGCCCCTTGGTTGATGCTCATTCTCTAAACCGGGCTTATTCTGGTGTAAAGCCCCTTTTTCATATTTACGCAAAAAAGTAGGGGCCGAAGCCCCCGGTTTGGTTAGAGGCTTACCACTTCAACGGTGTAGCCCTTGGCTTCCTCTGCGCGGGCAATCTGGTCTGCGAGATACCAAGCCTTCCAGTTCTGATAGCCACGTTCACGTGCCAAACCGTCATACCAGCGGATTTGGTGAGCGTAGCGGCTAGGCTTCTGGACGGCCTCACCACGGGCAACGTAGGTGCGGATGTTGCCGGTGGCGGTCTTGAGAGCCTTATCAGCGTCAAGCGAGTGACCCGACATCACAACCTTGCCATCTGCCTTGCGGATGATGGCCCAAGCAGCCTTAACATCGCGGTTGCCCTTGTAGGTGTCGGTGTGGCCGTTCGAGAAGGTGGCGGTGATGGTCATTGTCAGTCTCCGAGTTGGCGGGCGAAGCGCCCTGTTGATGAAACCCATCTACTCGATACCGCAGATGGTGTAAAGACCCTTTTTCACATGACCTGCACTTTTTTTCACGATGAAAAGAGGTGTTGACATTGAAATGGGGGTGTGGTAAAAGGGCTTTGTCAATGGGAAGTCCCATTGATGGGGCGCTGCCCCGCTCTTTGACATTGTAGGAGATAAGCATGGACAAGGACATTCTTGCCGTTTGCATGATTGGCGCTGGCTCTAGTTGGGGTCGGGCCGATACGCTTGAAGGGGCGCTTGGGCTTTGCAAGCTAAACCTTGAGCGTGATTGGGGCAGCATATTTGATCTTGGTGGAAAGACCATGACGATAAGCTGCTACGATGTGACCGGAAACGATGTTGTGCGGTTTGAGTATCACGGCTTAATCGGTGACAATGAGGAACAATTCCCCATTCAGCTTATTGAGCATCGTGACGTTACGTTGAAAGCGTATAAGCGCCGCTAAAAGAATGGCCCCGCTCTAAATGGGCGGGGCCATCACCTTGAAACCTGCCATCTCACAATGTCGAAGTCATGTGGACCCTCAGGCCACGGCCTCCATCGCCAGCCATCAGTTTTGATGCCCCTGACGATGAGGCCGTTTCTTAGAACCACATCAACCACCTCATGCGGTGGCTTTCTCCCGCTGTTGGCTGGCATCGTCTAGCTTGGCTTTCGTTTTGCAATCCCACCTGAGGCAAGCCTTGATGCCTGACGGGTGAATGTCGGCGTTGCAGTGGTCGCACCAGATGGCTTTCTTGAGGCTATACTTAGGCATCGGCTTCTTTCACAAAAACACCGTCAACCATGCGGCCCTTGCGGTTTTTGATTTCGTGCCAAGCGCCAGCAATGCACTCCTCAATGTTCATCTCTTTCTGAGCGGCGATGATGGTCAGCACAACGAACATATCGCCAATTGCGTCCGCAATCTCCTCATCGCGCTGCTTGGCGATGGCTGAGGCCAGTTCCCCAGCCTCCTCCATCAGCTTCACAAACTGGCTCTTAACATCGCTGCCGGTGATTAGGTTTCGGTCTCCCGCCCATTGGCGGATGCGGGCTGCATAGATCATATTCATTCTCCCTCGTTGTAAATCACGGTTCCGTCATCCAGCCGCTTGAGAGCGCCGCAGGACAGGCCCAGTGCAATCATAGGCTCAGGCAGCGCGGCCACTTCCTCAGCGGTCATGGGGCGCACGTTGCGCGATGCCTCACGCTCATCTAGACGGCGTGCCTCTTGTTCCCGGCGGATGGCTTGCAGGATGAAGCTGCGCTTGCGGGTCTCAGCATCGCTGCGCCGCCACTCCTGCAAAATGTCGATACACTCCGCAATGGTCGGGAACCAGCGGCAGCGGGTCATCGCCTGTTCTGCAAGGAAGCTGATTGCGTCCTTGGGGTAGCCTTGCAGAATGCGCTGGTATCCAGCCACAAACAGCTTTCCAGCCAGTTCATCCTTGGACTGCTTGGGCAGAACCGCGCTCATCAGACGAAAGCACTTCGCAAAGTGCTGGTCATCGCAAGCCTCAGGTGCTGGCAATGGCTCTTTGGCTAGGGCTACCAATTCGCGCAACTGGCTGTCCGTCAGCCGCTCTGGCAGCGCCTCCAAATTCAAAGAGGCTGTCGAGGGCTGCATCAACCCCGTCTTGCTTGGTGTGCTTGGTTCCAATGTTTCCTCCCTTAATCTCATACAAGTCAGTCCAGCCGTTCAACGTGCTGCGGTCAAGCACCTCACCAATGTCCTGACCGGCTTCGCGCATCGCTTCCAGCTTGTTCAATGCCCGGTGCATTGCCCGCCCTGTCATGGGCTTCTTTTTCGCCCTCCGCATTTCCAGCCATCCATCCCATGCGTCAAGCGGCAGCCAATCCGGCAGCCCTCTAATAACATTGACGGGTAAATGGGGTGTCTTTGATGTATTGGGTGAACGTGGTTCAGGGGTGGGGTGAACCACGTTCAGGGGTGGGGTGAACGTGGTTCGGGGGTGAACGTCATTCAGGGGTGCCGTAATCCAATACTTGTTACCCTTCCCGGCCACCTCATCGCGCCTCACAAAGCCAGCGTCCTCAAGAGACCTAATAGCCTTTTGAACACCCCGGCTGGTCAGCGATGTTTTGAGCGCAAGGCGGTCAATTGAAGGCCAGCAAAGACCATCATCGTTGGCCCAATCAGCAAGGGCCAGCAGAACCAGCTTTTGTGTCGATGAAATGTCTGAGCGTTCCCAGACTGCGGACATCAGCTTGATGCTCATGACAAGTCCCCTTGTCCACCAGTGTCCGTCCGTGTATTGCAGCGCATAGCAGTAACCTTTCCTCACCATTGGTTATTGTTAGAGCGGGTTGAGTGCGTGTCCTCCCTAAGCGCACTCCCCGCTCGCTCTTACCTAACAAACGTCCTGTTTCAGCAAAAGCCTTTTCTGACGCTTTGCCTCACGGGCAACTTTCGATGCAGCTTCCCGGCGCATCACCTGTTCCATTGTCCGGTGGTCAAGGTAGGGCCAATGCGGCGGTGCAGGGAATGCCATTAGACTTCACGCAAGCGGATGTCTGGAAACAAGGCCAAGAAAATGGCTTTCCTGAGTGGCCAATCCCTGACCGTGAACCCCTTGGCATCATCAACCCATCGCTGGCCGTCTCTGACATAGGAAAAGTCAGCCTGATAGCCAACGCGCCTCCCATTGCCATGCTTGACCTGCTTGCCATCAATCACAAACCAAAATTGCGGTTGCAGGGTCAGGTCAGAGATAGCGCCAATGCGCAACTCAAGGTGTAGCGCATCGCAGTGCTTGGCCTCTCGCTTGCTGTCATGCTTGTGGCCCTGACCGCAAAACGCTTTGGTCGCGCCATACTTGGAGCCGCGCTTGAAGTTACGCATTACCCTTTTCCACAATCATCTCCTCAAGAGACTGCTCAACGGTCAGGAAGGCTTCCAGCATGGGGGCGCTGCGATCATTGCGCCAGTTACTCAGAGTGACCCGGCTGATGCCAGCGCGGTCAGCCAAGTCCTTGGCGGTGATTTTGTGTTCAGCAGCGCGGCCATAAATGCGGGCAATCGCCCGCTGGCTCAACGTCATTCCCGGCTTCATGCAAAGTCCTTTCGACAAAATGTGCAGCCCACATAAAAAATCGCTTGCGATATGTAAAGGGGTCTGTATTTCTAGATGCAGGAGGACAACATGGACAACGAAACCTGCACCGTGTGTGCGTTTGAATTGACCGAAAAATATTGCTGCCCCGCTTGCGATGCGGCGGAGGCCATTGTGGCGGCTGGTGGCTGTCACCCCAATTATCAGGAATTGCTTGCCGAGCAGATCGGCAACCTGCTGCTGTCGCGTGACTGGCATTCAGTCATTCGATTGAACAAGATGTTTCCCCGTTTCGCCTAAGGATGCACCATGAGCGATGATAAGATTTGTGCTGCCTATGTCGCAGCATTTGCCGAGATCGAAGCTGCCACCAAGTCGGCAGTAAATCCGCACTTCAAGTCAAAATATGCTGACCTGCCCGCCGTGATTGATGCCATCAAGCCGCATCTCGCAAAGCACGGTCTTAGCTTCATGCAATGCCCACGCCCGTCTGATGGCGGTGTCAGCATTGAGACCATTCTCATTCATGCTGGCGGCGAGAAACTTAGCATGGGTGTGCTGTTTGTCCCGGCCAACAAGCATGACGCGCATGGCTACGGCAGCGCCCTGACCTATGCCCGCCGCTATGCGCTGCAAACCTGCTTTGGTCTGCCAACTGAGGATGATGATGGTCAGGCTGCGGTTAACAGCGTTCGCCAGCCAGCCCAGACCATCACCGCAGACCAGTTTGCCATCCTACAAGACCTGATTGACCGCACTGGCATTGATGCCGCCCAGATGGCTGCATATTACAAGGTGGACGCTATTTCCAAGCTGCCCGCTGCCAAGTTCAACCATGCCAAGGCTGCGCTGGAAGGAAAGCTGACCAATGGCTGACATCGGACACAACCAGCCGCCGCCATTTGAGGCGATGGGAATGCACATTGAGGACTTGTTCCAGCTTGTGTCTGACACCCTTGCCGGTGTCGATGCAGTGCAGAACGATGACCAAGATGCTGCGCTTGATGGTCTGCTTGATGATTTTCGCAAGGCCAAGAAAGCTGCGGATGAGCATCGCGCCACTGAAAAGCGCCCGCACGATGAGGCAGCAAAGCAGGTTCAGGCAAAGTGGAAGCCGCTGCTTGACCGCTGCGACATGGCTGCCAGCGAGATTAAATCGAAGCTGACCCCGTATCGCGCCGCCAAGATTGCAGCCCGCAATGAGGCTGCCCGCATTGCCCGTGAGGAAGCTGAGGCAAAGCAGAAAGCCGCTCAGGAAGCCCTGCGGCAGTCTGATGACCTAGAGGCCCGGTTTGCCGCTGAGGAACAACTCAAGGCCGCATCCAAGCTGACAGCAGCCGCTAATCGTGCTGACCGTGCCGCCACGGGCCTCAGGACATACTGGACAGCGGAGATTACTGACCGCCGTGCAGCATTGAACCACTACCTAAAGACCAATCCAGATGCGTTCGTTGCAGTCATCCAAGACCTAGCTGACAAGGATGCCCGCAATGAGGCTACCCGCCGGGATGTCCCCGGCATCCAGTTCAACCAGAACAGGGAGGCGATGTAATGTTGAAAGGCTTGTTTAATTGGCTTGCATCAAAGCCAAAGGATGAGGGTGTTGCCGAGGGGCTGCGGCTTGCCAAGTTGTCTGCCGACAAGGCTGGCGATGAGTGGAAGGCTGCTGCCTATCAGGCTTTCATCGCCTATGCGAAAACTCACAAATACTTCACCACTGAGGATGTTCGGCAGTCATTGAAGGATGCCCCGCAGCCGCAAGATTTGCGGGCTTGGGGTCACATTGCCAGAGCCGCGCTTAGGAATGGCGTGATGGTTCACCATGACTTTGTGCGCCCCAAGAGCCGCACCGTTAACGGCAGGTATATCAACCTCTGGCAATCCACGTTGCTGCCATGATGTTGCCCAAGCGTATCGCCAAGGAGCCGAAGCGGGAAACCCGCTGGCGCTCTCCCGCTCATTGCAACTTTGTGCGCAGTCATGCTTGCTCAGTGTGTGCCAGAATGACGGCAATTGAAGTTGCCCATGTTCGCATCGGCACTGGTGCTGGCATGGGTCAGAAGCCGCATGATTGGTTTACAGTCAGCCTCTGCAAGCCATGCCATCAGCTTCAACATAGCTGCGGTGAGCGCACGTTTTGGGCTGCCGCCGACATTGACCCAATCAAGCTGGCGGAGGCTTTTGCTAAGGCAAGCCCGAAGGCAGCGGAAATTGCAGCCAAGAAAAGGGAGTTGGGCCTTTGAGCCAGACCGTAATTCTGAGGGGTGATGCCCAGCGCGAATTGGCAATGCACCTGATTGCCAAGGCCCCTCAGGACGCTGTTGTTAAGATTAGCGAGGCCAAGCGTTCTGATGACCAAAATGCGAAAATGTGGGCCATGCTGTCTGACATTAGCAGGGCCAAGCCAGAAGGCAGAATGCACATCCCTGAGGTCTGGAAGTGCATTTTCATGTCTGCGCTAGGCCATGAAACCCTGTTTGAGACCGGGCTAGACAACCGCCCATTCCCAGTAGGGTTCAGGACATCCAAGCTGACCAAAGCCCAGATGTCAGACCTGATTGAATTTATCTATGCGTATGGTGCGCAGCACAATGTCAAATGGAGTGAGAAATATGGCGAATGAAACTGATGACCGTCTGCGGCTGCTGATTGAGCGCATTGAGCGGCTGACTGAGGAAAAGAAGGGCATTCAGGATGACATCAAGGATGTCTACGCTGAGGCCAAGGCTGTCGGTTACGACACCAAAATTCTGCGGGCTGTCATTCGTCTGCGGGCGATGAAGCCGGATGACCGCGCTGAATATCAGGCCATCCTTGACACCTACCTTGCCGCTCTTGGCCTTTCCTGAGGTTTACTATGTCATCTCTTAACAAAGTGCAGTTGATCGGTTCCCTTGGGGCAGACCCTGAGGTTCGCAGCTTTCAGAATGGCGGGCGGGTCTGCAACCTGCGCATCGCCACCAGTGAAAGCTGGAAGGACAAGGCCACTGGTGAGCGTAAGGAGCGCACCGAGTGGCATAGCGTTGCCATCACCAGTGATGGGCTGGTGAGCGTTGCTGAAAGCTATCTGCGCAAGGGCAGTAAGGTCTTTGTGGAAGGCCAGCTTCGCACCCGCAAGTGGCAAGATCAGAGCGGCAATGACCGCTACTCAACTGAGATTGTCTTGCAGGGCTATGATGCAAAGCTAATCCTGCTTGGCGGCAAGCCTCAGGGGCAGAATGAGCCGCAGGAGCGCATCCCCGGCAGCGTTGATACGCCCATTGATCTAGATGACGAAATTCCTTTCTGATGGGGGCAGAAATGAAGGTTAGCGCCAGCACCGTCATGGAGTTGTGCAAGCTATATGACAGCGATGAGCATATTGCTGACATCCTGCAATGCTCCGTGACCATCGTTAAGGCTTACCGCGCTCTGGCTACGCCCAAGAAGTCTCGCACCAAGCAAAAGCAAGAGCAGCGCAAGCGGGCCATCCAAAACGAGCCGCAAGCATTCCTGTCCCAGCTAAAGACTGAGCAGGAGAAAATGGCTGAGGCTTCCCGGCGGCTTCTGGTTCGCCAGCTTGAGACAGGCCAGCATTCACTTGACCGGGTTAGGTTTGTCGATGTTGTGACCAGCCTTGGCATGGCCGACAAACTGCCAAGACATCTGAGACAGTAAAAAGGCTGTTGACACCAAAACAAGCCCTCTTTATGGGAATGCTCATGGGGCTGATGCCCCGCCCATAGGAGGACATAATGGCAAACCGCTTGATTAATGAAGCCGCTGTTGAGGCTCTGATTAACACCAAGATTGATGCTCTTTCTGAAAAGATTGAGCGGGCAATAGCCAGCCCCAATGAGCAGACTAATGCTCTGCTGGCTCAATACCATGCTCAGATTGGTGCGCTGCGCGTTACCGCCAGCCATCTTCGGTTTATCGAAACCGCCACGGTTGGAGAGTGACATGGAAAATATCTTTGACCTGTTTGCTGCTGAGGAGGAGGCCCGCGCCGCTGAGGAGCGGGTTAAGATAGAAGCAGAGCAGAAGGCTTATGATGCACTTTCAGATGATGAGAAGGCCGCGCTGACCAAGGCTTATGAGGAACGATATGCCGGGTGCGATGATGAGCCTGAGGATGAGCCGGAGGATGATGAGGATGACGATTGGTATGGTGGGGAGGACTGACCATGAGGGCTGAATTTAACATGACCCTTACCATCAACGATGAGGACGTTGAGGTTGAGGTTGAATATGGGGCAACCAGCTATTCTGACGGCCCTGAGATTGATTTTATCAGCGTGACGCTGGACGGTGAAAAGCTGAACACCACGCCAGAGCAGGACAAGGCAATTCTGGATGCTTGCTTTGATCGGGTTGATGATGACCTGCAAGGCGAAGCTGATGCTGAGGGAGACTATCGCTATGACCTGTCGCGTGATTACGATGACTGAGCCGCGCATTCGCACTGCCGCACCAATGGGGTTGAAGCACCGCATTTCACCACAATCAGCATGGCCGCTCCGCAATGCGCAGGGCCTGACTTTTGCAGAGGCAAAGCGTCTCAAAGAGGGAGAGAAGGCATGAAGAAATTTTCGGTTGGCTTCATCGTAGGCCTGATGCTTGGCGGGGTTGTCCCTGCTGCCGCTGCGGTTTTGGTTGGCAGTTCGGGCTACCTGTCTGGCTGGACAGTCACCAAGAATGGTGATGAGATTTGCTATATGCCGTATGTTTGGGCTGGCGTTAAGGAAATTGAATGTGACTGACAGGCAATCCAAAACAGCCCTAACCTTTGAAGAAAAGATAACGGTTGCTTGGGCGCATTACGTCAAAGGCTATCCTCAGCATGACTTGGCTGCAATTTACAATGTGAATGCTGGCAGGGTTGCTGAGGCTTGCACGACAGTCAGGGATGCTTTGGGAGGACGTAAGTGACCAACCAAGATGACATGACCATCAGAGAGGCTGCACGGCGCATCTGTGCCAATCAGGCCAAGAAGGACAATCTAGATAACTGGCAGATGTTCCTGACCGGAGACTATGACCAGACCCCGTGGATGCAGATTGCATGGATGGGGGTGATTAGCGGCATTGCTATTGCAAGAGGTGCTTATGCGGATTGATAAGCGCCTCAAAGCCGAGTTGGAAAACACCGGGCTTCCTTGGGCCATTGAGCAGGGTGGCATTCACTACAAGATCAAGGTTGCAGGGAAGTTGGCAGCAATCTTTCCTATGGGCAGCAAGCAAGAAGCCCATAGGCGGTCTCTGTTAAACACCATCGCCCAAGTCCGCAGAGCCGCAAAAGCTGTGAGGGATGCACAATGATTATCGTTCACTGGTCTGAGAATGAGCAGAAATATTGGCTCAGGGATGGCGATGAAGTGCTTTGGTTTGAAAGCGCACTTGATGCTCAGGCTACACGGCGGCGCATTGAGATTAGCGCCGCAGTTAAAGCAGAGCGTGATTATATCACTGCATGGCTGCTCAAGCGCCCCAATGCTAACTATGACCCAACTTGGCTGGCGCACATGATTGAGGAAGGGGAGCATCTGAAATGACAGACCTGTTTCGCAGATTGCTCAAGTCAAATGCCCCTGACCATGTTCAAGATCAGGTCAACCTTTGGCTAGACATGGCTGATGAGGCGGTGCGCAAAGACCAAGACAATCGTGTGTCGGCATGGTTGCGCCGCATCGGTAAGCCGCAGATGGCCGCTGCCATTGATGCCGGTGAGCATCTCAAATGATGCGCTGCATCATTGATTACATCATTGACCGGCTGTTTGCTGGTTATTCAGGGGAGGAATGGAACCAGTGAATTATTATCGTGCATTAACGCTTGGGCAATGGGTTGGCATCATGGGGACTGCCATTGCCGCCAGCATTAGCTGGTCAGAAAACCACTCAATCCTATGGGCAACGCTCCATAGCTTTTTAAGCTGGTTCTATGTTCTCTATTACGCATTGAGCAATTAAGAGTTGGGCCGCCCACCAAGGAGCGGCCCAATCTCATTTCTTGCGCCGCTTCTTGGCCTCAGCAGCAGTCGAAAGAGCAATAGCAACGGCCTGTTTCTGGCTCATGCCCGGATGCTTTTTCATCTCATAGCTGATGTTGCGGCTGATGGTTTTCTGGCTGTAGCCCTTTTTCAGCGGCATTTTAGCCTCCGAAATACTGAGCAGCCATCGTGGCAGCACCGGCAATGAAGCCAAGCACAACCGCAATCTTGCTCTTGGAAGGCTTCTTGCTGTCCAGCAGGTCATTGACCAGTGCGGGCTGCACCTTCTTAGCAACTTCATTGGCAATCGCATCCTTAGCAATCTTACCAACGGTCTTTTTGAGATTAGCCATACGGGCCTCCTTACAACCAAGCAGCGTATTTCTTGGTTTTCAGCTTGCGGTCATCAAGGCCATGCGTCCCGCCATTGATGCGCTTGGTCAGCGCCGTGATAGCGGCATCATTGATACCTTGGTCGCAGATTGACCATAGCTTATTCCGGTCAAAGAACCAAAGCGCACTTTCGATAGCCAGTTCGCCAGCCACTAGGTCAGGGTTCTCCATGACATCGGGGCGGGCGATATAGGTCGAAAATGCCTTATAGTTGTCGTGGCCCGTCAGTTGCAGGAAGCCACGGCCACGGAATTTCCAGCCATCGCCGCTGCCCTCAGGGCCATTCCCCATCCGGTTCGCATAAACCCGGTTGGCAATCTTTTGCGGCTGGCGGGCATAGGCATTGGCAAGGCTTTCGTTGGGGAAATACTTGCGAAAGATGCCCATGAGACCCTTGGCGCTATAGTTCAGGTTCTCGCTGGTTGCTTTCCAGTTGCCGCTTTCGTGAGCGCACTGAGCAAAGAAGTGCGCCGCACGGTTGTTGTTCAGCTTGTAATAGGCCGCTGCGGCCTTGAGGGTTCCCGGCCCCCAAGCGCCATCAGCAGTTACACCGATCTTTTTCTGTAGTTCAACGAGGCTCATCGTCCTGCACTCCGCCAATCGGGAAAGTCATTCTCATCAACCACACCATCGCCATTGGCATCATAGCGCAGGTCGCCGCGATACTTTTCCCAAGGTTCCATATCGTCGTCATCGTCTGCGGCTGGCGCTTCACTGACCGGCTCAGAAGCAAGCGGGGTGGCAATGGCAACAAGTTCCTCATGCGTCACCTTAGGCGCTTCTGGCTCAGGGTCAGGCTCATTCCTGTCCTCAGGCGGCGGCGGCATCAGTTCGCCCTTCATGCCCATCAGGGTCGCATAGGAGCCAGCAACAGCGCCAACAACCGAGGTCATGACGTAACTGAGGAGGCCAAAGACATCCTTGTTGTCGATGAGTTCATTCGAGACAAAGAGGCCAGCAATCATGGCGCAGGTGATTGCGATAATCACAAATGCCATCGTCACTGCGGCCATTAGCAGCGCCTTAATCCGCGCATCTAGCAGTTTATCTTCCATCCTTAGTCCTTTCCTGCCAGCGGATTTGCCAGCGTCTTTTGGATGCTCTCAGCAGTCTGGCGCTCAAGTTCCTTAATGCGGCGCTGCTGCTCTTGGTCTTGCTGGCGAAGCTGCTCAATCACTGCCCGTTGCATCGCCATATTCTGAGCATCGCTATTCCTAACGCTGCTTGCAACAGCGTCAACCGTCTGCCGGGTGCCGCTAACGCTGCTGGAAATGCTGCTGGTCAGATAGTTCAGCGCCTCAGAATTGCCCTTGGTGAGCCGCTCAACGCTGGTGACGCGCTCATCAAGCACCGAGATGCGGCCCTCAATGCCAGACAGGTCAGGCGGCACGTAAGCAGCAGTGACTTCCTGCATCGTCAGGAATTGCTGATAAACCTGAAAGCCAGCCCAGAGACTACCGACAACCGTGGAGATGGCAGCAAAGATAATCGCAATCTTGCCGCTGCTCAGGCCACCAATGTTAAAGCTGAACCCACTTTCATCAAAGGAAACCTTGGGTTCCTTATTGTCATCATCTGTATTGGACATCTACCATCTCCTGCCATTTGGCGTTGTTAGATTGGGTCATCCGATACATTTCAAAATTCGCGTCTCTGATGCGGCGGTTTTTGTAAATATCCCGCACCGCATAAAAGTCTGGCCGGTCTTGCAGGGCAACCTGAGCGTAAGCGTTAAAGCCGGGGACGCTTGCCATCGCCTCTAGCTTTTCAGCCTCAGGGTTGCTGCCTTGAGCGCCTTGCTGGTCACTGCCTTGGCTTGGCGCTGCACTGGCCGCAAAGGAGCCGCCAGACATATTCAGCACCTCAATGGTGTTGGCGACAGATGACGGGCTGCTAGAGCCGCCACCAGACGCAACCGAAACGTCAGTGCCATTTCCGCCAGAGAAGCCCGCTGAGGGGCCTTGAACGACAAAGCCGCCACCAGACAGCGCGGATGCTCCGAATTGCGCCGTAGGCCCAGCCGCAGCCAAAAATACCGGCGCTTCCTGCATTACCTGCTGACTATCCTGAACCGGGCCAGTGGCAGCCAGCGCAGCAACCTGCTCAGGCGATAGCCTTTCAGCCTGTGGCTCCGCAGATGCGACAGCGACAGCCACGGCAGTTGTGGTGGCTTCCGCAGCGATTGCCTCAGCCACCTGCTCAGTGATGCTTTCCGTCACTTCCTCAGCAGCGGCAACCTCAACCTCTTGCTCTGGCTCAGGCGCAGATTGAGCCGCAACCTCAGCCGCATCAGCAGCAGCGTCAGCGGTGTAGGCATCAACAATGGTGACAATTGGTGCTGATGAAACGTAATCAATCGGAGCAATCATCTCCGGCGGGCAGCTTGGGTCTAGCGGAGTGACATTGCAATCAACCCGAGCAACAGGCGCTGTCCAGCGCAGCAGCCCGGATTGGTTCCGCATAAACTGCGGGTTGGTGCCATAGAAAAGCTGGACGTTATCGCCAGCCTCAGGCCCGGTAATGCCAACCGTTGCGGTGTGCCATTGAAGGCCAAGGTTGCCGAAATTAAACTGGATGTCACCGCTGCTGAATAGGTTAACCTCAAAGGTTTGCTGATTGGCGCTGCCATATTCGTTGGTGCCATACCAGCCGACAAGAAATGAGCCATTATCGCGGCGGTAATATGGATTGCCACCGCTGATTAGGTCAGTCCAGAAGCCGTAAATCGTGTTTCGGGGCGCTTGCTCAAGCGGCATCCCATTGCAGCAAAGGTTGGATGAAGTGCTGAATGATATGGTGCCATTTGAGGACACCCATGCGGTCGAAAAGGTTTGCCCCCAATAAGGGAAGTCAAAGCCTAAATCCAACTGCACGGCATTATCATCGCCAAGGTTTAGCGGTGTTGTGGTCTGCGGTGATGCCGTGATGACAGGCGGCAGCAATACCGGCTCATAAGTCTGAGCATAGGCAGGGCTTGCCAGTAGCAGAGCCAGAGCCGCCCGCCGCATTTTAGCCAGCCTCAGCCTCAGCCTCAGCCTTGGCCTTGCGCTTATCCTTGCGGGTTGCATCGGGGCGCTTGTCGATGTTCTGGCCCCAAGCCTCAGATGCCTGAGCGCCAATCAGGCCCATGAACGGACAGGGAGTGCCAGCCATTTCCATTGAACGGAATACCCGCTCATCCTGACAAAGCAGGGAGACAGCGGCCACCCGCATCCCCATGTCGTAAAGGGTCTTAGACAGCTTGATGCGTTCGCAGTTCTGGTCACGGACAGCCTTACCGCCAGAGATGCCAACAATTTGCGTCTGCACGGCCCCACTGACACCAGTGGTGCAGAGGTCTTGGCTGTAAGACATCATGCTAGGCGCGATAGCGGACGGCGGCGGTGATTTCAGGTTCTGGTCAATGACCTGCCGCGAAACATTCTCGCTATAGCTGGTGGACTTGCTGTCGCTGACATTGACGTTGTTGTTCTGGTTGATGTTGGTGTTGTTCGTGGTCGCATTCGAGGTGCTGTTGACCGTCGAGGTGGACACATCGGTGTTGAAGTTGCGGTTGGTGTTATCAGAGCGGCTGGTGCTGTCAGAGGTGTTCTGATTGATGTTCACCATCGTGCCAGAGTTGATGTTCTGGTTGACGTTGGTGGTGCTGGCCGTGGTCTGATTGATGTTGGTCATCGTGCCAGAATTGATATTCTGGTTCACGTTGGTGTTGGTGTTCGTGCTGGTGCTTGTCGAGGTGTTGTTATTGTTGTTCGTGTTGGTGCTGTTTGAGGTGCTGTTAGTGGTGGTGTCATAGACATAGTTGGTGGTTTGAGCGCCAACCATGCTCCCCCAAGCGACAGCAACAAGAACCCAATAACGCTTAATCATGATCTATCAGCCTTGTTGTCTAGTTTGTCCTCAATCCGGCGGAGGTGCATCATCACCTCATCAAACTTTTTGTCGATGGCTTGGAATTTCTCCTCACCAAAGCCAAGCCGCGCTTCAAGCAGGGTCAAGCGGTTATTAAGGTTAACCCAAACCGTGATGAGGCCCCCAATGAAGCCAAGAACCGTGACAATGGTATTTACATCAAAGTCCATCACGCAAACCCATCGTTAGTCAGTTCAACCGTCCAGTAGCGAGTAATGCCGCCAGCGGTGGCGCTAACGGAAAATTCGGAAAACTTCGGGGTGAAACCAGCATTTGGCAAAATAAAGCTGATTGAGGTGCCTGAGCCACCACTTGCAATAGTGGCATAACCATCAAAGCTGCCGCTGCGGCTCCAAGTCCAAGTTGCTGTCTGATTGCAGGTGATGGTGACAACAGCATCATCCCCACCGGCTGCATAATCATCAAGCAAAACCGGCGAACCGGAAGTGCCGCCATCTGGCGTGAATGCCACATTGGATTTGCCCCTAAGGTCGCTCATGGAGATAGCGCCAGAGGGGACACCAGCCAGCGTCCGCACTGCGCTTTCTCCACGCGAGATTGAGGCAGTGGCAGACCGGCCAAGTTCAGTGTTGACCTGCGACATTGAAATTGGGCCTGAGGCTGGAAGCGTCATTTAGATGCTCCCAAATGCGGTTTGGTCAGCCTTGGTGGTAAAGTTGCCATTGCTATCCAGAATGGCGATGGTCACGCCATTATACTTGAACAGCAGATTGGTGCCTGACTGCTCAATGACAAAGCTGGCGGATGCAAAGCGCCCAGCGTTAGTTGCGCTGCTTGCAGTGGTCGCGCTAGTCGCGCTGGTCGCCGTGGCAGCATTGCCGGTAATGCTAATGCCCCAAGTGCCAGATGCACCAGAACCAGACGATGAAGGCACACCAAGCGCCGAGCGGGCCGAGGCAGCATCGTTTGAGCCGGTGCCGCCATTAGCGATTGGCAGCGTCCCCAAAACTTGAGTGCCAAGATTGATGCCAGAAAGAGTGCCGCCAAGGGTCAGAGAGCCAGACGATGTGACATTGCCAGTAAGGGTAATGCCATTGACCGTTCCGGTGCCGCTAACGCTAGTCACGGTGCCGCTGCCGGTGCCGACACCAAGATTTGCGCGGGCAGTAGCGGCATCCGTTGCGCCAGTGCCGCCATTAGCAATAGACAGCGGGGTGCCAGACCAGTTGCTGTTATTGATGGTGTTGGCAATTGCCAGCGAACCAAGGCCAAGCGAAGTGCGGGCCGCTGCTGCGGTGGTCGCGCCAGTGCCACCATTCACAACAGCCACAACACCACTCACGTTATTGGCGGTGACGTTCCAAAGGCCACTGACATTAGTGCCATCAGCGCGGGCAAGTGGTCGCCCGCCAACGGTTGCGCCGTCATGGACATGGATGGTGTCAGTCGTAGTGTTGACGGTGATTTCACCCTCAACCCCAGTAAAGCTGGCGTGTTGAGTTGAGGTTCCCCGGCGGATTTTGACCTGCTTACTCATCTATAAAACCCCAATCATCTGTCTCAGTGTAAATGGTATCAATTCCATCCCAATCTTCATAGCCACTAGAAAACCCGGCGACATAGTTAGCCATGTTTTGCAGCGCGATTGAGAAGGTGTTGGCGCTGCCATAAAAAGCCAACGCCTTACTTTCAAAAGCAACCTGACCATCGTTTCGCAAAGGGCTTGGATTAACAATTGGCATTACCGGGCGGGCCGGGTCAATGATTGTCGGATGGTCAGGGTCAATCTCACCATCCATCCAAGCGCAAACCGTATTTGCATCATTGATGAACGGATTGAAGGTCGCCAGCATATCATCAATCGCATCCGCAAGCTGCGAACCTGACAGCGGAGGATTGGTTGGGGCGCTGGCGATAAAGTTGGTGATAGAAACCGGCGATGAGCCGCTAATCGGCCCAAGGTCGCCCCAGTTATATGGGTCAAACTTGGCCGCATTGAGATAGTTCGCAATGCTAGTGCATTCGGTGGCAAAGCCAGCCTGAGCATCCAGAAAAGCTAGGCTTTCGGTGACAAAGTTGTCAGGGTCGCCAAGCCGTGATGGCGATGCTGGCAATGCGGTGATTGTGCCAATAGCCATTAGATTAGACCCTCAACCGACAATGAGCATTCGGAGATTGATGGCCCCGATAGCACAATTGAGAAGTCACGGTAATAGCCAAGCACAATTGTCTCGCTGCGGCTTTCATCGCCAATGTAAACAACCGGGGTGGTGCGGACAGAGGCTAGGAAGCGAGTGAAGGCGCTGACATCGCTGGTCTCAACAGTGACATCATAATCAGCCCGCTTGCTGTAAGCCCGCTGCACGATGCTGACATTGCCGAAATCATCAATATTCTTGACCGAATAATCCTTGATGCCAACGCTTGTGCCAAAGTTGGTCACGGCCAGTGCGGTCTGCTGACCGATAATCATTTCACCACATGATGCCGTGCCAGCGCCAGCATCTAGAATAAGCTGGAATGAAGCCCCCGAATAATTCGGGATGTCCAAGAATGCCACTTCACTAGCCCCCGTCTCAGTGATGGGGGAGAAGAAATAGTTATAATAGCTAGTGATGGCGCTAAAGTCCGCGAGACTGCGGGTTTCATCATAAACAATCGTGCCGCCAGAATTGCGGACAATCAGTTGTGCGCTTGAGCCATCAACCTCAAACAGCACAACCGAGTTGCAGACCGTTGCCGGAGTGATGGTGACATTGATGGTGCCGGAATTTGTGGTGCCTGAGCCAACCGAAACGTCAAACATCTTGAAGCGGTTGGTGGCGCTGACAAACAACCAAGTCGGGTTGGCAGCCGCAGCGCCAACGTCAGGCTGGTCTGTGGTTGACGATGCAATCACCTCATAAATTTTATGGTCATAGATGCGGCGGGTTCCCAGCGTGTAGGTTCCCGCCGTCCATGCCGGATAGTCCGTCTCAGCGACATTAGTTGCCGTCAGGTTGCTTGCATTGACCGTGACCGGCTTAATAATAATCACTTGCGTCCTCCCGAATGTCAGGCAGCCCGTCACCATCCCACCTGTCCATCAGTTCGTATGACTTCCCGGTGTTCTTGGCGATTTGATAGAGAGCGGAATACAAGTCACCGCGCATATTGCTGATTGCGTCAGCGGTCTGCGCCGTGCTGGCGGTGCCAGTTTCATTGCCGTCAAAGATAAGGCCAGCGCCAGTGGTGTTGACCTGAGCATTGCTGGCAGCCTGAGCAGCAAGCGTTTCGCTCAGGCTGGCCGACAGCCAAGCACGAATACGGGCAACTTCAAGGGCAGAACCTGCGCTGCTGGCAGTGGCAGCCTCAATCGAGCGGCTCAGTTCAGGCAGCTTTGCCAGAGCGTCAAGGTTGCCAGTGCGGGCCTGAGCCGTCAGCGTTGCAAACTGCGCCTTGAGCAAAACAGAGGCGGAGGTGGCGTTGATGCCGCGCAGACGGTTAATCTCATCAATGACCGTCTTGCTGACATCCGACAGCGTGTCCATGTATTGCTGCATGGCATCAGCCGCTTCCTTTGCGGCCTTGGCCTCAGCGGCGGCGGCTTCCTCAGCGGCCTTGGCAGCAGCGGCATCAGCCTCAGCCTTTGCCTGAGCAGCCCAGATTTGCTCCTTGAGCGCACGGAGGGTCTCATCAGTAGCAGCCAACTCAAGTGCGCGGCGGGCAGTCAGCGCCTCAACAGAACGGCCCTGCGCTTCAAGAAGCTGGATTTCCAATTCACGGCGGTCGGCAGCCAACTTATTCGCGGCCTCAAGTTGCTTGGCTTGTTCCTCAGCCAGCGCCCTAGATGCCTCAGCAGCGGCATCAGCAGCAGCCTTTGCATCAAGGGCCGCCCAAATTTGCTCCTGCAAGCCCCTGAGGCTTTCATCCATTGCCGCAAGTTCAAGCTGGCGGCGGGCAGCAAGTGCGCCACTTGCATCGCCAAGGGCTTCCATGAGTTCAATTTCAAGAGTGCGGCGGCTATCAGCCAGTGCCTTAGCGGCCTCAGCAGCAGCTTTTGCTTCCTCAGCAGCCTTTTCCTGAGCCGCAGCAAGTTCCTCATTGGCCTTTGCTGCATCCTCAGCGGCCCAAACCTGCTGCTGCAAACCGCGAAGTCCGGCTTCCATGCCTTCCAATTCAAGCGCCCGCTTGGCAGCAAGTGCCTCAGCAGTCTTACCCTGCGCTTCCATCAACTGAATTTCCAGTTCACGGCGCGGCCTGTTGGCCTCAAAAATGGCCTTAGCTTGCTTGATGGCAAACAGTTCTTCTAGCTTGGCATAATCCTCAGCCGAGGCACCAGCCTCACCAAAGATTGCCTTTAGCTTCGCCATTTCCGCATTGAGTTCATCAATCGCAGCGGCAGCCGGGTCGATTTCCTTCTTCAAGTCCTTAAAGACCTGATCGAATTTCAGAGCCTTTTGCACCTGCGCATTGAGGTCGCCACCAGCCTTGATAAGCGTCTGAGCGCCAGCACTGATGCCGGTGATGATGCCCTGCTGGATGGCGAGTTGCGTCACATAGGCAACCGCAGCAGCTTGGTCTTGGCCGAAGTTTATAACCCCAGAACCCTTGGTGCGGCCCATGCCGGTCGGGTCAACAACAAAGTCTTTATTGCGCTGACCGATTGACAGCTTGACAGAGCCGCCAAGAGAGCCGCCAAGCTGCTCTGCGATATTGTTAAGCGAAGTCAGCAGACCATTAACCATCTTGTCTGCGATGCCCTTTAGGGCCGCATTGTTACCGCTAATGGTCTTTTGCATGGCACCACCGGCAATTTGCGTCAGCGTTGCCGTGCCAGTTTTGGTCTTGCTAAATAGCCCGCCAATAAGGCCACCAAGCAAGCCGCCAGCGATAGCGCCAAGAGGGCCAGCAAATGAACCAAGCGCCTTACCCAAAACCTTCTCACCAATCTTTTGGCCGATAGCGCCGCCAATGCCGCCACCCAGTTGTGAACCGCCAGTAGCGGATGCAACAGCGCCACCCATCTGGAAGCCAGCAGCAACCTTCTCAAAGCTGGTTCCAAGTTTACCCAAGAGATTTGAAACAGTATCCCTTAGGCCAACAAAGTTCTTAACAATTGCATCAAAGGCATCGCCAAAACCGGATTTCAGCGCATCAAAGAAGCTATTTAGCCCGCCATTCAGGCCAAAAGTCCTGTCCAGATAATCTACGGTTTTGCGCAGTTCCTCATTGTTCTTCTGGCGAACCTCAAACTCCGCATAGGCAGCGTCAACCCGCTCCTTCTGCTTGCGGTTAAGTTCATCCTGCATAGCAGCAGCATCCTCAGAATAAATCTTATCCCAAGTCTCCTGCATACGCATCATCTCAGCATTAACCTGAGACATGATTTCGGCCATATCTGGGAAGGTTTCTTTTAGAGCCTTCTTGGCACCCTCAGATGCAGCCTTTCCAACCTTTTTACCAGCTTCCTCAGCCTCACGCTGCGCACCGCGCTTGGCAGCAGCCTTGGCGATTACGGACGCAAATTCACCGATAAAGTCTCGGTCGATGGTATCAGTTGCAACCTTCACAAAAGCCCGCGCTGCACGGTCAGCAGCGCCAGCATAATTGTTCTGCAACTCCGCAATGCGCGGCGCAGTGATGTTGCCAATGCTCAGTCCAGCCTTTTCCAAGATTGGATTGACCAAGTTGATAAAGGCATTGATGGCCGCAACAGACTTCTCAACGATGGAGTTGATGGCCTTGATGGCGAGGTTGACCGAGGAAAAGAAAACATCCCCGATAGCCGCTGGCATCACCTTGAATGCCTCAATGATGGTGCGCGGCGTAAGGGTAGCAATGCCAATAATGATGTTAACGGCCTTGCGGGTATATTTTACCACGTTGTCCCAAACATCACCGACATCGTAGCCCATCGCCTCAAATGCTGCTGATACTTGGTTCTTGATGCCGTCACGAATGACATCAAAGGTGCCAAGCATGATGTCACCAGCGGTGACGGTCTGCCCAGTAGCCTTCTTGATGTCATCGCCCATGAAGTTGAGCGCCAGACTGACAGCGCCAACCGCCCCTGCGATGCCAAGGAAAATGGGGTTCAGTAGCAGAGCCTTTGATGCGTTGCCGATAACGGACAGGATGGCGGAACCAAACTGGCGCACCGACATCCCTGACTGCATCATGATGCCGCTAACCTGAGAACCCTGCTGCGCAATGGCAACCAGCGGGTTAGCGCCGCCAGCAAGCTGCACGCCCAAGTCCTGAAACTGGAATGCGAGGTTCGTGACTTCATGGCTTGCCAGCTTGGTGCGATTGGCAACCTGCTGCATTCCATTGCCAGCACCACCCATGTTACGCTCTGCGCGGATGAGCGCAGCACCAACATTGCGGATTTCCTGAGCCAGTTCCGCAGTCGGTGCAGCAGCGGCTGCCATGCGAATTTCAAGCGCCTTAATTTGCAGCGATGACTTGCCTACCCGCTCCAATTCGTTCTGCATGGAAACGAGGTAGCGGGTGGCATCAATCAGGGGCTTGTTGGACGTAGCAAAAGCAGCCGCCATGCGCTGATTTGCGGCAGTCAGCTTGTCAACCGAGGCATTGGTGCGGCCAGCGGTGGCCGACAGGTTGTCTAGGTTCTGCGATGCCGAGTTTACATCGCGGCTATCAACCGAAATTCTCAGGTTAGCTAGGTCAGCCACGCGCAATATCCTATGAAGCCCGGAGCGGTTATCGCTTACCGGGCCTCATAGCACAAGATTACTTGCGTGTCTTTGCGTTGATTTGATCGGCCCAATGAGACATCGCGTTGGCAATCTTTTGCCGCCGCTCCTCCGTCATCAGGTTCGGGTCAACCCAAGGTGGCGGGGTATTAGGCTCAACAGCCTGAGACAGCATTGCCGCATATTCACGCGAAAGCTGCCTGATTGTCCTAGCCTCCCAAGGGGTCAGGATGACGTTTTGGTTCGCCATCCATGCAGCTAGGTCAACATCGCTGATGGCCTGATGCCCACCCATTCCCACCGGGTTACAAGGGCCTACCTCAAATAGAATTTCTACGAGATAGGCCCCTGCCCCCAGCGGAGGCATAGCGTCTGACTTGGTTTCCCTTCGCGGGCGCTTGGCCTTTGAAGGGATAGTATTAAGCCAAGCCGCTTGCCTGACGAATGTGGTTAGTTCCTCAAGCGTCTGCGCGAAAGAAGTTGGCGCGTTCGGCTACAAACTCCTGCACCTGCTCCTTAATCCAAGCAAGGCCGGGGTCGCCGTAAACCTTGGCGAAGTTTTCCGGGGTGGCTGCCAGCGGCTGACCATCCTCCTCAAAGCCCGTCCAAGTGACAGTCAGCTTGACCAGATCATCAATGGTGTCCTCAGCCATCTTTTCGGCATCAAGGTCTACACCCTTCTTGCCCTTGGCGGCACGGTTCAGGATAGCCTGACTGCGGGCAAGCTGGATTTTACGATAAACCTTGCTGTCCTGACCGAGAAGCGTGATGGTCACGCCTTCAATCGGTTCCTCAGTCTTGCTGTCGATAATCTGCAAAACAGCGCCTTCATCGGCCTTAACCGTGCGCACTGCATTAATGTTGAGAGCCATTTAACACCTCATCCGAAACGCATCCGATAGATGGTCTCCCCTGCCGTGGTCGGATGCAGCCACGGCAGGGAAGTTCTTACGGTCGCTTAGGCAGCAACCTTGACAACCGAGTTGTCAATTTCCAGCGTCACTTCCGCCATCGTGATGGCATCAGCGTTGCCCACGTTGGTCTTGTAGGACATGACCTGCGCGGTGAAATACTGGATGTCACCGTTGACCAGAGCAACCTTGACCGAAACCTGAGCGGCAGCGCCAGCAGCGGCTTCACCCTTGCTCTGAATGATGGCCTGACCGGCATCATCCGACGAAAGGGCCATCGTCAGCGTGACCGAGCCATAGTTCAGCGAACCACGGCGCTTGGCAACGATGCCGGTCTTGAGAGGGGTGTGCGTAGCAAGAGCGGCCTCAGCACCGAATGCGGGCAGTTCGGCCAGTTCACCGCAAGCCGACCAAGTAAGAGCGGCAAAGCCGGTGGCATCATAGGTGGCCGGGGCGCTGGCCGAGACCGAAACGATGGTGCCAACCGAAGAAACAACGTCAGACATATTAAACCTCCATGCACGGGCAGTTTGAGCAATTTAACACAAACAGGTATTCAAGTCACGCTAACGCATCCGGCGTTCAGCGCGGTCGATAGCGAGGCGCACCATACCATTTGGGGCTTGTTTTGACCAACCCTCAAATTCCAGCCGGTAAATGTAGGGGAGGTTGTTACTAATCCAGAACACATTACCCGGTGCCTGAGCAACTGCGCTTTGAGCATTGGCAATAGCTTCACCAGCAGCAGATGCAGAATTTCCGCCAAACTGCACTGTTGCAGTTACCGGGGCATTTACGCTTGCGAACCAGTTGGCCCGCGCCCGCCCAGTATCAACCGGGGTGTTATTCGTGATGTCGCTGAACAGGTCGAGGCAGATTTTGCGCACAACCAAGTCAGCAGCTTTGCCAGCCCGTTCGGCAAATGCCTTAACGTCTAGCGCGAAGCTGCTCATGAGAATGCCCGATATGTAATGCTGACCGGGATGACCCATCTGTCACCAGACATGAATGAAGGGTTTTGTGTGGTGCGCTGGATGGTCACGGTCACACCATCATAAGTCAGCCTGTCACCGCGCTGGAATGCCGCAGCAACGGCATCGGCGGTTGACCGGGCATCACCCTTGTTCGCGTCAGCAGGGGCATAGACCAGCACCTGATAAACACCACCAAACTCATCGGATGCGGCGCTGGCAACACCAACCGGAATAGTGTCGCCGGTCAAAAGGCTTTCGCTCAGGTAAAGCTGACCAGCAACCGGGGTGAATTTGCTATTCTCCCAATGGGTCGGCAAGTCCAAGGTGTTTAGTTGCGTAGCGAGAGCCGCGCTAATCTTGGTGTTAATCATCTAGGCGCTCCACAACCTGCATATCCAGAGCCACCTTCTTACCATCATCAAGCCGGATGATATAGGCGATAACATTGCCTTTAGTATCGTGCAGGACGCTATCCAGAATGCCGGTGTCCCATTGGGAGGGGAACCAGACCCGCTCACCAATCTCAATCATCAGTTAGCCCGCAACTGGCAGATATAGATGACATCATCACCAGACAGGCGGATGGGGTTAACATCCATGACCCGGTAAGTCTTGCTGTCAACCGTTGCTTGACACCCTACCTCTGGCCGCTGACCAATCAGTTCAAGGATGAGCCGCACATCACCAGCGATAATGTTGGTGCCGTTAATGTCCTTCTGCATATACTGCGAAGGGTAGCCATTGCCGGTGTAATCCGTGTTGGCTGCTGGCGTTTGCGCCTCCCCAGTGATGGGGTCGCTGGTGCCGCCACCAACAAACGTGATGGTCACTGGCTCACCCTTAGCGGCAAGCAGCTTAGAGGCGGTGGCGGCGATGCTGCTCATGTGCGAGTAACCGAGACTTGAGCAAAACCGCTATCGCCAGAGGACTTGAGATAAGCGGCCAGCATCTTGTTGACGAATGGATAGCGTTGAGCCGGGTCAGAATAGTCCTGATACTCAATCTCAATCACATCCACCTTTTCGCGCTTCACCCGCTGCCCTTGGTCGGCAATCAGGGTTTCACCACCGGCAGAGCGCAGCGCCATTTCAATGCAAGCCTTGATGACCGGCTGCGGCACGATGTTGCTATCAAGCAGGAAGCGGTCAACGTAGGCGCTGATACGGGGCCAAGAAAGGGCTTGGGTCTGTGTAACCCTGTCACCCTTCCAAGCGTCCCGATAGGTGGCTTCAAGATAGTCAGTGGCTTTGATTAGGGCTTGCTGCTTGGCGCTGGTGCTTAGGTCAGCCCAACCAGCAATGCCCCGCTCCGAAACGTAGTCATCGGCAGCAGCAACGCTTGCATAGCTATTGGCGTTTGAAAGCCCAGCCCCTGTCTCAACTACGAATGCCATTGACTACTCCTTGCGAGGCCGTCCGCGCTTGCGGGGTTCCTCATCGCCAGAAACTTCATCAGCCTCAACCTCACCCTCATCAGGTTCAGCGGCTGCCTCAGCTTCCTCTACCACTTCCTGCACCTCATCGGCAACGATAGGCTCAGGTGCGGCAGCAATTTCCTCTACCACGGGGGCAGCGGGTTCATCCTCACCCTCAACTTCCAGCTTCTCATGAAGCGGAGTGCCGGGAGGCGCAAAGATAGCATCAATGATTTTGTAACCCTGCGCTTGCAGCTTGGCCTTACGGGCCGGGTTAATCGGATGCGGTTCGTAAATAACCTTCATGCTCATTCTCCTTAGCATAAGGGCCGCTGGCAGGGACTTCCAACCCACCAGCGGCCCTTACTCTCTATGGATTAGAGGGCAGCGTCACCAACGGCCATCACACCAGCGGTGTGCTTGATCGAGGTCGCAACCTTATCCCAATTCGAGCCGGTCGCCAGTTCAGCATCCGTAGGCGACTTGCCACCGTTGGTGACATCCCAAGTGTAACCCTTGAGAGCCAGACCAAAGGTGTAGTCAACCTGCATCGTGGTTTCGATGCGGGTCTGACCGTTGCTGGTGTCGATGTTGCTGATGACATCGCCGCCGTCATAAACGGTGGCAGCGCCGTCAACCAGACCGAGGACGCGCAGCTTGTTCGGGGTGCCGCTGACATACAGAGCCGGGGCATCGGTCACGATGACCGGACGGCCCAGAATGTCCACAACCTGCACGTTGGCAGCAACGAAAAGCTGCGCACCGTTGGTCAGGTTCTGAGCAATCAGCTTGTGATAGGCAGCGCCGTTCATGACGTTGGCGACAATCGCCTGACTGCTATCGCCAAACAGAGCGTGAGCAGCGTTCATGGCGGTGTAGCTGATGCCAGCCGAAGCCGAAACGTCATTGGTGGTGGCAGCACCCTGATTGCCGATAGCGGCGCAGAGCGCAGCAATGGCAGTGTTAAGCTGGTCGGCCAGCAGGGCTTCTGCGAAGTTGCGCGAAGCGACTTCGATGCCTTCGCTGGTCGGCTTCTGCAACCACGTAAGCTGACCCGGCTCAAAGCGGATCGGGCCGAAACCACCAGCAACCTTCACACCGCTGGTGCGAAGCTGCGTCAGGTCGGTTGCAGTGGCATCAGCCTGAGCGGCGTAACGGTCAACACGGCGCTGTGCCGAGTGGATTGCAGCAAAGAAGCTCTCCTGCAAAAAGTCACCGTCAAAGCCCGAAGTGGTCAGGCGGATGGCACCGTTCGAGGCACCGTTAAACTTATCAACCATCTGACCGAGGGTCTCAATGGTGGCGGGCATGATGTATTCGTTGAATACCTGCATCTGCGAAAGCGACATAACAATCAGTCCTATTCTGGAAGGTTAGGGAACATTTGCTTGATGGCATTCACCCGCTGAACCTTATCGCCGCCAAGGTTGCCCTTAGGCTGCGCTGCGGCTCCGCCATTGCCACCGGAGGCACCGCCACCGGAATTAGCAGGGGCAGAAATGAAGTGCTTGCCTTCATCGCTTGCGGCCCACTCTGCAACAGCGTCAATCAGCGGCTTATCGCCCATGAGTGCGGAATAGTCACCGTTGTCGGCCTTAATCTGCGCTTGGCTGCGCAGCATGGCCTTGGCGGCTCCCATAAACTCTGAACGAACCCCAGCCTTTACCAGCGCCTCAGTCAGCCCATTGTCGATGAGGTAAGATTGCAGAGCGCCATCCTTGCTAGTCAGGTCTTTCTGCAACTGCTCAATCGTCTTTGCGGCTTCCTTTTGAGCCTTGGTCAAGTCAGACTTGAGCGCCTCAACTTCTGATTGAAGTGCCGCATAGTCTGCCGGGTCAATCTCAGCGCCCTTAGCCTTAGCCTTAGCCGCCTTGTTTTCGTTCATCAGTTCCCGATTTTTGGCCGTCAGGGCCTCAATCGAGGCTTCGAGTTCTGCAATCCGATCTTCACTCATGTTTTGTCCTCTGGACTATCCACCCCGCAGGGGTTTCTTTTGCCCCGCAGGGGCGGTGTTGCCCCGCAGGGGCGGTTGTTGCCCCGCAGGGGCATAAGTTGTTCCGGCGCAGCCTTCGCAACCAGTGCAATCTTGTAACACCAAAGCGTCACAAATTAAAGCATCATACAATCGGCTCAATGTCACCCTTATAAGACGGGTCATTTACGATTAGAGCCACTCCCTCCATCAGCATCAGGACATCATCCCAATCATCGGGGTCAACTTGGGTGAACAGTTCCTGCATCTCATCCAAGTCGGATTGCATGATGCTGCCACCCTTATCGCTCAGGATGGCCTGAGCCTTATCTAGCGGCTTGTTCATTTAGCAGTTCCTCAATCAATTTGGCGGCATCGGGGTCAACGAGTTTGCGCTTGTCCATCATGTAAAGCGCAAAGTTTTCAGCGAACCACTCAAACTCATCAGTGGTTGAATACTTCGATGCTTGACGGTCTTTGTCGGCCTTGGACTTGCTGGCCCAAATTTGCGTCAGCCTCTTTTCCAGCAATGGCTTCTCAATGAGACGCGATTTGGTCTTGCCATACATCTGGTGGAGATGGTGGGCAAACTCATGGAAAAGGACGCTTCTGGCGCGGTCAACGCCGTTGCTCATGTAGTGGTCAACACCAAATGGGCGCTTGGCGAGGTCATCACCGGGCCTCCAACTGCTAGGCTCAACGTCAGACTGCTTGTTGAGCCGCAGGATTTTGGCGTTCTTGTTCACCTCATTTGCCAGCTTGTTATACTGCTTGATGATGTCGGCCTTCTCAATCCAAAGCCGCTCATACTCATCAGAGCCGCGAGGCACTGAGCGCAACTGGTCATTAATCTCGCTCAGGCGATTGCCAAAGGTGTTGAGGCTGGCCCGCATTGCAAGATTGGCTTCTTCAAGCCGCGCAATGGTGCTGGCACCTGCCTTGGCCCCGACATTTGAAGCGTAACTGGTGAAGTATTGCGGGTTCAGGGTCATAACCCCGTCACCCATTGAGCCAACTGATGCAACGCTGGTCTTGAAGCCGCGCAGGGGCGGCAGACCAAAACGCTTAGACAGGTCATCAATTTCAGGCTTGAGCGCCACCAGCATGGACATGGCCTCATCGCTGAATGCGGTGCTGAGGTTTGATTTACCAATATCAGCCGGTTTCAGGCCGCGATAGACAAGCCTACTCTCAGTTTCATAGGCGGGGTCAGCAGCGCCAAGGGTAAACTGAGCCGTTAGGATTTTCTGCGCTTCCTTGCGCGGAATAACCTTAATTGTGTCGGCATTCACCTCAGGATTAAATGCTGGCCTCGTTACAATGCGCTCAGGCGACTGAGGCGCTGGCTCAGGCTTTGCGGCCACCGAAGCGCCACCATAGCGGCTGCGCAGTTCAGCCAGCGTCAGCGGGTTGCCGCGCTGGTCTAGAAGCTGGTTGAGCGTAATCTTACCAGTGCGCCACAATTCAGCGCGGCCCTTGCCAAGCATCTGGTCAGCAAACTCTGGCGGCTTGCTTTTCAGGAATGCGTCAAAGGTCAGGTCAGCAGCAACGTAGCCATCCATGCTGGCACGGGTCGCTGGTTCAACCTTGTCCTTGATTGCCCCGCCACTCAGTTCCTCAAAGGACTTGGTGATGGGGATGAATGTTGAGCGGCAGTTCCAGTGCGCTGGCGGGCCACCATTCCAAGGGATTTTGTGGCCGACAGGCTTAAACTCTGGATACGTCCAAGTCTTTCCTGAGCGCACAATGCAGATGTCAGAGGTGCGGCTATCCAAAGTGGACACCCATTGCACTTCCTTAATAATGTCAGCGTTGGCTTCCAGCGCGGCTAGGCGGGCATCTTTAGCCACCGTCTGCACGGCAGTGCGGGTGATAGCCATCGCATCACGGCGGCTCTTGGCGATGGGTTCACCGCCCTTGTCGCCAATGCCAATGAGCGCCTTGGCAATCTGAGAGTTGGTCTGGCCCAGCAGCACACCATTCTTAACGGTTCGCTCAACGTCAAAGCGGGTGCTTTCATTGAGGCGCGAGAACCAATCGCCAATCGTAGCGCCCTGCACCAGTGCGCTTTCAGCGATGCTGCCAATGGTCGAGGCTTGCGGCAGAACAACGTCAATTCCAACACCAGCCATCGCATCGCGGAAAAACTCTGCCTCAGCAATGCCGAGGTCAGTCAAGTCAGGCGACTTGATGTTGATGAGGGCCTTGAGTTCAGCAATCGCCTTATCAAGCCGCCGCCCCTGATACTCTGACAGTTCCTTGCCCTTTAACTGCTTTTCAAGCGCAGCAGCGATAGCATCAAGCTGCTGGTTAAGCTGGATGCTTTGCCCAGCAATAACCCGCTCTAGGAGCAATTGCCTGATGACAGACAGGTCAAGGAGTTTGTCAGAGACGTTCATTGGCTTGCCGGGTTCCCGTGGCGGGCAATCAAGAATTGCTCAAATTGGTCAATTCTCTCTTTGGTCGCCTCAATATCGCAAGTGCCATCTGGCTTGAACACCGCTGGCACCTCAAAATATGCGCCATTGCTGAAATGGCCCTTGGCGAACCAATCCATGACGCATGACGGATATTGAATTTCTATGTCCACACTAGGTTCCTTGTTGCCCCGGAGACGTAGCCATATGGGTTATCAACCGTGAAATAAATCCATTGAGCAAACGAACCCCAATCGGTGTAAAACCAGCTAGTCCTTGGGTAATTCATTTCACCAATTTTTAGGTTGTTCCACCCGCTGTTCGGCCAATAGCCAAGCACGTTAAACTCAATCCATCCGCCATAGGGCGCAACAAAAATAAGCTGAGAATAGGCAGTGCCAGAGACGGCCCAATTGAGCGGTGTGACACCGCCAAAATTGCCCCGCGAATAACCCCAGTTCTCACCATTCGTGCCTACAGTGACAACCGCAGACGCAAGCGAATTTGACTTGCCATAAAGGTTAGCCATGCCGATTGCGCCAGAAGGCACCCCGGCCAATGTCCGCACTGCCGTTTCGCCAAGCGAAATTAGGGCAGTCGATGACCGCCCTAGTTCCGTGTTGACGTTAGCAAGCGAAATTGCGCCGGAGGATGGGAGCGTCATTAGTTAATCTGCGCCTGTGCCTGAGCCATTACGTTGCGAATAACAGGGTCGGAAATGCGGTGCGGCAGTTCACCAAGCGCCCGGAAAATGATGTTCACCTCATCAACCGACAGGGTAAAATTCAATACCGGAGGCTGCATCTGCTGCTGCGCCTCATCAAACTTGTCGAGTTCTTCATTCATGCTTTGCATCCTTTTGCATGGTGGTTGTTATTCAGTGGGGGCAGACCAAGGGAATTGGTCGCCATTCACTTCCTGAGCATTGAGCGTCTTTTCGTTAATCTGGCGCATAATCTGGCCGTCAACGTGTTCCTTGTAGGAACCAGCAACAATGGTCTCAATCCAGCCGAGAACCTGAGCCTCAGTCAGATTTTCGTATGCCGTAAAGTTCTCAGGGTCTACCTGAGCCGGGTCAAACGGGGTTGCGCCAGTGAAGGTGCCGCTAACACCATTTTCATCAGTGCCAGTGCATTCCCAATGGGTCTGCACGATAACCCCGGAGAGGCCATCAACGTCAGCCTTTTTGAGAGACTTGAGCGCCCAAGTGTAAGTCAAAGCCATGTCATTCGCTCCTAGCTGCTGCTTCAAGGCTTTCTACCTTGTTTGCAAGTTCTTTAATAGCCTCAATGAGCAGAGGCACGATGCGCGAGTAATCAACCGTAAGGTAATTTTCGCCACTCTTTGAAGAGATGGTGCCATCCTCAGCAACGTCATAATCAAACGGCGCTAGGTGGACAGCCTCAGGCAATACGGCCTGAACCTGCTGCGCTGAGACACCAACTTGCTGGCGGTCATTGGCATAACCGACAGCCCGCGCAGTTTCGTTCTCAACATAGGTAAAGCCTTCAAGTGAAGCCACCTTGGCGAGTGCATTATCAAGCCCGCCCGTTTTGGTCTTTAGCCGCTCGTCCGAGTAATATGCGGTGATGTTGCCAGCGCAAGCAGCGTCACGCGATGCGCCAAAGACATAGAAGTTGTCATTCAGCGCAGAACCTGACCAATTGTTGATGCGGAAGTCATTACCCCAAGCAAAGATGCTGACATTGCCGCCGTCATCCTGCGAACCATCAGTGGTGAAGGCAATCTTGCGGCCATTGCCTGACAGCCAGATGTTGTCCTCAGCCCAAACGCAACCCTGATAAACAGAGGCAGCGCCACCAAGCGCCAACCGCACAAAACGAGATGTGCTGTTAGGGTCGCAATAGTAACCCGTGTCATTGGTGTCATAGAAAATGGTGCCGCGAACATCGGCTGCCCCATAAAGTGCAGCAACATACAAAGACCTGCGGCCACTTGTAATGTCACCCTGAGCGCCAAGGACAAAGTTGCCGCTGGCATCCATGTAAATGCGGGCAGCAGCGCGACTACCCCAGTGGAAGTTAATGCCGGGGGCATAAGTGGCAGCGGATTGGCTTGCACCAACTAGGCCAGCCTCGCGCATTTCCAGACCGCCAAAAACATCATTTGACGGGCTGGCAACATTCATCTGGAAGCCACCCTTAATCCAGCTTGCGCCAGCAGGGTCTAGGTAAGCAGCGGTATCGTTGGCATCATAAAGGATGGTGCCGTAAAGGCGGCCATCAGAGGCAAAATACTTACTGCCAATCCACTCATCCTCTTGGAGCAAGCGCCTCCAAGCTGAATAGGTGCCATCCTGCTTGCGGCGAAGCCACATTGGCTCATTGGTGTTAGATGTTGGGAAGAACATCTGCACATTCCAGCTAGAGTTCAGCCGGATAATGTGGGCGTGTCCGTAAGAACCTGTTGGCGTGTTATTGCTTGGGCCAAAATGATAATAACCACCGTAATGGTCATCATTCATTGAGCCGGGATATGTGATCTCCTCGGCCACGCGCCATTTATATAGATTGGTCAAACCATTCGGGTCTACATACCAACCAGTGTCATTGCTGTCATAGAACATAGGGGCGCGGACATCAGACCGCACCAGAAGGTTGCCGCCCTCAGTGAGCGACATATCCTCCACCTCATTGGCACCGCCAGTTAGGCCGGTGTCATTGCGCCGCCAATACCAGCTATAGCCGCCAGTTTTCTTGACGTAAGCAATGTGCGGCGATTGGTGCCAGTGGTATTGGAAGTTGCCGTTGGAGAAAATTGGCTGCGCCGTGCCGACATTCAATCCGTTGATGACTGAGGTGCTGGCCGGGTCAAGGTAATAAGCTGTGTTATCAATGTCGTAATAGATGTTGGTGCGAACGCCATTGGCAATGTTGAGCAGCCCGCCACTTTCCTGAATGCGGGTGTCAAAGTCCTCACCAGTGCTATTCTTAAAATCAATGTAAGCACCACCACTAGAGCGGGTAATCTCAATGTTGCCATCAGATGCTAGGCTAACTTGATGGCTACCAGCATTTACGGTCAGCGCACCACTCATGGTATCGCCAGCCTTGTTTACCGGGGTATAGCCAAGCGCAGTTGTCACCATGCTTGAGTTGATGCCGGTGATATATCCAGCCGGGTTGCTGCTGTTGTATGGCGTATAGCCCAGCGCCCCAGTGACATCGCCGCTGGTCAGCGTGACAGCCCCAGTGCGGCTATTGAAGCTAAGGACACCAGTTGCCGCATCAGCGCCCACCTCAATGATAGAGGCGGTGCCGCTGTCTTTCCGCATATAAACCTTGCCATCATAGGTGTTGATGGCGAGTTCACCCAACTCAAGGTCAGCCAGAGTAGGAACCTTGCCGGGGACGGCGCTGCGCTTAAACTTCAAAAGTGCCATGTGGCTTCCCTTTCGTGGCTATCTAGCCGGGATGATATCTAGAACGTGCCGAGGTCAACCGTGCCGACAGCAAGGGTCACGTAACCGTTGCCAGCGTCCTTAGTCCACGACAGTGAACCATTGAGGCGGATGACACCGTTCGTGCCGTCAGTCCCCCAGATGTAGCCAGCAGTCCCGCCAGCAACCACGGCAACCTTTTCGTCAGTGTCGCCATTGGGGATGTTCAGTGCCGTCTTGAAGTCGGCAATGGTGATTTTCTTTTCCTTGATGCCGGTCGCGCTGGCATCGTGGATAATGAGAAGGTCAGCAGCGCCATCAATGGCACCGATAGCGCCAAGGTCATCAATGGGCGGCACGATTGGCTGCGAGGTGGTCGCGTCAATCGCAACGTGCATGGTTGAGCGGTCAGTGGTGAAATGCTGCTCACCAGCCAGCATCCCTGAGGTCGGCAGGTTAGCCTTGAGACCGCGCTTGATTTGAATACGTGCCATCTGACCTATCCTTAATTAAATGTGCCGCCGTCTAGAATGCCGGGGGTGTTGCGCCAAAGCCCAGTGCTTCCGTCATACTGCAAAATGTCCTGATTAAGAACACCTGAGATGAGGACATCATGGATTTCGTCCAGTTCGTAGCCGTTCTGCACTTTGACGAATAGCTTGCCGTGGTTGGCATGGGCATATTCGACAACAGCCACATAGACCAAGTGCGCTGGTGCATGAGGCTTTACCCCAGTCATTCCGCCCGGTGTGTTCGGGCTTAGGTAAAGCTGCTGACCATCAGCATAGGCTGAGGTGTCAACGTCAGCGAGATAGCCAAAGCTGAGGACATACCCGGTGGCATTGTTAGGGATTAGGTCAGTAGTCAGGCCAAGCGTCTGCGCACTGGTTGCGTCAGAAGTGGCAAGGGCCAGCGAAATTTCTGATGTCTGCCCAGTAGCGCCGCTGATATAGACCGCAGTGCCTTTAGGGATGGCAGCGCCAGTGCGGTTACGGACAAGGGCCACCACGTTTGTAGTGGGGCCACCGCCACCACCAATAACGCTCAGGTCAACCGTGCTGTCAGTCTGGCTAATGGTGACAGTGCCATCAACCGAGGTGATTGAGCGGATGCCACCGCCGCCGCCACCATATCCACTCTTGGGCTTGGGCAGTTCAATCTGAAACTCTTGGCCGTCAGTCAGCGTTATCCAAAAGGAAGTTTCTTCACGCTGCTCAACAAGAGCGATGCCAATGCCATCAGCGCCAGCAGCCCCGTCCCGGCCATCACGGCCATTAGCGCCATTGGCACCATCACGGCCATCAGCGCCATCACGGCCATCAGCACCAGCGGGGCCGCGCAGACTTTCGCGGTTAATCTCAAACCAGAGGTCAACCGCAAGCTGAATTTCTTGCTCTGTTGGGGCGCGTCCGGGTGCGCCGTCTTTGCCGTCTTGTCCGTCCTTGCCATTCTCAGGCTGAGTGATGTTTTCCAGCAGCCAAGCAGCAGCAGCAGCTTTGACTTCCTCGTCGCTAACAGGAGGTGCATCTTGCCCCGGCTCCCCTTGCGGCCCCGGTTCACCTTGAGGCCCCGGCATCATAGGACGCGAGGCAGCATCGTTCACGCGCTGGTTTAGCGCAGCGACTGCCTCAACGAGCGAGGCAATGATTTCCTCGCTAACCGCCACGGGTTAAAGCCCCAAGCGGCGGCGGATGTTGTCCATCAAGCCCTGCTCTTGGACTTGGTTATGGTCTGGCTCCTGAGGCCCAGAAGGTGCATCAAAGCTAGGCCCTTGGTCGGCAAGCTGCGCCTCATATTCCTCAAACTCCATCTCTGGATTGACCAGTTCACCGCGCTGGAAGTTTTCAAACAGGACGGACAGCGGCATTGCGTCACCCTGATAGGCTGACAGCAGGGCAGTGACCATCTGCGGCTGCATACGGGCAGCGCCAAAGTCCGTGTTAAGCGTCAGGCTGGCATCAGCAGGTGCGCCAACCCATTCCGCCATCCAGTTCAAGCAGCGGGTCAGGCTGTCAGAGGCAGCGCGGCTGATAGAAGCCAGAATAGACCGCTCACCAGCGGTGCGCAGTTCGATGGTGCCGAATGCCTCATTGGTCTTTTTATCATCAGCCAGCATTCGAGCGCCAAGGACAGCCATGCGCTGCTCCTTATCCTTCATGGCTTCGCGCAGCGTCTTGAGGCCGTCACCCTTAAACTCAAGGTATTCGGCTTTGGCAGAGGGGTCAGGGAATACCCAAGCGGTCATGGAGCCGACAGACAGTGCCTGACCCTCAGTAAGCTGCACACCAGCCACGTAAGGGGTCGGCAGACCAGTGAAGTGCAAGCCATGCTCATAATCCGCGCTGTTGCGGTAATGACCAAGGTTGGTGTCAACCAAGTCCAGCATGGGCGGCTTCTGCACATCAGCAGAGGCGCTGTTAGCCCCAAGGATGACAAACGGGATGAAGTCCATGCGCTGACCCTGCTTGAGCGGGAAAACCTCGCTCAGAACATTGTCGTTCTCATCCATGACGCGCTGACGATAGCCTTCAACGGTCAGGTCAAGGACGCGATAACGCACCTCCTCAACCACCTCAAATTCGTTCTTGGGAACCTGAGCGGTTTCGCGCAGCACCACCATCGTCAGCACCTGAGCGCCGTTGATGTAGCTAACCCGCCAGTTGATGATGCTCTCTGCCGAATACCAGCGCAGGAATGGGCGCACGTTCATGGCCTCAGCCATCGCAACGGTCAGGCCATTGGTGTCTACCTGAGGGAAGTCGGCCATTACGCCAACCCGGCCAACTGCAAGCTGCTGGTCAACCACCTGTTCCGAAAATTCGCGCAGGTTGATGCCGGACAGCGTGATGTCAGCCTCATAAGGCTCAATCGCAGTCGGCAGCTTGATAACCGGGTCTTTGGCAAAAATCATGCCGGTGAAGGCATCAAGGGTGCGGCCAGTGGCGTTAAAGAAGTTGGCCCGCTCCTGATAGGCCATGTATTCGCTATCAGTCTGGTTCGACAGGCGCGGCAGATAGTCATTGCCGGTAAAGACCGGATTGTAGAGGCTGCCAGTGTAGCGGGTCGAAGTCCGCAGGTTCTTGATGATAGCGTCACGGCCAGCAATGACATCGCGGCAACGCTGCCACTTATAACGGTTTTCGTCATAAGCCTTATGGGTGGAGGTGACGCTCATTTAGACCCCTGCAATCTGCGCGAATGTAACGGTTCCCCGTCCAATAGCATACTTGTAGCTGATGAAATAGCCGAGCGCATCATTTAGATGGTCGAAGCCAGCGGTTTTATCAGGCTCACCCTTTTTGTCATATGCCTGACGCTCCAAACCTTCCACGGTGTTAGGGCAGTTGTCTGAATTGACCAGCAGTCTGCGCTTGCCCTGATTGTGGATGACTTGGTTCACCGCCATGACCCTATCCTTCACCGCAGGGTTTTTACTATTTGCCAAAACCGTGAAGTTTGCAGCCCGCAAAAGCGTGATGTCAGATAGGCTGGCATTGACGCTCTTGGTAGCCCCGCCTGATGCGTCAGGGTAGACCGTGATGGGATGGCCGGGGAAACGCTCTTTCAGCCGCACAATCATGGTCGGGGTGTCTCTGACCCCAGTTAACTCATCAAGCGCCATAGGGTCGCCATTCCTGACCACACAAATGACGGCGCTCATGTTGTTCACGTTAAAGTCTAGGCCAATATGGAGCGGCTCTCGCTCCCTGATTGTCTCAAACGTGCAATTCAGGTGGCGGTCAAACTCTGGATAGACGCTGCCAGCGGTCAGGTTAACAAACTCACCGTCCAGATAGGCGGCAAGCTGCGATGACGAATATTGGCGCTTGAGGCTCTCAATGTAGTTCTTGGGCAGGTATGGGTTGCTGCTGGTCGGGGCCTTGATGAGTTCAAAACCCTGCTTTGGTTCCTTGCCCCATGTGTCATAGACAAAGTTGAAGCCCTCAGGGGTCGATGCGGCGGCAAGGGTGTTGTCAGCGCCATCCTGCTTTTTCTGGCGGCAGCGGGCCAGCATCTTAGCCCAAACGTCCGCTGCCTGACTGCGCTTGAGCGTGTCGATTTCGTCAATCACTCCATCAGCAATCTCAAAGCCAACCATGCGCTCAGGATTGTCGGCAGAGCGAAAGATAATCTGAGACCCGTTGAACAGCCGCAGGATGCTGTCAGTCTTGTTGAGGTCATATTCCATGCCCCACTCATCAAGCATCCCGGTGAAGCGAGGCCATGCAATCAGCTTCACTAGGTCATATGTCGGCTCAACAAAGCCGAAGTTCATTCCGGGGTATTGCAGCGCCTTGACCAGTGTGCGGGCGACAGCAGCCTGAGACTTGCCAGCCCCATAGCCAGCAACGAATGCCGGATGGGGCTGGTCAGTGAAAACGAAATGTTCCTGAGGCTCAGTCAGGGTCAGGCTTATCTGCATTTGCTCTTTTCACGATGAGTTCAAATTTGCTGACATCAGCCTTGATGTTCATATGTGCGGGCAGAACCTTGCCCAGCAGGGTCATGTATGATGCGGGCTGCTCAATCGCCATCTTTGCCAGATAGTCGGCACCACCAACGGTTTCAAAGCTAACCTCAATAGCCTCCCTGAGCGTCTTGGTCACTTTGTTAACCGCGCCTTTGGGCCGCCCAAGCCCAGCGCGAGGCGGTTTCTTTTTACCAGAATTAGCCACTACTTTACTGTCAGCCATAACCTTGAGCCTTACTTTGCTTTCTTGGCTTGTAGCTTATCACGCATGGCAAATGAAACCCTAAGCAGCCAGTTGTCATCCTGCTCACCGTTTCGGATTTGCCGGATGAATTCCTCATTGCCGTGGTCAATAGCAATGATGTCAGCCAGAGCGTTTCTCACTTCACTGTCAGTCAAAATCTAATCTCCTCAGGTTCCCAATCATAAATGTCCCAACCAAACTGAGTGAACAGCCAGTGGCGCAGGGCGGCGGTCATTGCGTGTCTCTCAGTGCGGCGCGGGCGATGTCCGATTGCTTTGAGCCAAGCGAAAAGTCACCGCGCAAGTCCGTCCGTAGGCGGGCAATCTGCATCAACGCTTCCCGCAGCCGCTCGACCTCGGCAGTCAGGGCTTCGATGCGGTCGGCGGCTTCGGTCATCGTCTCGTTTGCGTCGTCGATATAGAAACTGCCCTCACCATTTCCGGCATCGGGATCACAACACGGCACACCATTGTGTAAACGCTCAATCAGATCGTCGCTCATTTCCCGTCTCCTGTGAGTGCGGCGCGGGCTTCACGGATGCGGCGCAGTTCTGCAATATGCTCTGTCCCCTGCATG
>JACCDY011178860.1_pt1 | contig 38506 bp, 41 predicted proteins | sample 7446391 | NCBI WGS metagenome assembly JACCDY01 (sample SAMN15323451, study PRJNA562643) | freshwater metagenome | isolation source: river surface water | place: USA:Blue River Watershed | collected 2017-08-18 | reverse complement strand
GGTGCAGGCCTTGCATGTGCTGCCGCTGCTGCTGGTGATGCAAGTGGTGCAGGTGCTGATACAGCTGGCCGTCAGCGGCAAGATGCCGGGCCTGCTGTACTTCGTGCAGAGCTTCGTTTCCACGCTGCTGTGGCCGCTGGTCTGCTGGCTGCTGCTGGCGCCGCAGCGCCGCGCGGTCGACCACGACGAAACGCGTCCGATCTGACGCGCACCTTTCATACGTAGCACCCGGGGACTGGTCACGTGACCGAGATCAAAGACACAGAACGCGAGTTACAGCTGTTCCGCCTGCGCCTGTCCGTGGCCGGCCTCGTGGTCTTCATCTGCTTCGGCCTGCTGATGCTGCGCTTTGTCTGGCTGCAGGCGGTCCGCCACAGCGAGTATTTCGAGCGCGCCGAGAGCAACCGCATCTCGGTGGTGCCGGCCGTGCCCAACCGCGGCCTGATCATCGATCGAAACGGCGTGGTCCTCGCGCGCAACTTCTCCGCGTACACGCTGGAAATCACGCCGTCCAAAATCACGCGCCCGATCGACACCGTGATCGACGAGCTGTCGCAGCTGGTCGACATCCAGACGCGCGACCGCAAGCGCTTTCGTCGCCTGCTCGAAGAATCGAAGACCTTCGAGAGCTTGCCTATCCGTACCCGCCTGACCGACGAAGAAGTCGCGCGCTTTGCCGCGCAGCGCTACCGTTTCCCCGGCGTGGATATCCAGGCGCGTCTGTTCCGTCAGTACCCGCTGGGCCAGACCGCTTCGCACATGATCGGCTACATCGGCCGCGTCAACAAAAAGGAAGCGGAACGCCTCGAGGAAAGCGAAGACGCGGCCAACTACCGTGGCACCGAGTACATCGGCAAGGAAGGCCTCGAGAAGAGCTACGAGCGCGAGCTGCACGGCATCACCGGCTACGACGAGATCGAAGTGTCGGCCGGCGGCCGCGCAAACCGAACGCTGTCACGCCATTCGCCGACCCCGGGCAACAACCTGATCCTGTCGGTCGATATCGAGCTGCAGAAAATTATCGAGAAAGCCTTCGGCGACCGCCGTGGCGCCTTGGTCGCGATCGAGCCCGAGACCGGCGACATCCTCGCCTATGTGTCGATGCCGACTTTCGACCCGAACCTGTTTGTTGAAGGCATCGACGCGAAGAGCTGGGAAGATCTCAACACCTCGCTCGACAAGCCGCTGCTGAACCGCCCGCTGATTGGCAGCTATCCGCCGGGCTCGACCTTCAAGCCCTATATGGCGCTGGCGTCGCTGGAGCTGGGCAAGCGCACGCCGGAGATGGCGATCTCGGACCCGGGCTACTTCTGGTTCGGCAACAACAAATTCCGCGACGACAAGGAAGGCGGGCATGGCCGCGTGGACATGTACAAATCCATCGTTCAGTCATGTAACACCTACTACTACAACCTCGCCAACGACCTCGGCATCGACGCAATCCACGATTTCATGAAACCGTTCGGCTTCGGCCAGATCACCGGCATCGACCTCGACAACGAGCGGCGCGGCGTGCTGCCGTCGCCGGCATGGAAGAAGAACACCTTCAAGCGTCCCGAACTGCAGAAATGGTATGCGGGCGAAACCATTTCGGTCGGCATCGGCCAGGGCTACAACTCGTTCACGCCTCTGCAGCTGGCGCATGCGGTATCCAACCTCGCCAACAACGGCGTGGTGATGAAGCCGCACCTGGTGAAATCGGTCGAGGATGCGACCACCAAGGCGCGCAGCCTGACGGTGCCCAAGGAAAGCTACCGGATACCGCTGAAGCCCGAGAACATCGAAGTCATCAAGAACGCCATGATCGGCGTCACCAAGGAAGGCACGTCGGCGCGCTCGTTCGCGAATGCGCCTTACGTCTCCGGCGGCAAGACCGGTACCGCGCAGGCGGCGGCGATGAGCCGCACCGTCAAATACGATGCCAGCAAGATCGCCGAGCGCTTGCGCGACCACTCGCTGTACGTCGCCTTCGCGCCCGCCGACAAACCGAAGATTGCGCTGGCCGTGATCGTCGAGAACGCCGGCTTCGGCGCGGCGGCGGCGGCACCGATTGCGCGTCTGGCGATCGATTACTACCTGCTGGGCAAGCGTCCGGACGAACCGGTGGCCAAGGTCGAAGGCAGCATCAATGGCCAGAACGGCCCGACACCGGCGACCGCGCCTGATCTGGTGAAGCCGGCCACGCCTGCGACACCGGCCTCCGCCCCTGCGGTGGCTCCCGCCGCGCCTGCCTTGCCAGCCAAGCCCGGCGCCGCTGCTGCCGTGCCGGCACCTGCGACCGCGCCTGCCGCGCCGGCCAAACCCGCTGCCGCCCCGACAGCTCCGGCACTGGCACCCGCGCCCGCCGGCCCGGCCAAACCGGCGACAGTGCCAGCTCCGACCGTTGCCCCGGTCGCCACGCCCAAGCCCGCACCGGCATCTGCTGCGCCAGCATCGGCGCCTGGCAGCGCCAAGCCGCCCGCAGGCACGGCACCCTCGGCACCTGTTAACCCGCCTGCCACGCCGAATGCAGCGACACCGGCCCCATCCCATGCCCCGGCGCCCAGGACAACGCCCACGGCGGCATCGACATCCGCCACGCCTGTGTCGCCGGCTTCTGCACCGGCGGCGAAGGCGACCGGTACACCCTTACCCGCGAAAGCAACAGCGGCCGCTGCGCCTGCAGCCCCTGCGACTGCAAAGCCGGCACCTCAGCCGGTACCGCCGCCTGCGCCTGCGCCCGCCAAGCCCGCTGCAGCCAATGCGCAATCGACGCGTGCCACGAACGTCAGCAAGCCGGCCGCCGGTACGCGCAGCGATGACAGGAGCGAACCATGATGTCCCTCGGTGACGGCAACCGTACTCATTTGCTGGAATCACTGCGCCGGCGTTTCTTCATCTTCGATCGCTCGCTGACGATCATCCTCGGCCTGATCCTGCTGTTGGGTTGTCTCGCCGTGTCGTCGGCGGCGATGGACTTTCCGGGCCGCTTCGAGGGCCACCTGCGCAACATCCTGATCGGCATCATCGTGATGTGGTTCGCGGCGATGATCCCGCCGCAAAAGCTGATGCGCTTCGCGCTGCCGATCTACATGTTCGGCATGGCGCTGCTGGTCGGCGTCGCCTTGTTCGGCCTGGTGAAGAATGGTGCGCGTCGCTGGATCAACATCGGCGTCGTGATCCAGCCGTCCGAGATCATGAAGCTGGCACTGCCGCTGACACTCGCGTGGTATTTCCAGAAGCGCGAGGGCATGATCCGCTGGCGCGATTTCGGCGTGGCCGGTTTGCTGGTCATGATGCCGGTCGCCCTGATCCTGCGCCAGCCTGACCTCGGCACCGCGATGCTGGTGGTGTCGTCCGGCTTCTTCGTGATCTTCCTTGCCGGTCTGTCGTGGCGACTGATTGTCGGCATCGGCGTCGCCGGCCTCGCCAGCCTGCCGCTGGTGTGGTCGATGCTGCATGACTACCAGCGCAACCGCATCATGACCCTGATCGACCCGACATCGGATCCGCTCGGAAAAGGCTTCCACATCATCCAGTCCACCATTGCGATCGGGTCCGGTGGCCTGATCGGCAAGGGCTGGCTCAACGGTTCGCAGGCCCACCTCGAATTCATCCCCGAGCGCACGACGGACTTCATCTTCGCGGTCTTCTCCGAAGAATTCGGCCTGCTGGGAAATGGCGTGCTGCTGGTGTTGTACCTGCTGTTGATCGGCCGTGGCCTGATCATCGCCGCCAACGCGCCAACCCTGTTCTCTCGTCTGCTGGCCGGCGCGCTGACGCTCGCCATCTTCACCTATGTGTTCGTCAACATGGGCATGGTCAGCGGTATCCTGCCGGTGGTGGGCGTGCCCCTGCCTTTCGTCAGCTATGGCGGCACCGCGTTCGTCACCTTGTCGCTGGGGGTGGGCACGCTGATGAGCATCCAGCGGCATCGCAAACTGGTCCAGACCTGACCCCGGGGGAGCATTGGCTAACGCTGTGGCAAATGTGGCGGCAGGCGGCATCGCGCGACGGCTGTGGCGGGGCTGGCCACTGGCCTTTGCCTTGCTGCTGTCGGCCTGCACCACGGTCGACTTGCATCAGCAGAGCCCCGCCCCGGTCGCAAAGCCGGCGCGCGGCCCGCAGCCTGCGGCAAGCACGGCGCCGGGCGAACCGGCAACGCCTGTCCCTGTCCCTTCGCCATCGGCCGCGAAAAAGCCCGGCGGCTACTACCAGGATGACGGCCCGGCCGACAAAGTTCCCGAAGGCTTGCTCGAGACGCCGGATGCCGAGCCCAAGGTTGAACCGATCGCGAAAGGGCCGAGCAAGCCCTATACCGTCTTCGACCAGACCTATGTGCCGATCACGGATAACCGTCCGTTCGTGCAGCGCGGCGTCGGCAGCTGGTATGGCAAAAAATTCCACGGACAAAAAACCTCGTCCGGTGAGATTTACGACATGTTCAAGATGACGGCCGCGCATCCGACGCTGCCCATTCCGTCGTACGCGCGCGTGACCAACCTGCGCAATGGCAAGCAAGTGATCGTGCGCGTGAATGACCGCGGGCCTTTCCATTCGCAGCGCATCATCGATTTGTCTTACACGGCGGCGCTGAAGCTCGACTACATTCGCGGCGGCAGCGCCGAGCTCGAGGTCGAGCGCCTGCTGCCCGACGAGATCGCACGCCTTCAGGCCTCCCGGCGCGGCAAGCCTTCCGCACCGGCCGATGCCGACAACGACGCGATCGGCAAGCTGGCGGGCAACCCGTCGCAGCCGCCGGTCAATGCGGGTACGGGAGGCTATTTCCTGCAGTTCGGCGCGTATTCGCAAGAGCAGAATGCGCATGCGATGCGCGAGCGCCTGATGGCCGGCTGGCCGTCCGGGATGCCGCAACCGATGGTGGTGCAGAGCCAGGGCTTGTACCGCCTGCACGCCGGGCCCTTCGAGAGCCGCGAGCTGGCGAGCAATGCGGCACGCCAGCTGAAATCATCGTCGCAGATACAGACGACGGTCGTGCAGCGCTAAGCACCGAGCGTGTTCAGCTTTCTTGCTGCGATATCTGCAGCGCCAGCGTGTAGAGCGCGTTCTTTTTCAAGCCGGTAATTTTCGCGGCGAGCGCGGCGGCCTGGCTGACAGTGCATGCTTCCAGCAGGATCGCAAGCAGCTTCCTGGCCTCGTCCATGCCGTCATCGTCCTTCGCAGGCGCGGCCTCGATCAGCAGCACGAATTCGCCGCGCTGGTGATTCGGGTCCGCCGTGATCCATGCACGGGCTTCGCCCAGCTTGCAACGATGCAGCTGCTCGAACAGTTTCGACAGTTCGCGCGCGATCAGTACGCGGCGTTCAGGACCGAACGCGCGTTCACAAGCGGCCAGCGTATCGGCGATGCGATGCGGCGCTTCATAGAACACCAGCGTGGCGGCAGAGGAGGCGAGCGTGGCCAATGCGGCATCGCGCTGCTTGGCCTTCGATGGCAAAAATCCGATGAAGCGGAATTCGTCAGCCATCAGGCCCGAGGCCGACAAGGCGGCGATCGCCGCCGATGGTCCGGCAATAGGCACCACCGTCAAGCCGGCTTCAATCACGGCATCGACGATACGCGCACCCGGGTCGGACACCGCCGGGGTGCCGGCATCCGATACCAGTGCAATGCGTTCGCCGGCACGAAGTCGGTCAACGATTTTTTGTGCGACCTCGCGCTCATTGTGTTGATGGGCCGCGAACATGGTTTTGTCCAGTCCGTAACGGGACAGCAGCTGGCCGGTGTTGCGCGTATCTTCACAAGCGACCGCATCGGCAAGGTCAAGCACCTTCAATGCACGCACCGTGATGTCCGCCAGGTTCCCGATCGGCGTGGCCACTACATACAATGCCCCGCCCGGAAAATTTTGGCGCACAAGTTCATCGGCCAGTGATGCGAGGCTGTCGGAAAAATTCGACGCGGAGGAAGTCATGAAGTCAGTTGCGGTAGGGAGCGAAGTCAGGCGCCGGGTCTGGACGGTGAGACATGCACCCGGCATGTCATACGCAGTTCATCAGGCTATTGTACAAAACTGCTTGTGGCCGGCATGACCCGTGCAAGCGCCACTGCTCTGGGACGCGCGGCAGAAGACCGTGCGCTGGCCTGGCTGCAGGGACAAGGGCTGGTGCTGGTCGAGCGCAATGTGCGCAGCCGGCGCGGCGAGATTGATCTCGTGATGCGCGACGGGGATGTGCTGGTGTTCGTCGAAGTCAGGCAGCGTCGCAGCGCATCGCACGGCGGCGCTGCCGCCAGCATCGGCGCGACCAAGCAGGCGCGCCTGTGGCATGCGGCTGAGCTTTACCTGCTGCGGCGCGCCCGTCCGGCGGCCTGCCGGTTTGATGCAGTCTGCATTGAGGGCGAGACGCTGCAGTGGCTCAAGCACATCCTGTTGCGCGACGCATAACCCATTGCCGGCGGCACCGGAGCCGAGGCTTTATAATTCGACATCATGAACAGGCAACTTTTCCTTGACCATTTCAACGAGAGCGCCGAGCTGAAGATGCAGGCAGCATCCCAGCTCGCGCAGCCGATCGCGCAGGCCGTCGACCTGATGTTCGGCGCCCTGTCCAATGGCAACCGCATCCTTGCCTGCGGCAATGGCGGTTCGGCCGCCGATTGCCAGCATTTCGCCTCCGAGCTGGTCGGCCGGTTCGAGCGCGAGCGCCTGCCGCTGCCAGCCATGTCGCTGGTCACGGATGCGTCGATCCTGACGTCGGTCGGCAATGACCATGGCTTCACCGAGATCTTTGCCAAGCAAGTGCAGGCCTTCGGCCAGGCGGGCGATGTACTGCTGGCGATTTCGACGTCCGGCAATTCGTCCAACGTGATCGCCGCCATCGATTCGGCGCTCGAACGCGACATGCGGGTCGTCGCGCTGACCGGCAAAGGCGGCGGCCAGGTCGGGCAGATGCTGACCGACGCCGATGTGCATATCTGCGTGCCGCATGACCGCACGGCGCGCATCCAGGAAGTTCATTTATTGATTGTTCACTGTTTGTGCGATGGCATCGATGTCGCACTTTTTGGAGGAGATGCCGAATGAAAACTGCAAACACTCAGGCTGTACAAGCCGTCTTCCGTGCACGTCGTCCGCTGGCAGCCCTCGCCTTGGGCGCGCTGCTGGCCACCAGCCTGCAAGGCTGCTTCCCCGTGATGCTGGGCGCGGCAGCCGTGGGCACCGTGGCCGCGACCGACCGCCGCACGCTGGGCGCACAGACTGATGACACCTCGATTCAGCTCAAGGGCGAAGGTCGTGCGGCCAAGATCACCGGCGAACAGGGCCGGGTTGCCGTGACGAGCTTCAACCATGCGGTGCTGCTGACCGGCGAAGTCAAGGATGAAAAAATGAAGTCCGAGGTCGAGCAGCAGATCGCGACCATTGATGGCGTGAAGTCGATCGAGAATGACCTCGCGATCGCCCCCGTTTCCAGCTTCGGTGCGCGCTCGAACGATGCTTTGATCACGGGCAAGGTGAAAGCTGCGATCATCGATACCAAGGATCTGTATGTCTCCGCATTCAAGGTGCACACGGATCGTGGCGTGGTCTACCTGCTGGGTCGCGTGACCCAGCGCGAAGGCAAGATGGCTGCCGAGGTCGCGCGCAATGCGGCCAGTGGCATCAAGAAGGTCGTCAAGCTGTTCGAGTACATCAGCGAAGACGAATTGAAGGATCTGGCAACCCAGCCGGCTCCTGAGCAGAGGGCAGACCAACCGGCGAAATAAGCCGTCGGGACTGCCGGGGCTTGCCGGGCGCCCGGCAGGCTCGCTTCCGGGCAATCGCGACCCGGATGAAGCACGGACAGGGCTGCATGCAGGCTGGCTTGCCTCGCGGCCTTTCGGCTTGAATGGCTGAAATCACTTGTCGGAATATCACGTGCGGCCTCGCCGGATACCCGCGCAGGCCGCTTTGCCATTCTCGCTGGCAAGAGGGGGGTGGCCTATAATGGCTGCTTCACTGTTGCAATTGCAGAGCACTCCATGACCAAGCAAAAAGTCCCGCGCCGTTTCGGTGGCCTTACCATCATCCAGACCATGACGCTGCTCGCCATCCTTGGCGTCGCGTTGTTCTTCGCACTGTCGCTGTTCAAAAAAGAAGCGGCCCCGTCCGTCACCTTCAAGACCCTGAACGGTGAACAGGTCACGACCGCTTCGCTGAAAGGCAAAGTCGTGCTGGTGAATTTCTGGGCCACCAGCTGCAGCACCTGCATCGCCGAGATGCCTGACATGGTTGAGACGTACAAGAAGTATCAGGCGAATGGTCTGGAGCTGGTCGCCGTCGCCATGAGCTACGATCCGCCGAACTATGTGCTGAACTATGCGGCGACCCGCGAGCTGCCGTTCAAGGTTGCGCTCGATGCTGATGGCAGCGCCGCGAAGTCCTTTGGTGATGTGAAGCTGACCCCGACCACCTTCCTGATCGACAAGGAAGGCAATATCGTGAAGCGCTACGTCGGCAAGCCGGAATTCCCTGCCCTTCACCAGTTGATCGAGAAGTCGCTGTCGGCCTGAGCCGACGGACTTTCAGCATTGCCGGCAAGCGGCGCGAAGTCGCTGAACAGGTTGTCAAATTCTATCGGCAAGCCCGCGTCATCAAATAAGCCGGAATCGTGCATGGGCACGATTCCCGGCAGTCGCGGAACAGCGACCCATCGCGCCAGTAACTGCGCGTCCTTCACCAGGTCCTGACACTGCTCGCCGTTGACGGCGCCCGACATGTAGAGGGATGCCAGCAGCGTCCCGAATGCCGACAGCAGTGGCTCATCATGCGTCGTGACTGCGGCATCGAACGCATTCCATGCACGTCGCTCCCCTGCGCCCCCGCGTTGAAGAAAACCGACGCAGGCCTCCGCAGATAAATGGCCGCGTTCGAACAGACGCTGGCAGGCGCCCACCAGGGCTGCGAGGCCCGCGCTGGCACCGGAAGCTTGTGAAAATACGATCTCGCTCCAGCTCTGCGTGGTGCTCATCAGCGAGTCGCAATAGCGATCAGGCAGCCTGTCTGATCCGATCTGCGGCAGATGCCCGGTGGTCAGCGTTGCGGTCAGCCCTTCCACGGCATCGGTGAAATGCGTCACGCACGCCACCGAGCCGCCGAGCAGTGCGGCCGACAGTCCGTTACTTCCTGCCAGGTTGCGGGCAGCGAGGGCGTGATACATCTTCGCTCCCGTGATTGCGCCGCTTTGATACGCATGCAGCAGTCGCCGAAGCGCGTCGCCCAGCGGCTCATGCAGGCACAACAGCATCATCAGGTAAAACCATTCCCCATTGACCAGTTGGGTCTGGCTCAAATAGGTCTGGACTGTCGGTCTCTGCTGTAGCGGACGATGCGCTGAGTTGAATGCATACATTAATGGTGGTCGGCCCGGATCGGTATACCTGCGCAACATCTGAGGATCGATCAGCTGTGTCAGCCGCCAGCCGCGTGTCACATGGAGGATGGCCGGCAGCGAATGGGCCTCGATGCGCCTGCGTGCCAACAGTGCATTCGGATCGGCCAGCGTCGCCGCAAAGACGGGCGGTGTCGTTGTTTTCGCGCTCAGCAACAGGTTGGTCACATGGTTGGTCGATGCGATGTAATAGCTCGCCCATGCCTTGGAAATCTTTCTGACTTTCGCAAATCGCATCAGCAATTCCAGCTCCCGGGCCGCAAAGCTGCCAAAGCCAGCGTCGTCGATGAATACATACCTTTTGCAAAAGGCCATGTCGAGCGTATAGCTTTCGTCACTTGCGCAGTCCAGCTTTGTCGTCAGGTCGGCGGACGTCGCGATACCGGCAACGCCAGCGGCTGATGCGCGGCCGGCCCGCTTCGTCGATGCCCATGTCGTTTCCAGATGCCGTGCGATATGTCGGCAGACGATCGCCTCGCCGTTATGCCGGAAGCGTGCCGCGCCATTCAATTGCGTGTAGTCCGGCGCAGCCGCACCTGGCGCGATATGCGTGTAAGCATGCCCGGGCAGCGCGTGCGCGTGGCTCGGCTGTCCATCGGCATAACGCTGCACCCGCACCTTGCGAAGGCGCAGCATGACCTCGATATCCAGTTCCGTCAGCGCATCCGCATGCACGATGCCCAGGCGGGAGCCGGCGCTGCCTTCGACCCGCTGCAGTCGCGGCAGATCCTTCACATCGAGCGAGTCGCCCGAGAAGTGCGGCAGGTGGAGTTCCCGCAAAGCCGTCATCTGCCGACAGAATGCGGGCAGCTGCCACAGCACTGGCGGCAATCGCAGGCTGGCGACCTCGGCAAGCGCAGTGCCCAAGGCATCTGCTGGCAACATGATCAACGCGCTGGCAGGCAAAGCCGACAAATCCAGGTGATAGGGCGTGTCGGCCAGTTGCCGCAGAATCGAGTCCCGTGTGTGTTGTTGCGAGGGCGTCAGCGTCGTCGCCGACTCGCCGATTCGGGCGGACGGCTCAATCCTGCGTCGTTTGGCTGGCGGTTGCGCGGTTGCCGATGTGTGATGCGTATCCGGCGATCGCGGACGCTTGACGACAGGACTGGAAGAAAAATTCCCGGATTGCATAGCCATCCTCGCTGAGTGGGGACCGCAGCAGCCAGTCTCCGGGGCGAAGATAGATCAGACGAGCGGTCACAGACCGCATCGGTAACGAATAGATCAGGTTTGTTCTAACACAGAGCAACCCCCTATCGGCGATCGATTCGCCGATAGGGGCTTCGACGAGTGTCGGATCATGATTGCTGCCACGGACCGTCAGGTCGGTGCGAGCGATCGTTGGAAGGCAATCGGGTTGGCGCTTTTCGGTCAGCGCCAGCGATCAGCCGCCGATATCGACGCCTGCCTGATGCGCCTGCTGGTCGGCGTGATACGAACTACGCACCATCGCCCCGACGGCCGCATGGCTGAAGCCCATCTTGTTCGCTTCTTCTTCGAACATCTTGAACGTGTCCGGGTGCACATAACGGCGCACCGGCAAGTGGTCGCCGCTGGGCATCAGGTACTGGCCGATGGTCAGCATATCCACGTCATGCGCGCGCAGGTCGCGCATCACTTGCAGGATTTCTTCATCGGTCTCGCCCAGACCCACCATGATGCCCGACTTGGTCGGCACCTCGGGATGCAGTTCCTTGAAACGCTTCAGCAGGTTCAGTGAATATTCGTAATCCGAACCCGGACGCGCTTCCTTGTAAAGGCGCGGCACGGTTTCGAGGTTGTGGTTCATCACATCCGGCGGTGCGGCTTTCAGGATTTCCAGCGCACGATCCATGCGGCCACGAAAATCCGGCGTCAGGATTTCGATGCGGGTGGCGGGGGACTGTTCGCGCACACGTCGTATGCATTCAACGAAATGGGCAGCGCCGCCATCGCGCAAGTCATCGCGATCGACCGAGGTGATCACCACATACGACAGCTTCATCGCGGCGATGGTCTTGGCGAGATTTGCGGGCTCGTTCACATCCAGTGGGTCCGGGCGACCATGACCGACGTCGCAAAACGGGCAGCGCCGCGTGCACTTGTCGCCCATGATCATGAAGGTCGCCGTGCCCTTGCCAAAGCATTCCCCGATATTCGGGCATGACGCTTCTTCGCACACGGTCACGAGCTTGTTCTCCCGCAGGATGTCCTTGATCTCGTAGAAGCGCGTCGTCGGTGATGCGGCCTTCACGCGTATCCAGTCCGGCTTCTTCAGCCGTTCGGCTGGCACGACCTTGATCGGGATGCGAGCGGTCTTGCCGGCGCCCTTTTGCTTGTCGGTCGCGCGGTAATTGTCGGGGGTCGCTGCTTCGGTTTTGTCGGAGGCCATCAAGAAAACTCGGATACGGATTCAGGTGCGGTGTTGTGTTGCTGCCGCCGGGTGCCGGTTCGTTGGCAGGCTGTCGCCGGTTCCGGTGGCAACGGCCGTGCTTTCAGGGCGCAAGGCGATGGATCAATGCATCGGCCAGCGTGCGCTGCACGTCGGCCAGCGGCGCATCGACGCCCAGCGTTTTCATGTCCACGGTCGCAAGGCCCGGATAGCCGCAGGGATTGATCCCGCTGAAAGGCTGCAGATCCATCGCCACGTTCAGCGCTACGCCGTGATAGGTGCATCCGCTGGCGCGTATCTTCAGTCCCAGCGCGGCGATTTTCGCGCCGTTCCAGCGACCACCTGCGCCGTCATCAGCCACATAAATGCCGGGCGCGCCGGGCTTGCGCTCACCCGCGAGATTATACGCCGCCAGCACATCGATCACGGCCTGCTCGATGCTCTGCACGAACTCGCGCGGCAGCAGCTTGCGGCCCGGCTTGCGCAGGTCGAACAGCAGGTAGGCAACCGCTTGTCCGGGCCCGTGATAGGTGACTTCGCCGCCGCGATCGGTTTGCACCAGCGGGATGCCGTGCGCATCGAGCACATGGCCGCGGTCGGCCCCGAGGCCCAGCGTGTAAACGGGAGGATGTTCGACCAGCCACAGTTGGTCCGGTGTGTCCGGCGTGCGCGCATCGGTGAATGCGCGCATCGCGGCAAAGCTGGCTTCGTAAGCTTCGACACCGCGCACGATGACCTGGGGTGGCGTGGCAGCCGCGCCAGCGCGCCCTTCAGCGGCTTGCGCGGTGGTGGCCGGCGGAGCTGCCGTCATGCCGGCTTACAGCACCACCTTGACCATCGCATGCGACGACAGTTCGCGGTACAGGTTGTCGAGCTGTTCGCGACTGGTCGCGCGCACGGTCACGGTCAGCGCGAGGTAGTTGCCCTTCGAGGAAGGCCGCATTTCCATTTTTCCGGCGTGGAATTCGGGGTCGTGTTTCTGTACCACCTCGACCATGGTCTGCGCGAATTGCTCCTGCATCGCGCCCATGATCTTGATCGGGAAATCGCTCGGGTAGTCGATCAGGCTTTCGCGCGGGTTGTTCATGCTCATTCCTTCGTTGCCGACAGCAGGACGGGCGGCGAGATCAACGGTACAGCATCAGGCGCACCGAGTCGAATGCGCGGCCTATGATGGAGGCCTGGTTGACCGGTTCCAGCGCCAGTAGCGGCACTTGGTTGACCAGCTTGTCGTCCGCCATCAGCTTCAGTGTGCCGACGCGCTGGTATTGGGCAATCGGTGCCACCAACGGGTCGGTGCGCTCGATCACGGGCTTGAGCTTTGCAGTCGATCCGCGCGGCAGCGTGATGTAGATGTCGCGCATGAAGCCCAGCTTCACCTCGCCCTGCGAGCCCTTCCACACCGACGGCGTCAGGATCGCCTGGCCTTTTGCATACACCTTGTAGGTGTCGAAATTCATGAAGCCCCAGTTCAGCAGCTTCTGGCTTTCCTGCGCGCGCATCGAGTCGGACTCGGTGCCCAGCACCACCGACACCAGACGGCGCTCGCCGCTGGCGCCGTTCGGGCGTTTCGCGGTCGCGATCAGGCAATAGCCCGCCGCTTGCGTGTGGCCGGTCTTCATGCCGTCGACGGTCGGGTCCAGCCACAGCAGGCGATTGCGGTTGGGCTGCGTGATCTTGTTGTACGTGAAGCTCTTGGTCGAGTAGATCTTGTACAGCTCGGGGAAGTCGTTGATCAGGCGCGTGGCCAACACCGACAGGTCGCGCGCGGTCGAGAAGTTATCCGGGTGCGGCAGGCCGTGCGGGTTCGCATAGCGCGTGCTCTTCAGGCCCATGCGCTGCGCTTCCTGGTTCATCAAGGCGACGAACGCGCCCTCGGTGCCGGCGACTGCTTCAGCCAGCGCAACAGCGGCGTCATTGCCCGACTGGACAATCAGGCCATACAGCAGGTCTTGCACGCGCACCGGCATGCTGGGCTCGATGAACATCTTCGAGCTGTCGCCGTCGACCTTCCATGCATGGGTCGACACTGTCACCAGCTGGTTCAGGTCCAGCTTTTTGTCGCGCACCGCCGAGAACGCCAGGTAAGCGGTCATGATCTTGGTCAGCGATGCCGGCTCGACCCGCATCTCCGGGTCTTGCGACGCCAGCACCTGCCCGCTGGTTGCATCCAGCAGCAGCCAGGAACGCGCGGCGATGGCTGGCGGCGGCAGCGATTGCGCACACGCGACGTTGGCGATGAGGGTGAGCAGCGGGAACAGCAAGGCGCAGGTGGCCAGGAATTTTTTCATTGAAATGCAAAATGAATGCAGGGAGAAAAGGCAACGCGGATTATAGCCTTCGATCACTTGGTACCGCAGTGCACAGCGCGATGTGGCGAGGCCGTCAAGTGCGCGCTGTTGAATGTCCGGCAATGACGCAGGCGGGCCGCCGCCGGCGTCACTTCCGGCGCGCGTTCCAGCTGTCGATCACCTGCTGCTTCACATGGTGCAGCTTGCGGTGGAAGAAATGGTCGGCACCGGGAATCACGACCACGGCCAGGTCTTGCGGACGCGCCCAGTCCAGCACGTCGGACAAGGGAATGGTGTCATCCAGTTCGCCATGCACGATCAGTGTGTCGGTCGGCACCGGCGGCAGCGCCCATTTGCCGGCGGCCGAGCCGATCAGCGCGAGGCGTTCAGCCGGCGTGCCGCGTTCGGCCAGACGCTGCTGCAGCTGCGATTGCACGAAGGTGCCGAACGAAAAGCCCGACAATGCGACCGGCAGTCCCGGATAGCGCGCCACCAGGTGGTCATGCAATTGCAGCATGTCGTCGGTCTCGCCATGACCCGCGTCATGCACGCCGCCCGACTTGCCAACGCCGCGGAAATTCATGCGCACGCTGACGTAACCGAGTGCGACGAAGGCGCGTGCCAGCGTCTGCGCAACCTTGTTGTCCATCGTGCCGCCATACAGCGGATGCGGATGCGCGACCAGCGCAATGCCGGCCGGCGCAGCATCGCCCGGCGGGTCGAGCCGGCATTCCAGCGGGCCGGCCGCGCCGTCGAGCGTGAATTCCTGGGTCAGTGCGTTCATGCGGAGTCGGTAAAGGGCCATCAGATCTTCAGGCGCTCGACGACCTTGCCGCCGACGATATGCGAATCGACGATTTCGTCGATGTCTTCCTTGTCCACATAGGTGTACCAGGTACCTTCGGGATAGATGACCAGCACGGGGCCTTCGTCGCAACGGTCGAGGCAGCCGGCCTTGTTGATGCGCACCTTGCCCTGGCCATTCAGGTTCAGCTGCTTCATGCGCTGCTTCGCATGCTCCTGCGCTTCGCGCGCGCCGCGCTCGGCGCAGCACGGACGACCGTCATCACGGACATTGGTGCAAAAGAAAACATGGTGCTGGTAGTAAGGATCGCTCATCGCTGGTGGCCGGAACCGGCCCTGAAAATGGTCGTGATAGGTCTGCGGTGCCGCAGGCTGCCGCTGGCTGTCTGCAGTCCGGTGGCGTATCGGCGCCGATCGCCGTGCGCTACGGGCGACGCATCATACACCGGGCGCTTCGGGCGTGCGGTGGGCCGGGTGCAGCAGGAACCACAGCCCGAACGCAGGCCAGACGAGCGACAGGAATTGCGCGGCGCCGTTGAAATTCAGGAATTTCCCCTGCACCCATTCCTGCAGCGTCGACAGGAAATACGGATTGGACGGCAGCATGTTCAGCAGCAGCAGGCAGGTGGTCAGTGCGAACACTGCCGCGCGCCGTTGCGCAACCGGCGGCGCGAACGACAGCCCGCCCAGCATTACCGTGCCGACCAGCAAGCCGCTGGCCGCCGATGGCGTCAGCCAGCTGAACGCGTCGTCAGGCGCGAACAGCACCGCGTGCGCGAGCGCTTTCACGGCGACCGCCGCCAGCATCAGGCCGAATGCCAGCAGCGTGCGCGGCGCATGGCGGCGCGTCTGGCACAGCAGGGTCAGCACGGCGGCGGTCATGCCGAGCGCGGTGATCACCACTTCGGCAACCAGATATTGTTCGATGCTGATACTGATGTCGCGCCACACGAATTGCACCAGGTCGATCGGTTCGTCCGACCATTCCGAGACCCACGCCGACAGGGTCGGCAGCAGTTGGCCGTGGCCGAACAGATAAGGCTGCGGGTAGATCTGCGCCAGCGGCCACAATCCGACGATGATCAGCCCGTGGCTGGCCTGGTCCGAGAACCAGTGCTCGCGCAAGGAGCGCAGCCAGCTTTGTTCCAGCAGCGGCACCCGCAATAATTCGCCGACCAGCACGCCGAGCAGGGTGCCGGTGGCATTGGTGATCAGGTCGAGGTTGCTGGGCACGCGCGACGGCAGGTAGCTCTGCAGCGACTCCAGCACCGCCGCCAGCAGGATGCCGGCAGCCGCCGCGACCAGCATCGCGCGCACGCCGCGCAGCGCCGGGTGCAGTGACAGCATCAGCAGCGCACCCAGCGGCACGTAGCCGATCACGTTCACGACCAGGTCGAACACGGTCCAGTAGCGTGGCATCGGCTCCGCCAGCCAGGCCCAGGGCAGCAAGCCGGTGTCACGCCAGCCGGCGAACGGGTAGCAGCTTGCGTAGACAATCAGCAGTGCATAGAGACCAAGGGCGATGCGGGCCGACGCCGATGACTTGCTGCGCGGAGGTACCGCCGGGGCAGGGCTGGCCTGGATCAGGGAGTCGGACATGCGAGCCAGTGTATTGGATGCCTGCTGCCGATACAATGCGCCGCATGACTGATTTCCTGAACGCCGAGCGCATTTCCGGCCTGCTGGCCGGCCTGCCCGGCGGCGTGCCCGTGGCGGGACGACCGCCGCTGGCCATCGAGGTGCTGACCGAAACCGGCTCCACCAACGCCGACCTGCGCGAGCGTGCCGCCCGGCTGACGGGCCCGCTGCTGCTGGCGGCCGAGCGCCAGACCGCCGGCCGCGGCCGTGCCGGCCGCAGCTGGCTGGCCAATCCGGGCGACAGCCTGTGCTTCTCGCTGGCGTGGCCTTGCGCCGGGCCGCTGCAGCGCCTGACTGGTTTGTCGCTGGCGGTCGGCGTCGCGCTGGCGGAATGCTTGCGCGCGCGTCGCATCGGTGGCCAGCCGGGCACGCCGGTGATGTTGAAATGGCCCAACGACTTGCTGGTCGATGGCGCCAAGCTCGGCGGCATCCTGATCGAGACTGCCGGTGCCACGGCGCACGACGGCGTGTGGGTGGTGGTCGGCGTCGGCCTGAACGTGCGGGCGAATGCGACGCGTGATGCCGCGATCGACCAGCCGGCAGCGGCCTTGTGCGAAGCCGGCAGCGGGTTCGACGGCGATGCACTGCTCGCGCAACTGGCGTCGTCATTGGTGCAAGCGCTGGACAGCTTCGACCGTGACGGGCTTGCCCCCTTTGGCGCGCGCTGGGACGCGCTGCATGCGCATGCGGGCCAGACGGTGTCCATCGTCGAACAAGGCCGCACCCTGCACCAGGGAACGGCGCTCGGCATCGACCCCGGCGGCTGCCTGCTGCTTGCTACCGGTGCCGGCATCGTGACAGTGGCGGCCGGCGATGTGTCGCTGCGAGCTGCCGCGGGCAGCCGGAGGCCACCAGCTAGCGAGGGACCACATGCTCCTCATTGATGCCGGTAATACCCGACTGAAGTGGGCCGTCGCCGATCAAGGCGCGGCCGCCGGCCAATGGCGTGCGACCGGCGTGCTGGCCTACGACGAGCTGGCACAGCCGCCCGCTGCATGGCAAGGCGAACAAGAGGCGCTGTTCTCGAACGTCGCCGGTGATGCGGTCGGGGCATCGCTGCAGCAGGCGCTGGCGGCTGCCGGCATTGCCGAGGCGCGGCGTTTTCGTTCCAGCGCCGCCTGCGCCGGCATCAGCAATGGCTACTGCGATCCTGTGCAACTGGGCAGCGACCGTTTCGCCACCCTCGTCGCCGCGCGCCATCGCTTCCCTTCACAGGCACTGCTGGTGGTTACCTGCGGCACCGCGACCACCATCGACGCGCTGGACAGCAGCGGCCGCTTCATCGGCGGCATGATCCTGCCCGGCCTGTTGACAATGGCGAAATCGCTCGCCGTGAATACGGCGCAGCTGCCCGAAGTGAGCGACCTGCGCGTCGCGCACCAGTTCGCCGACAACACGCGCGACGCCATCGTCAGTGGCTGCATGACGGCACAGGCGGCCGCCATCGACCAGGCGCTGCGCTCGCTGCGGGCCAGCGAGCCGCGCGCGCGCTGCCTGCTGTCGGGCGGTGCGGCCGCCTATCTGGCACCGTGGCTCGCGACTTTGCGCCCGACATCCCTGTCTGAGGGCCCTGGCTGCGAGCACATCGATAACCTGGTACTGCTCGGCCTGCACGTGGTCGCGCTGGAGACCCGATGATGCGACTCTTCCTGTTTGCGCTGTTGCTGGCCAACGTGGTGATGCTGCTGGTGCTGCAATCCTTCCGTCCTTCCGGCGTGGAACCGGAGCGGCTCGCGCTGCAGCTGCATGCAGAGCGCGTCAGCGTGCAAAAGGCGGGCAAGGAAGCGGCACCGCCACCCGTCTCCCCGTCATCGCCCTCATCGCCCTCATCGCCCTCATCGTCCGACCCGCCACCTGCAGCGGCATCGGTACCCAAGGCTCCGCCGGCAGCGATGGCGCCCAGGCGTGCGCCCGGCAAGTGCATCGAGGTCGGCGACTTCAATGCGCAGACGGCGGCGAAGTTCGAATCGGCACTGCCCCAGCTGTCGCTGCCGGTGCTGCCGGTCAAGCGCGTGGTGCAGGCATCACCGTCGCAGATCGTGATGCTGTCACCGCAGGCCAGCGAAGCCGCCGCCAACCGTCGCGTTGCGCAACTGCGCGAACAGGGTTTCAAGGATGTATCGGTGATGCGCGAGGCCTCGGCACGGCGCTGGGGCATATCGCTGGGCGTGTTCAGCAAGCCCGAGCTGGCCGATGCGCAACTGGCGTCGCTGAAACAGGCCGGCGTGAGCGACGCGCGTATTGAAGAACACCCGCTGAATTCGAGCCGACTGGCTTACCAGCTGGTGGGACTGGAGTCTGACGCCGGTGACGGCTTGAGGAAGCTGGTGTCAGGCTTTGCCGGCGTCACGCTGCGCGACTGTCCCTGAGCCCGTGACCCGCGCGCGCAGGCAGTCCGGGCAGTAACAGCCGGCCTTGCCACTGTCGGCAGCGGCCTTCAGTTGTTCGGCCGGCAGCGTCGGCAGCCGTGTGCACCAGCACGGATCGGGCGCGCCGGCGTCGGCCATCCCGCACTGGAATTCATTCCCGCAAGCGACGCAAGCGCTCATTTGTCCTCCGTTATCGGATGCCAGCCTAGAGTTGATGGCCGAAAAACGCAAATCCAGTCGCAAGCAGACGCGGGTTTTGGCTTAAAATCCGCGAAAGTTTTTTTCTCATCGATGGTCACCGCAATGCCGACTTCTTCTATCGCCCCCGAGATCAAGGCCGAGATCCTTGCCGAGGCACTGCCCTATATCCGCAAGTTCCACGGCAAGACGATCGTCGTCAAGTACGGCGGCAATGCAATGACGGAAGAGCACCTGAAGCATGGCTTCGCGCGCGATGTCATCTTGCTCAAGCTGGTTGGCATGAACCCGGTGGTGGTGCATGGCGGCGGCCCGCAGATCGACAACGCGCTGAAAAAGATCGGCAAGCAGGGCAGCTTCGTGCAGGGCATGCGCATCACCGACGAAGAGACGATGGAAGTCGTCGAGTGGGTGCTGGGCGGCGAGGTGCAGCAGGACATCGTCATGCTGATCAACCATTATGGCGGCCAGGCGGTCGGCCTGACCGGCAAGGATGGCGGCCTGATCCGCGCGCGCAAGATGCAGATGCCGGACAAGGAACATCCGGGCGAGTTCCTGGACATCGGCTTCGTCGGCGAGATCGAAGCGATCAATCCGGCCGTGGTCAAGGCGCTGCAGGACGATGCCTTCATTCCCATCATCTCGCCGATCGGCTTTGGTGAAGATGGTCAGGCTTACAACATCAATGCCGATGTCGTCGCCGGCAAGATCGCGGAGATCCTGCATGCCGAGAAGCTGATCATGATGACCAACATCCCCGGCGTGATGGACAAGCAGGGCAACCTGCTGACCGACCTGTCGGCGCGCGAGATCGACGAGATGTTCGAGGACGGCACCATTTCGGGTGGCATGTTGCCGAAGATTTCGTCGGCACTGGATGCTGCGAAGTCGGGCGTGAACACCGTGCACATCATCGATGGCCGTATCGAGCATTCTCTGTTGCTGGAGGTGCTCACCGAGCAAGCCTTCGGCACCATGATCCGCTCCCACTAAGCCGTACCCGGGCCGGGTCGCAGCGTTGACACTCTCCGCGCCGGCCCGTCGTTCGCGCAGCCTGGTCTGGTTGTTTGACCTCGACAATACGCTGCACAACGCATCCCACGCGATCTTCCCGGCGATTAACCGGAACATGAACGCGCTGATCACGCGCGTGCTGGCTGACCAGTCCCTGCCCTCCCATCCCGAAGCCGTCAATGCGGTGCGCGTCGCCTACTGGCATCGCTATGGCGCGACGCTGCTGGGCATGATTCGCCATCATGGCGTGCGTGCCGACGATTTCCTGCGCGATGCACACCAGTTCGATGACCTGCGCATGATGATCCGCGCCGAGCGCGGCATCGCGCGGCTGCTGTCGCGCCTGCCGGGTCGCAAGGTCTTGCTGACCAATGCGCCGCGCGACTACGCGCGCGAAATCCTGCGCCACATCGGATTGCACCGGCACTTTGCCGAGCATGTGCCGATCGAGGCGATGAAGGTGCATGGCCAGTGGCGGCCCAAGCCGTCGAAGCTGATGCTGCGGCGCTTGCTGCGCCGCCAGCGCCTCATGCCTTCGCGGTGCGTGCTGGTCGAGGACACGCTCGCCAACCTGAAGTCGGCCCGGGCGCTGGGGCTGAAGACAGTCTGGTTCACCGGCTTCCTGCCGCGCTCGCACCGGCGTTCTCCGTTTGCCGATGTCCAAGTAAAATCCCTTCGTCAACTGCCCGGACGCCTCAGTAGCCTGCGCTAGGGAGGTGATGGAAACATGACCTTTCATGCCGGGCCAGCGCAGCTGTGCGACGGTGGTGCGCCCCCATTCACTGCCCCGACGCCATGGCTTACCACGCGCAGTCACTGATTTTTGTAAATCAGTGCTTCCATAGTGTTACAGTCCGGACAGGCAGACAGCGAGGGGACCGCTGCTGCAGTGAGGGCGGACGGCGACGAGCCGCGACGAGTTTTGCCGGACCAATAACGAACATGCCAAACATGAAACCGGGTGAACGCAAGCTGCAGATCCTCCGGGCGCTGGCCGAGATGCTGGAAAACCCCAAGGGCGAACGCATCACCACCGCCGCGCTGGCCGCGAAGCTGGAGGTGTCCGAGGCCGCGCTCTATCGCCATTTCGCCAGCAAGGCGCAGATGTACGAAGGGCTGATCGAGTTCATCGAGACCTCGGTCTTCACGCTGGTCAACAAGATCGCGCAGAACGAGGAAAGCGGCCGCCGCCAGGTGCTGGCGATGGCTGGCGTGCTGCTGGATTTCGCCGAGCAGAATCCCGGCATGACGCGGGTATTGATCGGCGATGCGCTGGTCAATGAAGACGACCGGCTGCAACACCGCATGAACCAGTTCGTCGAACGCGTCGAGCTGGCCTTCCGCCAGTCATGGAAACTCGCCGCCACCCAGGGCGTGGCACCGGAGTCGGAGGCGGCGGCGCGCGCTTCGCTGATGATTGCGTTCGTGATCGGCCGCTGGCATCGCTTCGCGAAGAGCGGCTTCCAGATCAAGCCGTCGGACGGCGCGATGCTGCAGATGGCGCTGCTGGCGGGCTAAGCTGGTGATGCGGTTCGGCTTGCAAGCCGAACCGTGGAAGGATCGTCAATGTGCCGCCGGCCCTGAACAAACGCTGCAGTCTGAATCCTTCGTCGTCCGTATCGCCGTCCACTCCATGTGGCGCGCATCCAGCATCAACAAGCGGTTCGCGAGCGACTCCCCGATTCCCGCCACCAGCTTCAGGGCTTCGGCCGCCTGCACCGTGCCGATGATGCCGACCAGCGGCGCGAACACGCCCATGGTCGAACATTGCACTTCCTCGAACTGCTGGTCGGGCGGGAACAGGCACGCATAGCAGGGCGTGCTGCCGCTGCGCGGGTCGAACACGGCGACCTGCCCATCCATCCGTATCGCCGCTCCCGACACCAGCGGCACCTTTGCCTGCACGCAGGCGCGGTTGATCGCATGGCGCGTCTGGAAATTGTCGGTGCAGTCGAGCACCACGGTAGCCGAGGCCACCAGTTCAGCCAGCCGCGCGTCGTCGGCCCGTTCGGCCAGGGTCACGACCGCCACTTCCGGGTTGATCGCCTGCAGTGCCTCGCGGCCGGAGTCGACCTTGGGCTGCCCGACGCGCGCGGTGGTGTGCATGACCTGCCGTTGCAGGTTGGTCAGGTCCACCGTGTCATGGTCGACCAGCGTGATCTTGCCGATGCCGGCCGACGCCAGATACAGCGCGACCGGTGAGCCGAGTCCGCCGGCGCCGATCACCAGCGCATGCGCAGCAAGCAGCTTCTCCTGGCCTTCGATGCCGATCTCGTCGAGCATGATGTGCCGCGAGTAGCGCAGCAATTGTTGGTCGTTCATGGGGCTTGCGTGTCGTCGGTTCTTGCCGTGGCGTTCCAATGAAAACGGCCGCATCGCTGCGGCCGTCTTGCTGGCTTCGGCGCTTATTTCTTGTCGCCGTTGCCGTTGCTGCCGTTGCCGCCATTACCATCGGGGTTGTTGATGGTCGGCTCTTTCTTGTTTTCGATCTTGGCCGACTTCGACAGCTGCACGGTCTGGCCCTTCAGGTGGTTCAGCGCCTGGGCCAGCTGGAAGTCTTCCTTGCTGCCGAATTCGAGCGGCTTGCGCTTCTTCTCCAGCGCCTGCAGGCGCTTGGCCTCTTCCAGCTCGTCGACCACATTGGCGCCGTTGCCGGCTTCCTTGTCCTTGTCGTTCGACAGGTGCTTCTGCAAATCGGCTTCGCGCAGGCGCAGGCCGTTCAGGCCGTCGCCGTCCGCGTACTCATCCACCAGCAGGTCGGGGACGATGCCCTTGGCCTGGATCGAGCGGCCGTTCGGCGTGTAATAGCGCGCCGTGGTCAGCTTGACGGCGGTATCGGCCGACAGCTGGCGGATGGTCTGCACCGAGCCCTTGCCGAAGGTCTGCGTGCCCATGATGGTGGCGCGCTTGTAGTCCTGCAGCGCGCCGGCCACGATCTCGGACGCCGAGGCGGAGCCCGAATTGACCAGCACCACCATCTTCACCTTCTTCGCCGCATCCGGCACGCGGGCCAGCGGGTCACCGCCGGAACGGGTGCCGTAGAACTCGCGGCGCGCGAAATAGGTCGCCTTTGAATCCGGTAGCTGGCCGTTGGTGGACACGACGGCCACATCCTTCGGCAGGAAGGCGGCCGACACGCCGATCGCGCCCGGCAGCACGCCGCCCGGATCGTTGCGCAAGTCCAGCACCAGGCCCTTGATGGATGGATCTTGCTGGTACAGCTGGTTGATCTTCTTGGCCAGGTCCTCGACTGTCGGCTCCTGGAATTGCGACACGCGCACCCAGGCATAGCCTGGCTCGATCACCTTGCCCTTCACGCTCTGGACCTTGATCTCCTGACGCGTGATGGTGATGATCAGTGGCTTGTCTTCTTCCTTGCGGGCGATGGTCAGCGTGATCTTGGTGTTGGGTTCGCCGCGCATGCGCTTGACGGCTTCGTCCAGCGTCATGCCCTTGACCGGCGTGGTGTCGAGGCGGGTGATCAGGTCACCGGCCTTCAGGCCGGCCTTGTAGGCAGGCGAGTCCTCGATCGGCGAGATCACCTTCACATAGCCGTCTTCCATGCCGACTTCGATGCCGAGGCCGACGAACTTGCCCTGGGTGCCTTCGCGCAGTTCCTTGAACGCTTTCTTGTCAAGGAAGGCCGAGTGCGGGTCGAGCGAGGCCACCATGCCCGAGATGGCCTCGGTCAGCAGCTTCTTGTCCTCGACCGGCTCGACGTAGTCGGACTTGATCAGCCCGAAGACGTCAGCCAGCGTGCGCAACTCTTCAACCGGTAGCGGCGTGCCGGCATTGCGCTGAGCAAGCGCGTCGAACTGCATCGAACCGGCGATGCCGGCGATCAGTCCCAGTCCTACCAGCCCGATGTTCTTCAGTCTGCTGCCCATCTGTCACCTGTTGATCCATGTAAGCGGGTCGATTGCCCGCCCTTGATGCCGCATTTCAAAGTATAAACCCGATTGTTCGTTGCCGCCGCTATTGCCGACGGTCGCGATGACATCACCCGTCTTCACGCGGTCGCCGGGCCGCTTGAGCACCGCCTGATTATTGCCATAGATGCTCAGGTACTGCCCGCCATGGTCCACGATCAGCAGGTTGCCGAAGCCGCGCATCCAGTCGGCGAAGACGACTTCGCCGGCGCCGGCCGCGTGCACCTCGCTGCCCTCGGCGGCCTTGATGAAGATGCCCTTCCACGCCGGGCCGTCGGCGCGTTTGGCGCCGAAGGTGGCGACCAGCTCGCCCTTGGCCGGCAGCCTGAGCTTGCCGCGCTGGCCGGCGAAGGCATTGCCGTCCGGCGGCGGTGGCAGCTCGGCCAGCTCGTCGGCCGGCTTGCGTTCTTTCGCTTCCTTCGTTGCCGGAGCCCTGCTCGCGGGGGACGACTTCGCATTGTCGGCGATGCCGTCCTTCGATTCGGCCTTGCCCTTGTCTTCCGTACGTGATTTTGCGGCCAGTTTTTCCCGCGCCTCGGCCTTCAGGCGCGCGCGGCGCCTTGCTTCTTCCTCGTCGGCCTTGCGCTGCTGCGCGATCAGGACCGCGAGCTTGTCGACCAGCGAAGACAGCCGCTCTTCGTCACGGGCCAGGCTGCCAGCCTGGCGGCGTTGCTCGCCCAGCTTCGACGACAGCTGCGTGACCAGCGCCTTGCGCTTGCCCTTTTCCTTTTCCAGCAGCGCTTTCTGCTCGCGCTGCTCGGTTGCGATGTCTTCCAGCGCGGCCCGCGTCTCTTCGGCGTCGGCCTTGTTGGCTTCGATCGCTTCGAGGTTTTGCTGCAGTTCGGCGATTGCCTTCACCTGTTCGGCCGATACATAGCCGAGGTAGCGCAGCTCGCGCGCGATGCGGTTCGGGTTGTCGCCGGACAGCAGCAGGCGCACGCGGTCGTCATGGCCGGCCACATACTGCTCGCGCAGCATTTTCTCCAGCCGCGAGCGCTGCTGCGCGACGGCGGCCTCCAGTTCCTGCTGGCTCTTGGACAACTGCGCGAGATGTTGCTGGGTGCGCTGCTGCTCGGAAGCGAGCTCGCGCAGCGAGCGATTGGCCGTCGAAATCGCCTTTTCGGACTCGGCCAGCGCATCGGCCGCGTGCCCGTGCGCCTTTTCGGTCTTGGCGATGTCGGACTTCAGCGCGTCGAGCTTCTTGCGCAGCTCGGCCCTTTCCTGCTCGGCCTGCTGCTTCTGGCGCGTGCGCTCGGCCGACTTTTGCGTCCCCTGCGCGCGGGCGGCGGGCGCGGGTGCCAGCAAGGCCAGCGAGACTGCCAACGCCAGCAGCAGCGCCGCAAGCGATTTCGGCGCCGATGGTGCGGGGAACCGGGGCATCGACGGCGCGGACAACGGGCGAAGCTGGGGCATCGGCGCTTACTTGGCCTTGCCCTGGCTGGCGACGGCCTTCATCGCCGCGTCGATCGCGGCGGCATCGCCGAGGTAATAGCTGCGGATCGGCTTGAGGTCGGCGTCGAGCTCGTAGACCAGCGGCTGGCCGTTCGGGATATTCAGGCCGACGATGTCGGCGTCGCTGATGTTGTCGAGGTGCTTGATCAGCGCGCGCAGGCTGTTGCCGTGCGCCGAGACCAGGATCTGCTTGCCGGCGCGGATAGCAGGTGCGATCGACTCGTCCCAGAGCGGCAGCACGCGTGCCACGGTGTCTTTCAGGCACTCGGTGAGCGGGATCTCTTCGCGCTTGAGTTTCGCATAGCGCGGGTCCCGGTACGAGGTGCGCTCGTCGCCGGCATCGAGGGCCATCGGCGGCGTGTCATAGCTGCGGCGCCATACCAGCACCTGCTCGTCGCCGTACTTGGCGGCGGTTTCAGCCTTGTTCAGGCCCTGCAGCGCGCCGTAGTGGCGCTCGTTCAGGCGCCACGCGTGCACGGTCGGCAGCCACATCAGGTCCATCTCGTCGAGGGTCAGCCAAAGGGTGCGGATCGCACGCTTGAGCACCGAGGTATAGGTCAGGTCGAAGGTGAAGCCGGCTTCCTTCAGGATGCGGCCGGCCTCGCGTGCTTCGGCGATGCCCTTGTCGGTCAGGTCGACGTCGGCCCAGCCGGTGAAACGGTTTTCTTTGTTCCAGGTGGACTCACCGTGGCGCATGAAGACAATCTTGTACATGGGAAGATGCAGAGGTTGGATGGGGGATATGGCGACAAGCCTTCTATTCTATAATGGCACGCTTGCTTCCAACGAAGCTTTGAACGAAATGCAGGGAACAAAGACGCCGTGAAATTCTTGATTGACAATATCTGGCTGGTGCTGATCGCGCTGGTCTCCGGCGGTGCGCTCGCATGGCCGACGCTCTCCCGCAGCAAACTCAGCCTGTCGACGCTGCAGGCGACACAGCTGCTCAACCAGGGCAAGGCCCAGATCCTCGACGTGCGCAATGCCGAAGAATTCGGCGCCGGCCACCTGCGCAACGCGAGACACATCCCGCTCGACGAGCTCGGCGCGCGCGCCGGCGAACTCGACAAGGCACGCCCGGTGCTGGTGGTCTGCCAAAGCGGCCCGCGCGCGCAGCGCGCCGCCGGGCAGCTGATGCGTGCAGGATTCTCGGAAGTGTTTATCCTTGACGGCGGATATGCCGAGTGGCAGTCGCAGGGACTGCCGACGGCGAAGTAAGCCGGCCCAGCCGGACCAGACAAGCAAGCGTAGCAAGAAGGAGCGAAATTGATGGGTGCCAAAGTCCGCATGTTCAGCACCGGGGTCTGCCCGTACTGCAACATGGCCGAGCGTCTGCTCAAGGCCAAGGGTGTCGACGTGATCGAAAAAATCCGCATCGACCTCGAGCCCGACCAGCGCGCGCTGATGATGGAAATGACCGGGCGCCGCACAGTCCCCCAGATTTACATCGGCGACATCCATGTCGGTGGCTTCGATGACTTGTCCGCGCTCGACCGTGAAGGCAAGCTCGAGCCGCTGCTGCAGGCCGCCTGAGCAGCCTGCGAACCCTTGCATTGATCCAGCGCGTAGCCGTTCGCAATGACGGCGCGCATCATTACCACTCATACGAAAGCTTTTCATGTCTGACCAGAACCCGCAAGAGAACCAGCCCACGTTCAATATCCAGCGCATCTACCTGAAGGACATGTCGCTGGAGCAGCCGAACTCGCCGGCCATCTTCCTCGAGCAGGAAGGCCCGTCGATCGAAGTCGCGATCGACGTCGGTTCCGAAACACTGGGTGAGGGCATCTACGAAGCGACTTGCACCGTGACCGTGACGGCCAAGGTGCGCGACAAGGTCGCCTTCCTGGTCGAAGGCAAGCAGGCCGGCATCTTCGAGGCCCGCAACATCCCCGAAGGCCAGCTCGAGCCGCTGCTCGGCATCGCCTGCCCGAACATCCTGTACCCGTACCTGCGCTCGAACATCGCTGACATGGTGACCCGTGGCGGCTTCCCGCCGGTGCACCTGGCCGAGATCAATTTCGAGGTCTTCTATCACCAGCGCCAGCAGGTGATGACGCAAAACGCGCCGACCCAGGTGCAGTAAACAAGGAGATCCGCATGGCCGCGCCGCGCACCCGCCACGTCCTTGCAGCCCTGCTGCCGGCAACGCTGGCGGTGCTGAGCACCGCTGCGCAGGCCGTCGATTTCCGTTCCGTCGGGCCTGGCCCGGCCGTCATGTATGACTCGCCCGGCCTGCGCTCGAAGAAGGTCTTCATCGCGCCGGCCGGCATGCCCGTCGAGCTGGTGCTCAACAACGGCGAATGGAGCCGCGTGCGTGACGCCGGCGGCGACCTGTCGTGGATCGAGAACAAGAACCTGTCGAACAAGCGCACGCTGGTGGTCGAAGTGCCGCAGGCAACGGCGCGTGCCAGCGCCAGCGACACGGCCGCAGTCGTGTTCAGCGCCAGCAAGGGCGTGGTGCTTGACTTGGCCGAGCCGGTATCGTCCGGCTGGATCAAGGTGCGCCACCGCGACGGCGAGACCGGCTACGTCAAGGCATCGGACGTCTGGGGCGAATGAACATTTCCATCCTTGGCGCCGGTGCCTGGGGCACCGCGCTGGCCATGGCGCTGGCCGATCGCCAGTCGCTGATGCTGTGGGGCCGCGAGCCGCAGGCCATCGCCGACATGGCGGCATGCCGCGAGAATGCGCGCTACCTGCCCGGCATCGCACTGCCATCGTCGTTGCAGCTGTCGTCCGATCTCGCGCAGGCGGTCGCCCATGCGCAAGGCGGCTTGCTGATCCTCGCGACCTCGTTCTCCGGCCTGCGCCCGATGCTGCACGCGATCCGGGACCTGCCGCTTCCCAACCTCGTCTGGCTGTGCAAGGGCTTCGAGCCCGGCACCGCGCTGTTGCCGCATCAGGTGGTCGCGCAGGAGCTGGGCGACGACATCGCCTGCGGCGCGCTGTCTGGTCCTTCATTTGCACAGGAAGTCGCGCGCGGCCTGCCGTGCGCACTGGTCATTGGTTCCGCGTCGGAAGCGCTGCGCCGGCAGGCGATCGCCGGCGTGCATGGCGCCCACCTGCGCGTGTATTCGAGTGATGACCTGGCCGGCGTCGAAGTCGGCGGCGCCGTAAAGAACGTGCTCGCGATTGCGACCGGCATTGCCGATGGGCTGGGCCTCGGTTTGAATGCACGTGCGGCATTGATCACGCGCGGCCTGGCCGAAATCACGCGCCTTGGCACCGCGCTCGGCGGCCGCATGGAAACCTTCATGGGGCTGACCGGCGTCGGTGACCTGATCCTCACCTGCACCGGCGATTTGTCGCGCAACCGGCAGGTCGGCCTCGGCCTCGCACAGGGCAAGTCGCTCGACGCCATCGTCGCCGAACTTGGCCATGTGGCCGAAGGTGTGCGTTGCGTACAAGCCGTGCAAGTGCTTGCGCAGCGTCACCAAGTCACGATGCCGATCGTCGATGCAGTCGCACAAGTGTTGTTTGGCGGCGATGCGCCGCAAGCGGCAATCCAGCGATTGCTGGCGCGCGAGGCACGCGACGAAGCAGCCTGACGCTGCGAGGCCGGTGCGCTGCCGGCTTTCATCCATTCCCGAAATTTCGTCCTGAGACCGGACCGATTCGCCGATGAATCGGCCGCCGCTCGTCATCGCCATCCCTGTCGCAGCGACAGCTTGCGCCGGCTCCAAGAAACAAAGCCTGCGTGTCGAATAATCACGGGACTCCGCGCGTGTGGGTGCCTGTCAGCAAATGCGTATCAGCGCTCAACACCGGGGTGCGCGTTGCACGGCTTCCTGTCGTGACTGCACTTTCGCGAGGAAAGGTGGTCTGAGAACAAGAACTGTGCCTTCCATCCGGTTTGCAGAACCTTATCGATGATGCCCATGCGCCTGCGTCGCCGCTGCCCTGAACTGAATCTTCGTCGCACTCATCGACGCCGCGCATTTACGCTGATCGAGATCATGGTGGTGGTCGTGATCATGGGCGTGCTTGCCGCACTGGTGGTGCCGCGCCTGATGGGACGCACCGACGATGCGCGCATCCTCGCTGCGAAGCAGGACATTGCAACGCTGATGCAAGCGCTCAAGCTCTACCGCCTCGACAACCATCGCTACCCGACCACCGAGCAGGGCTTGCAGGCGCTCGTCACGCGTCCGGCCAGCGGACCGGCGCCGGCCAACTGGAAGACCGGCGGCTATGTGGACCGGCTCAACAAGGACCCGTGGGGCAATGCCTACCAATACCTGTCGCCGGGCGTGCATGGCGAAGTCGACCTGTTCTCGCTGGGCGCCGATGGCAAGCCGGGCGGCACCGGCGTCGATGCCGACATCGGTTCGTGGCAGGACTGAGGCGTGCCACTGAACGCGGCGCCGACAACGCGGTCAGCACGGTCGCGCCGTGCTGCCGGCTTTACCCTGCTGGAACTGCTGGTCGTGCTGGTCATCGTCGGCATCGTGCTTGGCGCCGTCGCCCTCAATGCCACGCCCGGCGACCGCCAGTTGCTGCAAAACGAGGCGCAGCGCGTCGCGTTGCTGTTGCAACTGGCGCGCGACGAAGCGATCGTGCGCAACCGCCCTATCGCCTTCGAGGCCGACGATTATCGCTACCGCTTCCTGGTCCGGCAGGGCGACGGTTGGCAGCCGCTGGCGGACGATGGGCTACTGCGCGAACGCGAATTCCGTCATGCGCCACTGGCGCTGGCCCTGGTGCCGGCCAGCTCCGAGCAGCGTCCCTTGCGCATCGTGTTCGGCAAGGAGCCCGTCGACAAGTCCTTCGCGTTGACGCTGGCACTGGGATCGCAAGCCGCGACGATACGTGCCGATGGCATCGGCAACTTCACGGTCGAGTGACGGCGATGAAGCATTCGACACTGAGCGCATGCCACAGGATTTCAGCGCGCCCGCATGGGCAGTGCGCATTCACATTGCTTGAAGTGCTGGTCGCGCTGGTGGTAGTCGGCACCGCGCTTGCGGCCAGCATGCGGGCGATCGGCAGCCTGACGCAAAACAGCAGTGACTTGCGCTCGGCGATGATGGCGACGTGGTCGGCAGAGAACCGCCTGACGCAAATCCGGCTTGCCCATGAATGGCCGTCGATCGGCAAGCGTGAATTCGCCTGTCCGCAAGGCGAATTGCCTTTTCGCTGCGAAGAGCAGATCCTGTCCACGCCCAATCCTTCATTCCGGCGCGTCGAAGTCAGCGTGATAGACGAGCGCACGCCGGGTCGCAAGATCATTACGCTGTCGCAGGTGGTGCCGAATGCGCTTTGACGCTCGCCATCGACATCGGCTACGGCCAGTGCAGCGTCCGGTGCAGCGACCGGCACATCAACTCGTGCGCCACCATCGGCGCGCGCGCCCGCATGGCCTGACGCTGGTCGAACTGCTGGTCGCGATCGGCGTGCTGGCCTTTGTCGCCGTGCTCGGCTGGCGCGGGCTGGATTCGATCACGCGCGCACGCGTTGCGCTGAATGCCGAGCTTGAACAGGCGCGCGGCTTGCAGCTGGCCTTTGCGCAACTGCAGTCCGACTGTGCGAATGCGGTCGATGCGGCGACACTCGACGGCCGCTCGCCACTGGCAGTCAATGCCGACCGGGTCACGATCGCGCGCCGCATCCAGCCCGATGCACAGCCCGGCATGCTGCAACTCGTGACATGGCGACTGCGCGATGGCGTGCTGACGCGCGAAGAGTCGCCGGCCACGCGCGACCTCACGCGACTTGACCAGTACTGGCAGTTTGCCGCGGCCGGCGGGGCAAACCCGATCTCGCTGCGCAGCGGATTGCGTGCGATGGAATTGCGCGTGTGGACCGAAGACGGCCGCGGCTGGCGCAGCTGGACCCAGATGCAGGGGCAGGGCCAGGGGCAGCCGGCGGCTGCGCCGCTGACGTCGCGCGGCTCGCTGATGAATCCGGGGGCCGGCACCACGGCCACGCAGACCACCTGGAGCGGCCTCGAGGTGTCGCTGCAGGTCGAGGGCAATGCGGCGCCGATGACCAAGGTCTTCATGATGGGGGCGACATGAGGCGCCGCCCAAAGGCATGGTCGTCCGGCGCAGCTCGCTTCGCACGTTCGCGCGCGCGCGGCGTGGCCATCGTCACCGCGCTGCTGCTGACGACGCTGGCCATCACCATCGTCGCCAGCCTGTTCTGGCAGCAGCAGGTGCAGGTACGCTCGATCGAGAACCAGCGCCTGCAATTGCAGAAGCAGTGGGTGCTGCGCGGCGCGCTCGACTGGGCCAGGCTCATCCTGCGCGAGGATGCGCGCTACTCGATGATCGATGACCTGAACGAACCCTGGGCCGTGCCCTTGTCCGAGACGCGACTCGACCGCTATGTCGAATCGGCATCGATCCGCGGCAATGCCGGCAGTGCGGTGCTGTCGGGTGCGATCCAGGATGCGCAGGCCAGGCTTAACCTGACCGGGCTGGCCACGAGAGGGACTATCAATCCGGCCGAGGTACAGGCCTTCGAACGGCTGCTGGCTGTGCTGCGGCAGGATCCGGGGCTGGCGCGGGCGACCGCGCAGCAGGTGGCCGCATCGCAGCGGACGGCCAATGGCGACACCGGTGCGCCCCGTCCGATCGGTTTTGCGCAGGTCGACGACCTGCTGGCCGTGCCCGGCTTCACGCCGGCGGCGCTGGCGGCGGTGCGCAATGACGTGGTGTTCCTGCCGCGCACGACGCCCGTCAACGTGAACACGGCGCCGCCCGAGGTGCTGGCCGCGCGCCTGCCGGCCTTGTCACTGGCCGAGGCCACGACCCTTGTTGCCGCGCGCCGCAGCGGCAGCTTCCGCGACCTCAATGACTTCGCCGCGCGCCTGCCGGGACGCCCGGAGCCGCCGCCGACATCGCAGGCCGCCGTGGCGACCAGCTACTTCCTCGTGAACGGCCGTGTGGCGATCGGTGAAGCCAGCCTGCAGGTGCAAGGGCTGGTCGAGCGCCACGGGCCGACCACGCACCTGGTCTGGTTGCGCGAGGTCTGACGCCATGAAAAAAATCCTTGCCACAGCTCCCGCCGCGCTTTACCTGCGCCTGCCGGCACGCGCGACGTCGACCGGCGCCGCTGCTGCGCCGGCCTTGCTGTCATTCGCGATCACGGCCCGCGGCCGACTGCAGCGCATCGGCCATGCGACGCTGTCCGAACTGTCAGCGATGGCTCAGCAGGCGCAGCGGGTCGTGCTGCTTCTGGCTGCGTCGGATGTCAGCCTGTTCCGCATCACGGTGCCGCCGCTGCCTGCGGCGCGCCTGAAGGCCGCACTGCCGGCACTGGTCGAGGACCGCGTGATTGGCGACCCGGCTGCCTGCGCGATCGCGGTCGCGCCGGGGAACGGCAGCGGCGGCGGCGCCACCGGCAATGCAGGCAATACCGGCAATGGCGGAAATGGCGGCAACGAGAGGCTGGTGGCTGTCGCCGATCGCGCATGGCTGCAGGGCTGGCTGGATGCCTTGCGCCGCCAGGGCGCACGCCGCCTGTCGGCGCTGCCGTTTGCGCTGTGCCTGCCGCTGCCGGCCGGGCATGTGGCTGCCAGCGTGGTCGAGCATCAGGGTCAGCGCGAACTCGCGCTGCGGCTGTCGGCGCAGGAAGGCATGGGCTTGCCGCTGTCCTCCGATGGCGCGGACCAGCTGCCGGGGGAGGTGCTGCAACTGCTGGCCACGTTCGCTGGCCAGCACCCGGTGCAGCTGGCGCTGCCGGCGGCGTTGCTCGAACCCTTCCGGGACGCCTATGGCGATCTGGCGGCCGGACTCGATGCGTCCGCAGCGAACAGTCCTGCAGCGGAAGCGACGGCGCCCTATCACGTCGCCGCGGATGATGCCGCGACGGCCGCGACGGCCGCGACGGCAGCAACGGCAGCAACGGCAGCAACGGCAGCAACGTCAGCCGCCGGCACCGCACCTGCCGTCACCGCCATCGACCTGCGCGAAGAAAACTGGGCCGCCTGGATCGAGGGGGCTGGCCGCGTGCCGCTGGACCTGGCGACCGCGATGGCGGCCAACGAAGGCGAAGCGCTCGACTGGCGTCGCTGGCGCTGGCCGCTGGGACTCGCAGCGACGCTGGTGCTGGTCAACGTCGCGGCGCTGAACTGGGACTGGTGGCAGTTGCGCAGCGAGGGACAGCAGTTGCGCGACGCGATGGAGCGCAGCTTCCATCGCAGCTTCCCGAATGAAGCGCTGACCGATCCGGTCGCGCAATTGCGGCAGAAGCTGGCGGCGTCGCGCCAGTCTGCCGGCGAATTCGCGCCCGGCGATTTCATCGCGCTGTCGGCGGCACTGGGTGATGCATGGTCCGAGGCCGGCGCCGCGACAGGTGCGGATGCGCGTGCCATCGCGGCACTCGAATACCGCGATGCTGCACTGACGGTGCGCTTCAAGGCCGGCCAGCAACCCTCGCTGGAGGCCGCGCGCGCGGCGCTGGCGGCACGCGGGCTGGAAGCCAGTGCCGTCAGCGGCAGTGCGCTGCAATGGCAAGTCAGGAGCACGCGATGAATCGCAGCGCCGGCAACAGATCAAGCGGCAACGCAGCGAGCGGCAACTCGGCAAGCGGCAACCTGCGCGCCTTCTGGCAAGAGCGCTCGGCACGCGAGCGTCGCGTGCTCGCATGGGGTGGCGCGCTGTTGTTCGGCGTGCTGCTGTGGCTGTCGGGCATCGAGCCTGCGCTTGACGGCCGCGAACGCTGGCGCAAGGACTTGCCGCAATTGCGCGCCGATGCCGCGCAGGTGCAGGCCCTGTCGCAGCAATTGTCGGCCGCGCCGCCGCCCACCGCAGGGGCAACGCCGTCGGCGCGGACCGTCGACAAGGCCGCGCTCGAAGCCAGCCTGGCAACGCAGGGATTGAAGGCGCAGTCCTTGAACGTGCAGGACGCCGGCGGCGTGCTGATCGTGCGCGTCAATCTTGACGACGTGCCGTTTTCGGCGCTGGCGGAATGGCTGCAGCAACAGCAGCGCACAGCGCAGTTGTCGGTCAGCGAAGCCAGCGTGACCGCGCGCGAAAAACCGGATCGCGTTGATGCCCGGCTGGCGCTGCGCCGCCCGCCGTGAAGCGTCCCCTCGCCTGGGCCACGGCTGCGCTGCTGGCCGTGCTTGCAACCGCGATCGCGAGCTTGCCCGCGACCTGGCTGGTGCCGCTGGTCGAGCGCCAGACCGACGGTCGGGTATCGCTCGGCGACCCGCAGGGCACGGTGTGGCAGGGCTCGGCCTCCATTGGCGCAGCCAGCGCTGCGGGCGAACCCTTGTCGCCGCTGCTGCCCGGCCGCTTCCGCTGGCATCTGTCGCCGCTGGCGCTGGTCGGGCGCATCGATGCAGTGCTCGCCAACGAGCGCGCATTGTCACAAGCGGTGACGGTGCGCGGCAGTTGGCGCAGCTGGGAGGTCGGTGCCGGTGCCATCGAACTGCCGGCCGAGCGGCTGGCCGCGCTCGGCGCGCCGCTGAACACGGTCAGGCCTTCGGGGCGCATGCGCCTGTCATGGCCGGCGCTGGCGTTGCAGCGCACGCCGGAGGGCCTGCGCATCGAGGGCCGCATGCAGCTCGACATGACGGAGATTGCATCGGCCTTATCGCCGGTCAAGCCGCTTGGCGCATACCGGATGGAATTCCTCTGGCGCGGCGATGCCGCCCACCTCACACTGGGCACCCGTTCCGGACCGCTGGTGCTCGAGGGCGCGGGAGAAATCGTTCGCGGCCGGCTGCAGTTTTCCGGACAGGCGTGGGCACAGGAAGGAAAAGAGCAAAACCTGGCCATCCTGCTGAACCTGCTCGGCCAGCGTCGCCAGGCAGGAGGCCGTAGCGTGATCGCACTTGAATTCAAATGAAAAACACTTCGATGTCTCCCGTGCCGACGTCGCTGGCCCTGTTCATTTGGCTGGTGTTGCTGCTGGCGGCCGTGCCCGCTGCGCTGGTGCGCGCGCAAGATCCTTCGTCGAACCAGGCGAGCCTGAACTTCGTCGGCGCCGACATCGAAAACGTGGTGCGCGCGATCGGCCACTTCACCGGCAACACCTTCGTGATCGACCCGCGCGTCAAAGGCACGATCAACCTCGTGTCCGAGAAGCCGGTGACCAAGGCGCAGGCCTTCGACATGCTGACCTCGGTGCTGCGGCTGCAAGGCTATGCGGTCGTGCGTACGCCGGACTACATCAAGGTACTGCCCGAGGCCGATGCCAAGTTGCAGGCCGCACCGGTCACGGCCGGCAAGGTGCGCGGCGACCAGATCGCCACCCAGATCTTTCGCCTCAATCACGAAAGTGCGAACGGGCTGGTGGCCATCCTGCGGCCGCTGATCTCCCCCAACAACACCATCTCCGCCGACCCGACCAACAATACGCTGGTCATTACCGACTATGCGGACAACCTGAAGCGACTGTCGCGCATCATCGCGTCCCTCGATGTGCCGGCGATCGGCGAGCTCGATGTGATGAAGCTCGAGCATGCGATTGCGCTGGACATGGTCGTCACCGTCAACCGCATGCTCGACACGGGCACGGGCGCGCAGGGCGTTGCCGATCCGGGCCGCGTGATGCTGCTGGCGGATGCGCGCACGAACTCGATCATCATTCGCGCGCCGACCACGGCGCGCGCCAATCTCGCGCGCACGCTGATCGCCAAGCTCGACCTGCCCACGGCATTGCCGGGCAATGTGCATGTCGTCTATTTGCGCAATGCCGAAGCGGTGAAGCTCGCGCAAGTGCTGCGCGCCGTGGTGGCCGGCGAATCCGGCGGCGCCGTGGCGGCCACGCCGGTTGCCACGACGACCGTCGCGCAATCCCCGGCCGCGCAGGGCGGACTGCAGCCGCCGCCCGCGTCACAGGCGCCGCAGCAAGGGCCGCTGCCGTCGGGCGGCGTGGCCGGTTTCATCCAGGCCGACCCGACCACCAACACGCTGATCATCACCGCCAATGAAAGCGTGTACCGCAACCTGCGCGCCATCATCGACCAGCTCGATTCGCGTCGCGCGCAAGTCTATGTGGAGTCGCTGATCGTCGAAGTCAGCGCCGACAAGGCCGCCGAAATCGGCGTGCAATGGGCGGCGCTGTCCGGCGACAGCGGCAGCAGCTACCGGGTCGGCGTGCTGACCGGGTTTGCCAGCAATGGCGACAACCTCGTGCAGCAGGCGGCTTCCGTGCTTGGTTCGACCAAGGTGCCGATCGCGCCCGGCAATGGACTGACCGCGGCCATCTTCCGGCAGCGGGATGGCAGCCTCGGCCTCGGTGCGCTGGCGCGCGCGCTCGAGCGCGACGTGAAGGCCAACATCCTGTCGATGCCGAACCTGATCACGCTCGACAATGAAGAGGCGCGCATCATGGTCGGCCAGAACGTGCCCTTCATCACCGGCCAGTTCACCACGGCCGCCTCGGCCGGCGCGGCGGGCGTCAACCCGTTCCAGACGATAGAGCGGCGCGACATCGGCCTGTCGCTGCGCGTGCGACCGCAGATTTCCGAAGGCGGCACCGTAAAGATGGCGATCTACCAGGAGACGTCGGCGATCCAGCAGTCGACCACTTCCGGCCTGATCACCAGCAAGCGCTCGATCGACACCAATGTGCTGGTCGATGACGGCCAGATCATCGTGCTCGGTGGCCTGATCGAAGACACGCTGAACGACACACTGGAAAAAGTGCCGGGCCTCGGTAATATCCCGGTGCTGGGCTACCTGTTTCGCTACCAGACCAAGAAGCGCGTGAAGACCAACCTGATGGTCTTCATCCGCCCGACTGTGGTGCGCAATGATGCGCAGAGCGTCGCCGTCGCCAGCGATCGCTACGACTACGTGCGCGGCGCACAGCAAACCATCAAGCCCGAACCGAATGCGCTGATGCCGGGCATCGAGCCGCCGCTGCTGCCGTTGCTCGAAGGCGGACGCCCGACCGGCAATGCGATGGTGCGCAGGGATGCCGCTCCTTCGGCGACCGTTCCTGCGCCAGGCACGAATGCACCAGTCCCCGGCGGCGGCGTGAAACCTTCGGCGCCGGCCGAGGTCTTTCCTGTCGAACCGCCCGTGATCAACCAGCGATGACGAACGTAGTCGCTGGTCAATCCGGTGATCCTTTGCCAACCCACCCGGACTTCGACAGGATTATTTGATGCAAGCCCATCAACCCGGCCGGCGCATGCCGGATGCGCCGCCACTCAGCGACCCTCGCCTGTTGCCCTTCAGTTTCGCGCGCGACCATGGCGTGCTGGCACAGGCAGGCGATGCCCATGGCCACGATGACCCGGTCGAAGTCTGGGTATCGGAAGCGACGGCGCCGGCGGCCGTTGCCGAGATTGGCCGCCGCTACGGTCGCGTGCGCATCCATACCCTGCCGCGCGAACAGCTCGAGGGCGCGATTGCGCGCGCGTACGCCGGCCATGGCGGCGATGCCGCCCAAGTGGTGGGCGAAGTCGAATCCGACCTTGATCTCGCGCGGCTGATGCAGGACATGCCGGCAGTCGAGGACTTGCTCGAATCCTCTGATGATGCGCCGGTGATCCGCATGATCAACGCGCTGCTGACGCAGGCCTTGCGCGAAGGTGCGTCCGACATCCATATCGAACCTTTCGAGCAGGTATCGGTGGTGCGCTTCCGCATTGATGGCCGCTTGCGTGACGTGGTGCGGCCGAAGAAGGCGATCCACGGGGCACTGATCTCGCGCATCAAGATCATGTCGCAGCTCGACATTGCCGAGAAGCGCCTGCCGCAAGATGGACGCATCACGCTGCGTGTCGGTGGCAAACCGGTCGACGTGCGCGTCTCCACGCTGCCCACCGGCCATGGCGAGCGCGCGGTGCTGCGCCTGCTGGACAAGGAAGGCGGCCGGCTCGACCTCGGGCAGCTTGGCATGGACGCGCGCACGCGCGAGCAATTCGACAAGCTGATCAGTCAGCCCCACGGCATCGTGCTGGTCACCGGGCCGACCGGCTCCGGCAAGACCACCACGCTGTATGCGGCGCTGTCGCGATTGAATACGTCGACGACCAATGTGCTGACCGTCGAAGACCCGATCGAATACGAGCTGCCCGGCGTCGGCCAGACCCAGGTCAATGCGCGCATCGACATGAGCTTTGCGAAGGCGTTGCGCGCGATCCTGCGGCAAGACCCGGACG
>JACCDY010583202.1_pt1 | contig 38621 bp, 79 predicted proteins | sample 7446391 | NCBI WGS metagenome assembly JACCDY01 (sample SAMN15323451, study PRJNA562643) | freshwater metagenome | isolation source: river surface water | place: USA:Blue River Watershed | collected 2017-08-18 | reverse complement strand
TACAAGGAACTAGAAATTGTTGAGGTATCTGAGAGATATGATGAGTATTTTAATCAACATAAAGCTGCTGTTAGGAAAGTTTTGGCCGATAAAGAATATCAAATTTTTGAATTAACCGAAGATGAGTATAAACAAAGATTGGCGATGAATCTTAGTCATTACAATGAAAAAAGAGCTCAGGATATTTTGTTCAGATTATTAAATAGAGACATTAGAGGTTGGTGGGATTAAATGAAAAAGATTTCGGACTTTAAAGTTGGGGATCCAGTTAATTTCTCGTTCCTTGGCGAACATAAAACAGGTGTAGTTTTAGAAGTACTACCAAAAGAAAATAAATTAGTTGTGAAGACAGACCGAGGCATAGTTCATCAGGTCAGATCTTCTGAAAAAGAATCACAATTTTGTTATTTAATATGAAAATTTTAGTTATCGGTGAATTTTGTGTGGATAAGTTTATTTATGGGGAATGTTCCAGATTAAACCCAGAAGCCCCAACACCAGTTTTTAAACCAATTGATACCAAAAGCAATCCTGGTATGGGTGGTAATGTGGTCGCCAATTTAAAATCATTGGGTATCGATGTTGATTTTATTTACCAAGAAACAAATATAGTCAAAACCAGATATGTGGATGAGAAATCCAATTACATTCTCTTAAGAGTTGATGACGGTGATGTTGTTGAACCATTAGTTTTCAGTAAAATATCAACCGTTGAGTTTGCTAATTATGATGCTGTTATCATATCCGATTATGACAAAGGGTTTTTAACCACAGAGATGATTGAGTACATAATAGCAAATAGCAATATATCAACAGTTGATACCAAAAAAGCCTTCGGATCATGGGTGACTAACGCAACATATATCAAAGTTAATCATTCGGAGAGTAAGAACCCAGCACATAATAATAACGTAATCAATAAGATAAGTAATAAATTAATAATCACCAAAGGTGGTGATGGGTGCGACCTTAATGGCAACAACTACCCAACAAAAAAGGTGGATGTGAGAGACGTGGCTGGCGCTGGTGATACTTTTATCGCTGCTTTCACAGCAGCTCTAGTAAAAACAAAACATGTTGAAACCAGTATTTTTTTCGCAAACGAATGTGCGACCCACGTAATTCAAAAAAGAGGTGTGGTTGATATCTCAGATATGGTCAAGTTATTTAATGATTTGTAAGGGGATTTATTATAAAATCAAACTATTTATGTAAAAGATTTAATCATGAATGTTACAAAAGAAGAAATGAAAAGTAAGATTATGAACATCGCCAGAGATAACAAATTACCTGAGGCTGAGGTTACAATGACCCCAGGCGCTGAAGATGTTACTCCCGTTGCTGTTTCCGTTGAACCGATGGAAGAAGAAAGCCAAATGTTGTATAACTTACCTGGCGAAACTGTCGCTGAATTAACAAACAGACTTGCGGATGAATATACCGCACATTATTTTTACAGAAATGCTGCTAACTGGTGCCATGACAGAAATTATAAAAAAGCTGGTGCTTTCTTTGACGCTGAAGCTGATACCGAATTGGTACACGCTAAAGGGTTACAAGAATATATGGTTGGGTTTAATATTATACCTACCATACCATCGGTTGACACTAAGAGAACTTTCTCTGGGTTATGTGAGATAGTTAGAGAAGCTTATAAAATTGAATTGGATCTCATGATGAAATACAACATGACATCATCAAAATTATTTGGTAATGATTTAACCACATTTGATTTTTTACAAACTTATAGAACTGGACAAAAAGAATCGGTTGTTGAGTACAATGATTTGATTAACGCGATTGAGTTAATCAATGAGGAAAACAAATTTGAAGTATTGTATTTCGAACAGACTTATTTTTAATCGAGCGTATCATCGAATAAATTAAACCCCGTAAAAAAAATTACGGGGTTTTTTGTTTTTATTAAAATCATTTATTATATTTGTGGTGTGAAAACTTTAGTTACAAATAGAAAAGCAAAATTTGATTACGAATACCTTCAAGAGTATGAGGCTGGTATTATTCTTTTTGGCTCTGAAGTTAAAGCAATTAAGGATGGTAAAATTAGCATAGTCGATGCGTTTTGCTATATCAAGGATGACGAAATGTTCGTCAAAAATTTTAAAATAACCACAAATAGCGAATTTTTTGGTCATGATGAGAATCGTGATAAAAAATTACTTTTACATAGAACCGAGATTCGAAAGATACAAAACAGTCTAACGAAGGGCTTGACAATTGTTCCGTTCTGGTTTTACTTGAATGATTCTGGTAAGATAAAATGTAGAATAGCTATTGCCAGGGGTAAAAAGAATTACGATAAACGTGAGACAATTAAAAAACGTGATATCGACAGAGAGATTAAAAAATTAGTAAAAATATGAGTTATTTTGTGGTAGATGTGGAAGCTGATGGGGAATTGGTTGGGGTTCACTCAATCGTATGCTTCGGTGTGGTAAAGGTTTCCGATACATCAAAAACATTTTATGGTAAGATCAGACCGTTAACTGATCAGTATCGCCCAGACGCATTAGCCGTTAGTGGGTTCTCACGCCATGAGCACGAGCAGTTTGACGACCCATATAAAGTCATGATTGACTTTGAAGAATGGTTACTTGAAAACTCCGATGGTAAACCAACTTTCATTAGTGATAACGTAGCCTTTGATTGGCAATGGATCAATTGGTACATGCATAAGTATTGTGGTAGAAACTTGTTTGGTTTCTCTGGTAGACGTATCGGTGATTTGTATTGTGGTTTGGTTAAGGATGCCAGTAAAAACCAGGAGTGGAAACGTTTGTATAGAAAAACAAAACACACTCACAATCCTGTTGATGATGCTATGGGTAATGCCGAGGCTTTGCTAGAAATGAAAAAGATGGGTCTTAGAATTAAGTTTTAATTATGTTGTTGAATAAATTTTTATCGGACAAAGAAAAAAGTAAAAAGCTTAACGTTGCCATCATTGCACATGATGGTAAAAAAGCGGATATGGTTTCATTCATTATGAAACGTCTTGATTTTTTCAAAAACAATGTGAACATATATGCAACTGGAACCACTGGTAAACATGTTGAACACGCTGGTTTAACAAACGTAACAAAGTTAAACTCTGGCCCTTATGGTGGTGATGCCGAAATAGCGTCTATGATTGTTAATGGTAAGATTGATGGTGTCGTTTTTTTCATTGACCCACTAGAAGCACACCCACATCAAGTGGATGTGAGTATGCTTTTGAGAATATGTAACGTGCATAACATACCACTCGCCACCAATTATGCCAGTGCATCTTTGATGGTAAAGTATTATGAATTAGAATTAAAGAACACGAATGGTTAATCTTTATGGAATCGATAAATCCGTTTATAGAAGGTCGTAAGAAAATAATTGAACTCGAGATTAATAAAAACAAGATTACTCAAGATCTGAACGCTATTGAACAAGCGCTAAAGAAAAAGAGTGATATGTTAATTGATTCAAAAAAGAATCATATAGCTTCCTATGAACAGCAAATTTATGAGATAAAATTAAGTTGCAATCACACAAATGAAGATGGCTCAAAAGCAATGAGTTTATCACACAAAGATATTTTAATCCCAATGAGCGATGGAGGTGGTTATAGGGTGGTACATTTTTGTGAATTATGTGGGGCTCAATTTGAAGGTGATATTATTAAAATTGATCACAAAAATAACGCACCGAATAGTTTTGAAATGTACCAATACAAAGTTGATGAGGATGATAATATTATTTTGGATGATAATTTAACATTCGACCCAAATTTTGATGCGAATACATTTATGGCTGAGACGCTGAGATTTTTTACCGACACTGGATTTGGAAAATAAAAAATTAATTACTATCTTTGTATAAAAATTGGGGCCCTTAGCTCAGTCGGTTAGAGCGTCTGACTCATAATCAGGTGGTCGCTGGTTCGAACCCAGCAGGGCCCACTAATAAAAATAATATGGGATGTGATATTCATATGTACCTTGAGTACACCACAAAAGGAGCATTAAAAGAAGCTAAAAAAACTGGTAAGGCACCATATTGGTGTGATTTTGCTGGTCATATTAATCCAGGTAGAAACTATGACATGTTTGGTTTTATTTCACAAGGTGTGAGGTCAAACCATAAAAATGGATTACCACCTAAAGGATTACCACCGTTCGAGGAACTCGGTTACTACTCAAGAAACGACTCTGTTTGTTATATAAGTGATTCACCATCTGAGAATACCGTGACATTGGAGACTGCGATGAGATGGGCTGAGAGTGGTCGTCTTAAAATAATCAAGGACAGAAATGATAAACCTTGTTGGGTTGAACACCCTGATTGGCACTCACACACCTGGTTAACAACAAAAGAATTTGAAACCGCGATTAATCGATACACTAAATATTGCTCATCATCTGAGTATGATTTTGGTGTACCTATTGAATATATGGCTTTACTATCGGCCATGAAAACCTTCGAGGAAAATGGTTATGTTTCTAGAATGATAGTTTGGTTTGATAATTAAAAAAATTAATAATATGGAAAGTTTACACCCAGCAGCTCAAGTTACAGCAATAATCGTTATCGGTATTGTTGTTTGCGTTTTTATCTTATCGGTATGCACAACATTTTTTGATAGAAATTAAATGAATATTCTTTTTAGATTACTTGCAAAATTTATCAAGTTGATAAATCAAACTGGCGAACCCAAGAGTTCGAACGCCACTATAAACCACGAGACTATATCTGCGATAAAGGTAAAGAACAATAACCCAAAGCAAACTAGCGCTGCGTCACAGGAGTTCATAAGTAAAAAAACTGGTACGAGTGGTAATATTTTAACTGGTGTGACAACCATGGCCAAATCTGAAACCATCGGTAATAATGGTACAGCCATGTCATACACAAGTACAGCACACAAACAGTCTTATGATAGACCAATATCTTTTCGCGGTAGAAAGTATGACCCAAATACATTTACATTTATAGAAATAGATGCTGAAAAATTATCAGCTGATGAACTACAAGATTTACTCAGCAGCGGTGCAAATGTAGCACCAATCGACATCGCCAAATTATATTATCAAAATATTAAAAAATAATTTGGTGATTTAAAAATTTTAGATTACCTTTGTACAACATTTAAATAAAATAAAATGACAGAACAATTGACTAGCGTATTGGGTTACGCATGGGTTTTAATCCCAATCCTCATGGTAGTATTTTACAAATTTGTACTACGGGTGTTCTTTGGTATGGTTATCATACCTGAAGACAAAATTGGTTTAGTTACCAAAAAATTTGTGCTCTTTGGCCCAAACAAACAATTACCTGATGGTAAGATTATCGCCTTAAACGGTGAACCAGGTTTTCAGGCCGACACATTAGCCCCAGGTTTATATTGGGCTTACTGGATATGGCAATACGAAATCGAACAAGCTCCTTTAACAACAATACCAAAAGGTAAGATTGGCTTGTTATCCGCTAAAGATGGTGCGCAATTACCAAAAGGTGCTATCTTGGCTCGACACGTTGATTGCGATGATTACCAAGATGCTAGAGCGTTTTTATCGACAGGTGGACAACGTGGTAAACAAGTTGGTTATTTAAACAACGGTGTGTATCGTGTTAATACTCATTTGTTTGAGATATTCCTCGCTGACATCACATACATTGAAGATGGTATGGTCGGTGTTGTTACAGCACTTGATGGTACACCACTTGAGATTGGCTCAATCGCTGGTTCTGTGGTTAGCGGTCACAATAATTTCCAAGACTTTGATAAGTTTTTGGCTAATGGTGGGCAGAGAGGTTTACAAATTCAAGTAATCCAAGCTGGTTCTTATTCATTAAATCCGTGGGCTATTGAAGTTGAGAAGAAAGAAATGACATCTATTCCTATCGGTCACGTTGGTGTTGTTATTTCTTATGTTGGTGAAGATGGTGAAGATACCACTGGAAGTGATTTTAAACACGGTAACATCGTTAAAAAAGGTCAGAAAGGTGTATGGGCCACTCCGCTGGATCCAGGTAAATACGCAATCAATCCTTACACACAGAAGATTGAGATAGTACCAACAACAAACTTGGTTCTTAACTGGGCAAATGCTCGTAATGAATCACACAACCTTGATAAGAACTTGAGTACTATCACAGTACGTTCACAAGATGGTTTCCCATTCAATTTGGATGTCTCACAGATTATCCACATCCCATCAACCGAAGCACCTAAAGTAATCGCTCGTTTCGGTTCAATGCAGAACCTTGTATCACAAGTTCTCGAACCAACCATCGGTAACTATTTCCGTAACTCGGCACAAGATTCTGATGTGATTGCGTTCTTATCAACACGTCAACAAAGACAGAATGCCGCTAAAGATAAGATTAGCATGGTTCTTGAAGAATATAACGTACATGCGGTTGATACACTTATTGGTGACATCACACCGCCAGACTCTCTGATGAAAACTCTTACTGACCGTAAGATTGCGCAAGAAGAGGAAGTAACATTTGATACACAACGCAAAGCCCAAGATAAGCGTAAGACACTTGAGTCAGCCAAAGCGCTTGCCGATATGCAAGGACAAATGGTGTCAGCACAACAATCCGTTGAGATCTCTCAACGTGAAGCTGAGGCTGCTGTTAAGAAATCTGAGGGTGAAGCACAAGCCTTGAAATTAAAAGCTGCTGCTCAAGCTGAAGCTAAGAAATTGAACGCTGAAGCTGATGCCACACAGATTAAACTGACAGGTGATGCTGAAGCATCTAAGATTGCCGCGATTGGTAAATCAACTGCTGAGGCTTACGAAAAGCAAGTTAAAGCTATGGGTGTTGAAAACTTTGGTAAACTTAAAGTTACCGAAATGATTGGTACAAATGGTATCAAAATCATCCCTGAGATTCTTATCACAGGTAGTGGTGATAGTAACCCAATCAGCGGATTACTTGGAATGGAATTGTTAAAGCAAATCCAAGAGAAAAAAGAATCTGAACAGGTTACTGTAACCGAGGTAAAATAATTAAAACAATGGATTGGGTTGGAAACAGCCCAATCCTTTTTAAAATCAAAAGTATGCTAGTAAATATAAGAGAAGAAATCAACAAAGAAATCGATCAAATTATTGACCGATTACAATTACACGACCCAAATTTTAAACAGGTTGATGAACATTATGTGGAAGTTAAGACACCCTTTTTGGTGAACCCAGATTCTAATAATGACGAATGGAAACCAAAGATTGGTATCGTATTGTACCCAGAACTCTTGAGTTATGGTAGAGGATCTGATGGTTATATGACAACACCGTGGATTTGTGTCCGTTTTGAACTTGAGACGAAAGATATGGTTATTCATCACGAACTTTGTAAATGGTTTGTTGAAAAATTCAAAGCCATTGGTTTACGCCCATTTATGGATGAAGATGCCACTTGGAATCACTTTACCAAAAAAGAAAATAAAGGGTATGTAACCTATAAGTTTTATGTTAATCCAGATTACCCCAACGGCTACTGGGAAAACCACACATTATGATAAAAAAAGCTGATGTAATTGTTGACCTGCAAGCGGGTGACACTGGAAAGGGTAAGGTTGCCCACGCTCTGGCTAAGAAGCCAGGCGAGTATAATTATGTTATGCGTTACAATGGTGGTGGTAACGCTGGTCATACAATATATCACAACGGTGAAAAATATGTAACCCATTTCATACCAGTTGGTGTGTTGTATGGAATCAAATCAATCATCGGACTTGGTTGTGTTGTTAACCCAGATAAACTTATTCAGGAGATTAATGAACTTGAGTTAGCTGGATTTAAAGTTCGCGAAAACTTATTGATTGACAAGCGTGTTCACATCATCACCGAGCAACATCTACACGAAGATAGTTTGGATAGTAAAATCGGTACGACTAAAACTGGGAATGGCCCAGCTTACCGAGATAAGTATTATCGAAAAGGTCTTAGAGCTGTTGATGTTCCTATTTTAGCCGACATGGTTGTTGATACATATGGATTATTTAACGGACAAGACGATTGTAGTATACTTTGCGAAGGGGCTCAAGGTTTTGAATTGGACATTGATTGGGGTGACTACCCATATGTTACATCGTCACACTGTACAATTGGTGGGGCTATCCTTAATGGAATACCAGCACAAAAAATTGACAGAGTATATGGGGTAGCAAAAGCCTATCGTACATATGTTGGTGCCAAAAACTTTGAAGGTGCAGACCCATTGTTTTTAAAGATAAGAGAAGTTGGCAATGAGTTTGGCGCAACAACTGGTAGACCAAGACAAGTTGATTGGTTGGACTTGGATGATATGATCAAAGCAATCAACATTAACGGTGTGACTGATTTGATAATCAATAAATCTGATGTCCTCCAAGAAATTGGGGTTTACAACCTATACCTAAATAAACAAATAAAATCATTTGACAATGTTTCTGATTTTATTATGTTTATCGAAAAAATAATAACAACAAACTGCTTGAGTATCGAGAAGATAACATTCAGTACAACACCTTACGATATATGAATTTAGGAGAATTAAAAACATGGCTCAATACTCTACCAGAGGAATTTGACGAATTTGAAATTGTAAATGGAAACTTTGGTGTTTTAAACGACCAATACCATTACCGAGTTGATAAACCAATTCTAGCATGCACTGTTGATGATCAAACAAAAGAGATTATCTTTATGCATCAAACGGACAAAGAATTAACTGAGGATGATATAAAAACAAAAGAAGATGGGGATCAAGCGTGATATATTTGTGTGTGAGTGTCAATCCTTAGACCATATATTTGGTGTTTGGTATGACGAGGAACTTAATATGTTATACATTGAACCTCACTTAACTAAACGTTCACTTAAAGACAGAATATTGTATGCGATTAATTACATATTTGGAGGACAATCAAGATATGGCGCATTTGATGAGGTAATTTTTGATCCGAAAGATTGTGATAAATTAATTGAGTATCTTCAGAAAATAAAACAAAATGAGCAAGACAACGATAAAACAAATAGTTAAAGAATATAAGGATGCGACTCCTGGTGAAATTTTTACCGAGTCCAGAGATAACTTTACGTTTGGTTTTATCGGTGCTATGTTGGTTGTATTTATTGCAACCAAAACAGATCTAGCGGTTCTTCTTGGTTATATAACTTACTACTTTTATATGGGTAGAATTGTTAACCGACCAAAGTATGTTACATCACTTGGTAAGTTAATCGTGTTTCCAATACCGTCAGCTTTGGGTGCATTCGCTGGCTATAAATTGTCTTATATACTAATTGATTTATTATCAAAATGAAAGCCATAATCGCTGTAAATAATCTCGGGTTCATAGGAATCGGTAATAAAATGCTATGGCGTAGTTCAGAAGATTTCAAACATTTCAAAGAAAAAACCATGGGTGGTAGATTACTCGTTGGTTACAACACGTCATTAGAATTACCACCATTGAAGGGACGAGAAGTTGTTGTTGATGCCAGGGGATTTTGGAATCCAGATATCGAAGTTATTGATTGGTGTATTGGCGGTAAAAAAACATATGAAAAATATGCACATATGTTTACCGAATTACACATATCACATATAGATAACGATTATATAGGTGATGTAACCTTTCCAGATTTATCTAAACTAAATTCAAATTGCAAGATATTTAACTATATGTTTAAATGTAGTTTATGAAACAAAGATTAAGATTTGATAAAGAATTTAATGGTTGGTTTGTTGATCTCCCAGAATGGGAGGGATCCAAAGCCGACCTCCAAATGGTTCTTGGAGCTGATACATGGCTCGATTTGCTATGTGATGGTGAGTGGTATATCTGGATAGTATTATCCGATAAACCATTTGAGGGTTCCGAAGAACTTAAAAAAATTTCAGATGGTTGGTTGTACGATGAGGAGTGTGGTTCTGGTGCCACATATAAGGTTGAATCTTACATGGGTATATCGTTTGACATTAAAATGTGGTTATGTGATGTAACCAAGTTCGTGTTCGGGTCTTTACCCGATACGATCTATTACAAAAAATCTTAAGCATGCCATGTCAAGTGCTGGGGGTAATTAGAAATAATTATCCCCTTTTTTTTGTTTATTAAATTTTTCTTTCTTATCTTTGTATCAACAAGAGAAATTATGGATAAGAAAAAATGGTGCATTGAGAAGCACAATGAAACAAACCACATGTACGACACATACTTACCGTATGAGTTTCACTTGAGAATGGTTGCCCATGTCGGTGAGGAGTACAAACATCTTTTAGACGATAAAGAATACTTTACTGGTGATGTGGTTGTTAATCCAACTACACAGGTTTCTACTAAATACGCATGTATACTTGCTTGTTGGGGCCATGATTTGATTGAAGATTGTCGTGTTTCATATAACGATGTCAAAGATGTTTTGGGGCAAGAAGCCGCTGAAATTATTTACGCCGTCACCAATGAAAAAGGTAAGAACCGTAAAGAACGTGCGAATGACAAATATTACGAGGGTATTCGTAATACCAAAGGCGCTGTGTTCGTTAAACTATGCGACCGTATCGCTAATGTACAATATTCAAAGATGACAGGTAGTCGTATGTTTGAGATGTATAAAAAAGAGAATGATGATTTCATCATGAGATTAGGGTGGGATGATACAAACACCCATCCTTATTTTGAAATGTTTGTATATTTGAACAATTTATTTAAAAATTAAAACTATGAACATACTAGACATTGCTAAGATCATAACCATCATTTGGTTCTATGCAACAGGATCCTTCATGCTTGTTGCTAAAGTTAACGGTACTAAACCTATCATCGCCATGACAATTAAATTTATGACAGTTGTATCTATGGTTTACATCACACTTTTTTTACTTAATGTTGTAAAATAAATTAAAAATTATGAAAAAAATATTAATACTATTCATTTTGATGTTTAGCTTATTATGGCTAATATCATGTAAAGACAGAACGGAAAACGTTGGAGATGTTGGTGAGAAACGATATCTTCGAAAAGAAATTCACACACCAGAGGCGCAGATGGATGTCGAAGCCATGGATAAAGCCTTTAAGATCATGCGTAGCATGCCTTGTAATAACCCATTGAGTTGGTATTATCAAGGGGCAATCCATTGGGTTCCCGACACAATCTTATATAATCCATTGTGCCCAACTTATAATACCCCAGCTGACTTAAAAGAAGCTTGGGACAATTGCACACACACTCCGAGTGGTAAAGAAAAGATCCATTTCTTGGTTTGGCATAGATTATACATTTATCATTTGGAAAAGATAGTTAGAAAACTGTCGGGGTATAAAGATTTTGCTTTGCCTTATTGGGGTTACACCAATAATTTTGATTACGATAAATTCCTACAAGAAAAATTCAGAGACCCAAAATCATCGTTATACGAACGTTGTAGATTTGATAGTTTGAACTATGGTTATCCTATCACAGGTGAAATCCAAAGAGCATTGGAGACAGATAAATTGATGAGTTACACTTCATATGAAATGTTTAACTCACAGATTAACAATGCACCACATGGTGCGATGCACGATTACATTGGCGCTGGTAACGTACAGACTGGTAAGCTATTTAATAATCCGATCACTGGTAAAGTTAGTGAGACAGGTTTAATGGGTTGGGTTCCAACAGCTGGGTTCGATCCAGTTTTCTGGACACATCACTCAAACATTGATAGACTATGGCAACAATGGACTAACTCACCTAACGGTCAAAAGGTAACATTAGAAATGTTAAAGTCGGCTGATTGGTCTTATGTTTTCTTTGATGAGAACGGTAAAAAAGTTACCTACACAATGGAAGATGTAATAAAGATAATATACAAACTTGATTACGATTATGATGATGTTGAGATGTATGAAAAACCCGATCAACCGATGATGGCTAGAACGTACAACAACGTTTTACATAGTAATAATTTCAACATACCAATTAATGGTCAAATCACAGATGCTGTCACACAGTTGGTACCAACAAGCGGTCAACTCGGTACCCCAAATAAGGTCAAACTGGTATTAACTGTTTCGTTCACAAAGATACCTAAAGGTGTTTATGAAGTTTATGTGAACAGGAATAAATTAACAACAGCTCACCCAAATGTGGTTGAGAGTTTCGCGGGTTATATGTCTTTCTTCGGGGCGGATCATAAAATGCCTGGTGAATCTTGCGAGAAAGGTTGTTGTAGAACACTTAATGCTGATGGTAGACCAACCATGCAATTTGAATTTGAGGTCAACTCATCTAATAGATACCACGTTGAAATTTATAAACATAATGGTATGCACACTGGTGATTTAATTATCGAAAACATAAAGATTAAAATTTAATACAATGAAAAAGTTTAAAGTATCCTACACATTAACTTACAAAATTACTGATTACGATTTGTTTGAGGAGTTAGAATCGGATGAGTCAGCGTGGGTTAGATTTTTAACAGAACTACTCGACTCAATTAGGTTCTCAGAGGATTTCACCAAAAAATGGATATCCACCGAGGGTGATGAATTATACTGGGATGATGAAGAAGAGCATGGTATTGCCGAGGTTGTTGTTACCGTTGAGGATAATTTTGATGGTGATGTTAAATGGTGGAACGAGTTGCTACCAATGTTGAAAGAAACTTGGGACATGCCAATCAAAGAAGATGCTGAATCATTCGATGTGGATGATTTTGCAACATCAATATCCGAGGGTGGTGCTTTCTGGAACATTGTGAAATGGGGGAGCACGATCAGAGTTGAAGAAGATTCCGATGGTTGTCTTTTTGAATATGACGATGAAGCACGTGAGCGATACATTGGAAACATGCACAATGTTGATGGTAGTTTACAAATCATTAATGCTGAGTTTATAAATGCTAAGGGTGAGCACTACGAACTCTTGGATTGGGTAAACACAAAAGAAGAAGTTTTAAGTTACATTGAAAAAATTAATTAATGCATACATTAACGATACTGGTAATACTATGGTATTTTTTCCTGGTGCTACCGAATGCTGATAAAAATAAGAAATAATATGACGGCAGAAGAAATAATTAAAAATAGCAAAAGAAAATATGAGGTCGGTTTCACTGGTGATGAGATCGTCACAATGTTAGTCGATAACGATATTGACCCAGACAAGTTCTACACCGCACTTGGTGTGAACACAATTACAATGATTGATGGTAATTTCGTTACATATTTTTGGGACGTTGAAAGAGCATTGGATTGCGTAATCAACGACAGAGATATGGACATAACAGAGTGGGACTAATATGACGTTACTTGAACTAGCGGATAAGGTTGCTGAGATTGAAAGGAAATACACTGACAGGTCTGACTTCCGAGTGTCCGTTAGTGTGACACAAGATAGAGTTGTGCGATACACAATCGAACACAGCGCTAAAAATAGAACGGTTGGTACGGGTTGGGGTGCGACTGATATAAAAGAACTTTTAACTAAGTTTGAAGTTGCTATGGCAGCTAATTATACTTTCGCATCCCCAAAGAATGATGACATTTCAATATGATCGGCGAGTTTATAAAGTACCAGGGCAATCATTATATTGTCACGGATGATCAATTAAAAGATGGTGATGAGTACATCACAATTGATGGTGTGAACCGCAAGGTAGTTTGGTATTACGAAACATTTGGTACACACGTTTCCGTTTACTATGACATGATCTTTATGCCTTATGCGACTGGTGTTACGCATACATTTATTTCACAAGATTTAGTACCTATTCAACCAATGGACGGCCCAAGGGGCGAATTGTTTTATCTGGATTTTCAATACGATAATTAAAGCTACCAATAGCATATATTTTTTTAATCAAACCATTGGTTAATTGATCGATTACGACACCTCTTTTCCTATTGGCTGCGTGTACCATTAAGTTATTACCAAGATATACAGCCACGTGCCAACCAGACGGACTCGAGTCACTCAAAAAGAATATCAAATCATATAAGTTTATTTCATTCTTATCAACCTTGGTTGATGATTTAAATTGTGTTAATGCCGTTCTCGGTATCTGAACATCAAAAACATCCTTATAAAATTTTTGAGCAAAAGCAGAACAATCAATACCTTTTATTGTGGTACCACCATAGATGTAAGGTCTACCAATCCAATAATTTATAAAAGAATCTAACTTACTCATTTTTGCTATCGTATCTTTTAAAACTTTTGGTTTTGCTGGTATTATTATGGTGGTAACAGTTGAATCGATTTTTTTTATCCTCTGACCCAAACATAAAAGGTTCCACATACAGATAAAAGTTGTTAAAAATTTTTTCATGTACTATAAATATAAAAAAATATAAATAAATAAGCTATATTTGTAGCGTTAACATTTCGTTATATGGTTGAGAGATTTATAATGCTCGATAAGATGGTTCTTTTGGTTGATGATAAGAAACCAAATAAAATCGGTGATCAATATGTTTGGATATCAAATGATGAGAAACATATTATAGAAAATTCTGATGCGTTGAAACAAATAGATGAAAAACCATCAACATTTTTTTCGCGGTATAAGATGATTAATATTGTCTGGTGTTTTATACCAGAAGACATCAAAAAAAATTATCTGGTTACAATCAAATATAATTTTGATTAAAATGTTTTCACAGGATTTGGATATTTAAAAATATTTCTTTATATTTGTGACCTAAAATAAAAATTATGGCCAGCGAAAAATCAGCGATTAAGGCAAAATCAACCGAATTTTACGAAATTACACAGAACAACAGTGGTGGTTCATTCATCACCGATGATAAACTATGCCACAGATTGTACATTGAGGCCGTTTCGGAGGATGAGGCTCTAAGAATTGCCGAGGACTTGGGTTGTTATTGGAATGGTTGTGATGAGGGTATGGATTGCCCTTGCTGTGGCGATCGTTGGTACCCAGCATCTCATGCCACCAACATCGAGGAGATGAACACAAAATGGAATGGTTACGAGGTTTCTCAATGGCTGACCGATGGTAAAAAAGGAACCATTCAGAAAGATGTCGCTATTAAAAACTTGAAGAGCCAATATCCTGGCGCCACTTGGTTGGTTGAACCAATTGTTGAAAATAAATATGGTTCAACAAGAGTTGTTGGTAGACTTAAATTGGATAGCATTGAGCAGTATGCACAAGTTATGGCCAACCTTTATGGGTGGACAAAACCTGATTGCAGAATTTTTTATAAAGATGGTACAATAAAAGAAATTTATACAAATAAAATATGAGCGGAGGAGCATTCGATTACGACCAATATAAGATTCGCAACATTGCCGATGGCATTGAAAGTGAAATCGAACGAAGTGGAAGACCTTTAACTGATGAGGAGTTCAGAGAAAAGGTTAGATGGTATGGCGTTGAGTATTTTGAAAGATACCCAGATGAGAGAACTCATCACAAATATCCTGATGAGGTTATCAAAAAATTCAGGGATGCTGTAAAGATTTTAAGAATTGCTGAGATATACGCACAGCGTGTTGATTGGTTATTGTCTGGTGATGATGGTGAAGAAACTTTCTTGAAAAGATTATCGGATGAACTAAGTAAATTAGATTATAGTATTGTCATAAAGGATGATACTAAGAAGTAATTTATGTCAAAGGAATGGTTATTAAGTGATGAGCACGGAACTTACTTATTGTGTGATGATATCATTGATGTTGGTGACCATTATGTCATCTTGTTTAATAATGAACTTGAAGAACCATTCACCAAAAGCGAAGTGTTTACATATCCACAAATCAAATCGAACTTTTCATATGAAAGATTCAAGGTCGTTTGGTTTTATGAGAAAGATAAATCAATAACTCGTGTTAGATGTGATGAAGATGTTGAGAAAGAATTGACCAGAGCGTTGACAGAGGAACTAATGAGAAATATTGATGCTGAGATAATCAGAAGAATAAGAGAAGAATTTAACAACATTCGAAATGAAAATATTCAAGGGTAAAAAGAAAGGTATGATCCATACGATGGACATAAGGTTAGATGATCTTCGGGCGGTTTTCTTTCCAAAGAATTTCCATGAGAAATATGGCTACCTAGGCTATGTTCCTTTCGAGGATGCTTATGAGAAGCGTGGAATGATTCACGCATTGGTAATGGCAATGGATGCTGAAGCCAAACCCTGGTGGTGCCCAAGGTGGTTCCTAAGATTCTTGCATTTATTTGGATCGGACAACTCAATCGTTAGAGTAAGGAACAGGTTCTTACATAATATTGAGAGAAAAATAACCAAGGGGATTCGAATGTGGGATTATAAAACTAAATGGTCTGATTACGATTTGAGAATAAGCATAGGGGCACCGAAGCATCTTCAGGATTTGGCTGATGCGATAGAACATTATGTATATCACAGAGGCTACAAAGCCGAGCTGGTTGAAAACATAAAAGAAATAGAACCAACATTCGATAAGGACTGGTATAGCTTGTGTGAACTGAAAGATTATTATAGAAAACTGAAAGGGGAAACTGAAAACGATGAAACATCTGATTAATATATTTAAGGAATACAAGTATGAGTTATTATTGATATACACTTATATGTTAATTGCCGAGGGTTTGCTTTTATTGCAACCCTATTTTCTTGGAAAGACAATTGATGGTTTGTTGGTTGGTAACTGGAATTGGTTGATTGGTTTGGTTCTGGTTTACGCTGGGTCAACCATGTTTATATACAAGAGAATGGTTTATGACACAAAGGTATATACAAAGATATACAACAACATCGTGATGGGGTTTATACACAAGACCGATGTGGATAACTCATCGAAGGTGGCCAGGACAGATATGGCTCACCAGATTGTGGATGTTCTCGAGAGTTACGTTCATTATTATATTTCCGTTATTGTTACCGTTCTTGGTAGTTTGGTTTTTGTGATGAGAGGAAGTCTGATAACGGGGTTCATTGTGTTGGGTTGTGTGTTCCCGATTATGTTTATCGTATTTAAGTTTTACAAGAAGATAAAACAAGCAACTGTTGTGGGGAATAATCAATATGAGAAAAAGGTTGATGTCATCAATAGTTCCAATAAGGATGAGATAACAAGTTTCTTTAACAGAAGAAGAAAGTTATGGATATATGGTTCAACATTGCAAGGAAAGAATTGGTTCTGGGTGAATGCGGTTAAATATACATTTCTTGTGACAGCTTTGATTGTCTTCATCAAGACATCTGACAAGTTATCTCAAGGGGATATCATCGCAATGTACTCATACATCAGTAACTTTTTAATATCATTGATGTCAATACCAGTTGGTGTTGAAGCATATTCAAGGATATTGGATGTGCTGAGAAGAATAAGATAAATTTATAATTAAGTTAATATATGGATTATGTTTTAAAGTTTATTGGTGTTGCTGGTGCAATGGCCATTGTTGATGTCTGTTGGGCATTCTATTTTATAAAGGTTGGTGAGAGGAAATCAACCCAAAGTGGTTTATGGGCCATAGCTCTGTTTCTTAGTGGTGCGTTTGTGACAACCAGTTATGTACACGACCATAGTTTATTGATCGCTGCGGCCATCGGTTCTTTCATCGGAACATTCTTAACCGTTGAATATAAGAAGCGTAAAGAATTAAAAGAAAAAATTTCAGAATAAATTTGCGTATTAAAAAATCCTATTATATATTTGCGACATGCGAGACGCGACAAACATAAAGGATAAGGATTTTTACATCGATGGTGTGAAAACCAAGGCAACCAATGTCTGGATAACCGAGCGTGGCGAAATTTTCGTTTCATTGAGAGCACACGGAAATTGTGAGTTGAATATTTCAGCAAAGGATTTAAAAAAATACATTAAAGATAATGGAAAGAGAATTTAATAACACAAAATTAAATTACATCGCAAACTCCCTCAAGGAAAGTGTAAACAGAATGGAGTATGTGGGTGACATATCTGATCTGGGTAATGAGATTGGAATAGCCGTTGGTCACGCATTCGAGAATATGACCGAGCAAGAGATAAATGATTTTATCATGGGTTTCAGACATGGTGTTTCATTAACCAACGGAACCCACTAAAAAAATTTGGTGGTTAAAAAATAATTGCATATCTTTGCATAAAGAAATTAAATAACATGAGAAGAGCATATCAAAACGTATCGTTCATCGTTGAGGGTGATAACTTTTATGGAGTATCACTCGGTTGGGATTTCACATCGGAACACGAATGGGGAATCAGGGGAATCAAAAACAAGTTTGGATTGAAGTCCGACAAGACAAACATCTTGGGGATTAAGAAACCATTGCTTGGGATTGATAACCGAAGAATGACAATCGGTGAGGTTCTGTTCAAGGAAGATAAAGACCTTTGTGTTCTGACATCTGAAAGACCATATGGTTTGAAGGAGAAGTATAAGGCCAAGGATCTTTTGGGCTATGACATCAAGAATGTTTACAACGACCTTGAGTGCGCTTGGGACGAGGGTGACTTTTGTATCGCTAGCAAGAACAAGGAAGATTTCCCTAAGATGAGGGAGTTGTATGAGGCGTTCAAGAATAAGAACATCGCCATCACATTTCTAAAGTCTGAGGTGCCAGCGTTCTCAAATTCATCATTGTCCGTTCTCATTCTGGATAAGTTGCCACAAGACGTATTGGATGAGATGTACAACGTGGATAAGGAAGCATATGATCTCATTGAGTATGAGAAAGAGATTGGCGTCACCAAGTTGAAGGAGGAGACAAGACGTAACAGTGGTTACAAAGGTAATAAGTATTTTATGGCTTGTTCACCGAGGTGGATTGATTATAAGGATGCTGTTGCGAGGGAAGAGAAGAAGAGAAAAGCGAACACGGAGTATGATATTATGTTTTGGGTGAACTACTCTGACGATGATGATAACTTTGGTTGGTACACCGCTGAGGAAATTATCAAATGGTTGTCCACACCAGGATTGAAATTGAAGTCTCTTAATGCGGAAAGGGAAACAGCATGAGAAAGATATTAATTGCGGTGATTTTAATAGGATTGGTTTCTTGCACACAATCAACGGTTGAGAAGAGAAAAACAAATATTGTGGTTAACAACGGACATCCTGGGTTGAACATCGTTGAGATTGAGGGTTGCGAATATTTCTTTGCTGATTATGATAGGGGAGCGATCTTTGAACATAAGGGCAATTGCAAGAATCCCATTCATCCAGAACACTTAAGAAAATAATTATGGCAGCGCTGTGGTTTAAGGTTGGAGTTGGTTTCATAGTGGGCTTGAGTTATCTTGGTGCGAGAAAAACGCATAGAGATATAAAGAAAGGTAATGTACAATGGGTGGCCTGGAAGGGCAAGTACGACTCGGTCTACTACGAGAAGCAAAAACGTTTGAACAATAAATAAAGAATGGACAGTAAATTCGATGAAACGACACGGACGGTTGTTGTTCAGATGACACGAAGGGATGGGATGTCTTATTTTAATATTGTACAACCCAAAGAACAGGATGAATTAACTCTTCATGAGATAAGAATGATTCTGGCTGGTGCGGTCGCTCTGACAATAAAGAGTTCTGACAATGATGCCAAGGCAATGCGTGAGGTGATTGAATATCTTGAGCGGGAGTTTGTGGATGTGGATAGTTTCAACGATCATATGGTAAAAGTAAAACAATAAAAATTTGGTTATGACAAAAAAATTTGCATCGTTATTAATTTTGTTCTTGGTTTCCTGTTCGCAACCAGACCCGAATAAACCGTGGGAGGTTGTTGGAATCAAAGATATTGGTGACAACCAATGCGAATACATGGTGGTTCAATGGGTTAAGGTTGGTTTGCCATACAGAGATGAGTTTATTGATACTTGCGGAAAATATTATTTCAGTCAAAATATTAAAATAGATAAAAAATAAAAACACATGGATAATCAAGAATTAATGAAGAAATTAACGGAGATGGTGTGGGAGACACCAAATGATTCCGAATTGGGTGAAAAGGTTCGCAGTCTGGTTGACAATAATAAACCAAAGGATAACACCGTGGAGTACCAAGGAAGAACACCACAACAAGTTGAGGATAGCGAGAAGATATCGGTGCTATCAATGTTGGTGACAGCTGGGTTGATCTTGATGTTGTTGGCGATGGGTGTGTATGGAATGAAACAATAAAGGATGATTGGAAGAATAAGAACAAAGTGGTTCAGAATGACCTTTGTGTTGAGACACAGGTGGGAGAAGAACAGGGGTATGGATAATTACACAGTATGGAAACTCAGAAAGGAATATGAACTGGGTATCTGGGTAAAACCATATCTTGCTGTTGGAAAACCAACTGGCTCATGGGTGGCGAAGAAGGTGTTCAGCAAAGATAATCATGTCAGGGGTTATATGATTGGATTGGATTTGATTGTGTGCAAAACCTGGGTTGATATTTCTGGGGGGAGAGTTCTTGAGATTCCAATGGATTAAAAAAATATGAGAAACGATATTAAGTTAACCATCGAATTGGTTCCGAGCTCAGCTTGGTATACAAATGTTAGATCGAACGTGAGTCAAGGTGAGTGGGACAAAATCAGAAAGCAATGTTATAGGCTTGCCAATGACGTGTGTGAGATATGTGGTGATACCTCTAAGAATCAGGGAAAACAATATAACTTGGAGTGTCATGAGATATGGGACTACGATGATCAGAACAAGGTTCAGAAGTTGACAAGACTTATTGGTTTGTGCAATCACTGTCACACGGTTAAACATCCAGGTCTTGCGGGAATGCAAAATAGAATGGATATTGTGTATAAGCAATTGAATAAGGTGAACGGGATGACGCACCACGAGGCTGAGGAATATTTGAATGAATCATTCCAGGTGTGGTTGGAGCGTTCAAGATACAAATGGGAATTGGATATAACTTATCTTGATGGGTATCTCAAAGGTATTGTTGATTATGAAAACTTATTGGAGCAGAAAAAATTGGATGCGGGTAGAAGATATAAGGAAATGTTAAATGAGAAATTGCGGTTGGAGGATAAATTAAAACAAACTCATAAATCTTATAGCGATCATTTTATTGAGGCGTTGAATAAAAATTTCACTGGGGAGGATTTAAGAATACGAAAAGAGAGTTATAAAAAATATCTGAATGAACGTGAACGAAAAGAAAACATAAGAAAAAAATGGGGGGAGTATTTACAACAACAACAACAAGAACATAATAAGGAAGAAAATAATTAAGGGTGAATTAAACCATAATAATATGAATAAAACTAAAAAAAACAAAGTAACCAAAAAACCAATTAACATAAGTGAATATTATCCAATAAATCACAATGGAGTTAGATTCGATAGGAAAGATTGTAGTAGAGAATTCAGAGACTTTTATGAGGGAGCTGGAATAGGTAGAGCTGCATTACATATGGGTTCACTATATTATCTTATGGATGGTATGTATCTCTCACCAGATGGTGAAATGGTGGATTTTTAGAGTATGAATACAATAAGGGTGAATCATATGAAGGGTGTATTCATTCTTGAGGAGCTTGAGAATGGAATTCATAGTCTGAAAGAAGGAGATGAGTTTGTATACATGAGAGGTAAAAAAAGAATACTCACATGGTACAGTTCTCTGGCTGAGGATGAAAATATCATGAAGGTTGTATGGAAGTACGGAGTGAAAAACTGTAATAAATACACCAGAGTATTTGACGAGAAAACATACCTTGAATGGATTGAATACAATAAAATGATACTGGCTACCACAGCAGCACGAAGTGCGCTTAAATAGCCTTAAAATGCATTCATTTTATGTTATATTGCCCAGGATCCCATGTGAATTCTGCCGAGAAATAGACATACCCGCAACTAACTGAAAATGAGTGCATTCGGACAACTCACTGACAGTCACTGAATTACCTGATAATCAGTTACTTACACTATTTCCCACAATTCCCCACTTACCCCCACAAAATCCCATTTTACACCCTGGAACAAGTGAAAAAAATTTGAGCCTCCCGACACTTTTCGATATATTTTTTTTAAATTATTAAAAAAACGGCGTAAATTTAATCGAAAATGCCCTCGATGGCGTCTATGACATGGGATATGAATGAGGTGTAATGGAAGGGTGCATACAGGATGCATAACCACGCGAAGTCGGAATCGTAAACTGTGCTACTGGTGAAAAAGAAACACCAGATCAGAACCACGATCGGGGTCGCGAATAACAGGTTCGAAGTTGTCAGTGGAATCAGTGCGATCAAGACCGAGGTCATGAACACCCAGAATGTGAATTCTCCGCCCATGATAAAATACATGGCGACCAAACCTAATGTATAGGCTGTATTAATTGCATTCATATTATTTTAATTTAATCAAAGATAACACATTAAAATTTAATGTGCAAATTTTTTAAAAAAAAATAATGTATTCAAGTTAACAACGGGCGTTTTCCATTCATTCATACTATTTATTTGTATACAAAAAAATAAACAAAAACAGTATTGAAAATGAAGGACACACTCATCACCCAATTAACGGATACGTTAACTAAAAAACCTGAATACGGAATATTATCATCAATGTTATCAATCACCATGAGTGCAACAGATCTCCTACAATTAATCGGTGTGATCCTCGGTCTTTTCATCGCGGTGATCACAGCCATCCTGAAGGTGATGGAACTCAGGGACAGGATACGTGAGAAAAGAGGTTTACCAACCAGAAAGAACAGACGCAAGAAAGAAGCGGACGATGAATAACTGAATACATAAAAAAGCTGAAAGGTGAATTCTAAAAGGGTTCACCTTTTTTGTTTATATATGAATTCTAAAAAAGTTATGGATATGAATTCTGGAAGATCCAGCAATATGAATTCTAAAAATTATACGGGGTTGAATTCTGGTAGAAACTTAAACTTGAATTCGAGAACAGAACCTGGGGGGACTTTATGAAATCAAAAACAAAACAGAGAGAAAGGGTTGCCCCCCAGGTCTGAGCTCTTTGATTGTTTAACGAGTACAAATATACTACTAGTTTTTTTATTATGCAAGTTTTTTTGAAACTTTTTTTATCTTTTTTTTAATCGAATTGAAAAGGGGCGAATTCGTCAAGCGCATATACCCAGATCGCCAGATACTTTTCCACCAGAACATAATTGAATTCCCCAGCTCTGGCATCCATGGCACTCATGAGAAGCTCGATCCTTTCATCCAGACAATTGGTGAGATCCAGAATAAATTTTTCCTGGTTGATTCCAAAGAGATATTTATCCAGAAGCATTTCCTCCAGATCATCCACCTCACTATTATTATTGGTGAGGATGTTCAAAGCATTTTTGCTGAGCTCGTGATCCAGATATACAACACAGGGTTCCTTCTTAACTTTATTACTGATCTTTCCCCTGAAAAATTCTGATGTATTAATTTTAATGTATTTGATCGGGGCCATCTTGTCTTCGTCCACTGATGGTAGAGTCATGAAGTCATTCCTGGTTCGATCGAACGCCGCCTTTACTTCAGCAGCCTCAAGTTCATCGATGTGGTCACCAAGGATCAGAACGTTAAGTGAATCCTCAAATGGTGACGTGAATTCAGCGATCACTTCTATCGCGCTTCTCTCATCTCCGCCCATGAATTCAGTTCACATTTAAATAACATTTATTATTCGTCATGATAACCGAATCTGCATTCAGAATCGATTCGTCTGAGCTCTTGATCCTGAACGTTTCCATCTTGTATGGATTGTAGTAGATCTCCTCACCCAGGTTCGCGGCCCCAGAAGCAAGCTTGAATTCTTGGCAGCATACGAATGCATGTACATTCTTTTGCTTCGTCTCCAGAACCTTGGCCCGTCCAGCCTGAGATACCCTGAACGTTACGCCGTAAGCTTCTAGATCCTTGACATGCTGATACAGACGGTACCCTCTCTTCTCCTGGTTCCATCTCATCACACTGAAACAGTCTTTGTGTAGATTCCTGTATATCTTGAATTCTGGTCTCATTTGTATTTCTCTTTAATATAAGTATCAACGATCTCCGTCAACTCCGCCCATGGCATAAGTTTTCTCATCAGATCAGGTCGTCCTGGTTCACCAAAGATGATCTCACCTGAATCGATATACCCATAACAACCCTCGAAGTCAAAATCCCGATCGCGTTTATAAGACAGGCCGTAATTCTTAAGGTAACTAGGGGCCACATCCAAGATCCTGGCAGCTTCAGCATATGAGGTGGCCCAGCACAGTTTAAATGTCTGGTACGCTCTGTATATTACAGAGGTCTCGTATATTTTTCTTTCTTTCTTACTCATCGAATTGTCCCGCTTCTTTTGCTAGTTTATAATTCAGTTTCATGGTTGGTGAGATGTATTCCCAGACGCCCGCCTCGAGCGCTTCGAAGAGACCAACGCTAGCAAAGTAATTGTTTGATACCAATTCTAGCCCGCTGTTGTCCCTGTCATGTGGGTTAGATTCAACCCTGCGGTACATCTCAACATTGCCGTTATCATCTCCTTCCTGGTAGTTGCAGTAGAAGACAAAGTCTTCGGTTATCAGGCCCTTATGGAATCGACCGTTCCAACGGGTGATAAACTTTGGATAATTGTTTTGTTTTGCTTTCATATGACAAAGGTATATGAATTTAATTTAACTTGCAAGTTTGAATGCAAAAAAAAATAAGGGGTTAGTTACAACCCCTTACTACGAAACCTGTATCATCTTTCTTTGCCTCACCCTTTGCTTTCAATCCCACGACAACACCATTGCCATGTAAGAAAGTAAGATCGTGCTCGTCACCGTTGATAACCTTTGCATTGTTGTATTCAGCGGGAAGTTCTGTCTCGTCCTTTACAGCAAACACAACAGCAACATTGAAACCAAGTGCGAGTGCTTTGTCCGCTTCGCGTTGGTTACCCTCTGTCTCCGCCCTAGAAAAGGTAAGGTGATAGTTCGCGGGCAATTGCTTTGTCAACCTGGAATAGATCTTTGTGTAATCGTAAAATTGCACATCAGGAAACATTTCCATGACATTTTTAAAACCACCCACTGGAATGTTCTCGTAAGGAATATCAGAAGTACCATTGAGACGAACGCACATTTTATCGGCGCCATGCTTTTTGATACCTTTTTTAATTTCCTTAACAACATCGTCCATGAAGTTCACCTTGTCACGAAGAAAGTATTCAGTCTTATTAAGACGACCTTTCATGACATTGCTAAACTTGCCACGACCCGCTGTGAAGAGACATGACTTCGAACAGCCCGCTGTGGCTTTCGGACAAATGTTTTTACCAAGCGTGTTTTGCTTTTCTGGTGACATGTACAGGATATAGGTTGTATACCCCAACTTTTCACCTTTCTTTGTCTTTGCATTCTGCGTACCAAACAGTGTGGTAGGCTTCTTGTAATTGTACCCTAGATTAAACATGATTTTTATTTTTGATTTCGACACAAAGATAAGTGCAATAAATTTAATGTGCAAATAAAAATGAAAAAAAGTTTTTTGTGATAAAGTTTGCGAGTTAAAAATATATGGTGTATATTTGCTCTCGAAATCAAAAACAATATACTATGCCAAACTGGTGCGAAAATCGTTTAGAGGTATCTGGTGATACCAAAGAACTCAAACAATTCCTTGCAATGGGAATTACCGAAGAACCTATGCGTTACAGCAAAACAGGTGAAACAGAACTTGTCTGGAGAATGTCGAACTACTTACCGATACCTGGACAACTTTCCAGAACCATATCACCACCTCGTGATTGTGAGTGGGTGAATGAGTGGGATGTGAACCACGCAAAAAATCGTTTGGAAAAACAGCAAGAGTTGATCGCCGATCTGGAGAAAAAACTTCTGGAGACCACAGACAAAACCGACAGGGACTTCATCAACAACCAATTGACCGAAGCAAAGACACCAATTGAAATTCCAGAATTGATTGAGTGTGCAAATGGTACGGAAGAGAAGCGACAGGCTCTTATTAAAGAGTATGGGACTGACAACTGGTACGACTGGTGTCACGCAAACTGGGGGACAAAGTGGGATTGCTCAACAGAAGAAATGGGCTTTGACACAGATAACGAAAGTTATATTATAATTAACTTCAACTCCGCCTGGTCACCACCAATCAACTGGTTGGGAAGAGTTATCAAAATGTTTCCAAACTTGAACTTCAAACTGGTGTTTATGGAAACTGGAAACTGGTTTGCGGGTTGTGCTTACAGCGAGGATGGTGAACTTATGATGGCGGAGGGTGAACCAGAATATGTTGTGGATGGCGTTGTGTACAACTACAATGGTGAACAAAGCGTTTATGTTGGTGAGGACGGAAATGTGATTTCAGAGGATGAATGGAATGAAATGGATTATTCCTGTTTCCCAGAAAACCCATTCGATAACTTTGATACGCCTTGGGAATAATGTAATAAAATTAACTGGGGGAGAAAAAAACTTCCCCAGTTTCTTGCATATTAAATAAATTTAAATTACCTTTGTCATATGATAATAATTGGAAGACCCATTGAGGGCATATCGTTAAATGGTTTGGAGTACCTTATGAATGAGGACAACACAGACTACAAGTATTTCAACAGCAAACGGGAAGCAATGGACTTTCTGAATTCTTTGTCGGAAGATGTGAAACTCACCGATGACGAAATGGAGGATTCATTCATGTTTCTGGATACTGAAACTGATTTTGAAAACCCAGAAGTATTTACCAAAGATGCGTAAACTAATATTTGTATTCACTGTCCTGATGACGGCGTGTGTCCAGAGACCACCAAAGTCAATTCATGTGGTGCCACATGTGGTTAAGAAAGTTGACACGATCGAACAGTACGATCCGACAACACTGAATTACAAGAAGCGCTACCGATATGAATTCTGGGACAGCGCAGCTCCTGTTACAGTTGATCCCCAACATGCCCGTTACAAGGTAGGGGACACAATTGAATACACATACTACCAGTATTGATTTTTTGTTTTTGATTTAGTGGTGAAGAGACGGTTCCAGAAATGGGGCCGTTTTTTTATATTTTTTTTAAATCGAAGTTCCTGATGTTCATGATCTGGCTGTAATAGAATTCAAGTAGATCACGTTTGTATTTGTCCAGATGTTTTTGAGCTTCGCTGTGATCCAGATAAGTATCAACCTGGTTCTCGCCGATCACGTACCAGTCGATGTAACATTTAAGCTCAGGAGAATTCATGTAAGCTTTCTTAACGTACTGTACAAAATATCTGGGCTCGAACAAATCCTTCACCTGGAATATCTTTATCACAGATTCTTTATAGTGTTCATTGTTCTGGAAGATTTCCTTCACAACGTTCTGAGCTGTCTTCAGCTCCTTATAAAGTTTTGCTTCTTTGAATTCCACAGAGATAACTGGTTTGCTCTGGTACTTTCTGGTGAAAACTGAGTACGATCTATCTGGGGTGATCACGACAATTAAATATCGTTCACCATCTGTTATATCAAAAGATCTCTCATTTAAAATCTGGGACTTCACCATCCATGATAAATATAACGTCCCAGGTAAAAAAATAAAGGGGCTTTTAAGCCCCGTTAATTATTCTTCTTCTGGTACGGTGAATATCCCGATGTCTGGTACAGAAACTTCTTTACCCGCAAGTTCATCTATTGAATACCTGCGACCGTCTTCACCCTCGAACATCATGTCGTCAGTCCAGTCCTCGACATTGTTCAGGGCCGCGAAGATGATATCACCTCTCATTGAGCTTTCGGTTCTACCCCAGTTATCTATAACCTCCGAGTAGTAAATGATTTTTATCGCCATAAGATTAATTTATTTGTCCAATCCTGAATGTCCAAGTCATATCCGTTGAATGACCAAAGTAAGCATCGGAATACATATCGCTGTAATGTGTTTCCTGAAACAATGTCATACCTGATTTATCTTCCCAAGTTTCTTGGTGATGTCTGCTAATCTCAATCATATGATACTCGGAAGCCAACCTGATTTCCTCATCAATCTTATCGTTCCAAACTTCCTTTGCTTCTTGCTCGGTGTGGAACTCGATAACGCTCTCATCAACCCACTCGGAAAAGTCAGCCACATAGTGCGTAGCATTTTCAGGAACTTCAACGCTGTCCACACGATAGTAATGATTACACTCGTTAAGCATCGCATCAAGTTCCTCATCGTAACCACAATCGAAACGAACGCAATCTTTGGTTTGTCCGAATGAGTACGCCTCATCCTCCTCCAACTCGTTCTTCATACAAATATCCAACAGCGGTTTAACTCTGCTGTTGTAGAATGTTCTTGCTTCTTCCTTTGTGGGAAAGAAATGAACTTCGCTGTCACCTGTCAGGTGTTTAGCGACCATTACAAAATTGATTAACTTCATATTGTTGTTTTTGATTTCGATAGCAAAGATAAGTGAAATAAATTTAATGTGCAAAAAAAAAGAGGGAATTTCTTCCCCCTTTCTTTCAAGTGTATTGTGAGTTAGTTAGCGAACTCCTCCGCCAAGTTCCAAAGTCCTTTGTTAATCAGGACATTCATACGAATGTTGCTGATAGGGCGTGAAGCACGAGGCTTCTGGCCCTCGCCTTGATGTTGGAAGCCACCCTTGATGAGTTTCTCCTGAACTCGGTTATAAACTCTCCACAGGTCAGGCCCATTGTCCTCAGGACGAACCGCTTTCAGGATTTCATCAACTGATACATTCTTCATCACTTTCTTGGTGTCCAAAGCATTTGTCTTTGGGTTGATGTACTCAGGGAAGCGGATAGCGAATGCTCGCATAGCGAACTCGGTTTGTGCTTCCTCACTCATAATCACACCCTCGAAGCGGTTGATTGTGTTGAACACAGTTGGTAGGTTCTCGGTGATGTTGTTGATTAATCCCTTAACCTCATCGAATGTTGTGCCCATGTGGCGAATGCGAAACTTGTTGAATGTTTCATCAGCAACCACCAAACCGTTCGAACAAATGATGCGGAAGATACCCACATGAAAGTTCAATGAGGTTGTGCGGTCGTGAGAATTCACTAACAGGATTTCAGGAACATTCCCTTTGATACCCAGTGAACCGTAGTTGTCATTACGGAAGCGCAACATATGCTTCGTGGTTTCAGGGTTCTTCTTCGACTTTTGTTGCATAGCCGAGTGAACATCCCAACCCATTCCGCCAAGACCATCGATGATTTCAGCAGTGGTCATGAATTGGTAGTGCTTTGACACACCATCCTGAGCACCGTCTTCAGGCATACGGAAAGCCGCAGGTGCAAGTTCTTTGATTTTTTCGAGTTCGTACATTTTATTTTGGTTTTTAATTATGATACAAAGATAAGTGGAATAAATTTAATACGCAAACTTTTTTACATTTTTTTTTTGATCCGATCCAGAATTCAGGAAAAGAGGGGATTAACCCCTCTTCTCATATCCTATAACAGCGTCAAGAATTTCAACATGGTTGTCGGACACAACAATCTTTCCTCGGTCATCGCTGTCCTCGCCAATCCATTCAATCTCGCCATTGAGTTTGATACCCCATGGCTCAAAGAAGTGAACGATAAGATACTGTAACCATTCGGTGTAGTGGTAAAACTTTTCGTTACCATCCCATGAGAGTTCAGTACCATCCTCGTTAAGTACCCACTGTAACCAAAGACCTGGCTGTTTGATTTTATCAGCATTCAGTTCGGTTTGTAGTTTATCACGCAAAACCCAATCGCCTTTGTAATCATCCCATGCAATCTCGCCACTGGCGCTGTTGTAATCAATGATACTATCATCGCCACCCTGACCCTTGAAACCATCTGCCCCAACAAAGTATTCCCCTTTGAAACCGTAGATATCGTCAGGGTTGTTCTTGTCATTGGCGAACGGATTACCATGTTCCCCTTTATAGAGTACCATGAGTTTGTTCACATCGCGTTGCATTCTGCGAGTGTTAGCGAGTTTGTCCAAGTAGTTCTTCTCTACGATGGTCGCTGGTCGGCTCAAAGACAATGAGCCAAAGAAATCGGTTGAATATCCCATATGTTTTTTGATTTTGTTGGTACAAAGATAAGTGAAATAAATTTAACCCGCAAATTTTATTGCAAAAACTTTTCGAGGTTTGTGTTGTAAATCATTTCCCCCTCAACAAGTTTGGCTTTGATACCATCAACAACAACCTTGAAACGAGCATTACCGATACTCTTTACAACATCTTCAAGTGTCTTTGCACCTTTCCAAGATACTATCTTGTAATTGGTTGAACGAGGGTTACCATAAAGGATTGCTTTCTTTGCTTGGCGTTCAATACTTTTCATAAAGTTCAGGCGTTCACAAAGGAATTCAACTTGGCTGTCAAACCTGAAATCATCAGCAACCCAATCATTCTTACCATTGGGCATTTGTGGGTGTGGTTTGTTGTAATCATCAGCAACAAACTGGGCGAAGTTCTGCTCGGTCAGGAAGTCCTCAAATGATTTCATCATCGCTTTGTGCTTTGCATCGAAACCATAGGTACGAATGTCAGGGCAACCACCCCAACCATCATTGTTCAGGTAACCTACTTTTTTGTTGTCGAAGTAGATGTCGCAGAAGAAACCACCCAAGTCGTGTCCGAAGTTTTCTTTCACATTCTTGATTGACACTCGGTCAGTAATTGATTTTGGTAAAATAGTCATTTTGTTTTTGATTTTATGAATGCAAAGATAAATGAAATAAATTTAATATGCAAATTTTTTAATAAAAAAAACCTCCTGAATTGATCAGGAGGCTTCAACCTAAAAACTAAACTTAATCCTCAATGGGTGTTTCATCACCAAAACCATCCTCATCATCCCATTCATCCTCATTTGTTCCGATAAAGACAATGCAGAACGCGACATACTCACCCTCATCGTTCTTGATACCTGTGACACCATAAGAGCCATCACCATATCCTGAAGAAGAAACAACACCATTTGGTATAACGCCCCAATGTTCCTCACCAAGTGTTAAATGACAACAAGCACCATACCAAGCATCACCCTCGTTAGTACCCATTCCAAAGTCACCACCGAAGTCGTATTGTGGTAAATCTTTTGCGCTATCATCTTTGCGATAGTGGGCGTGGTCGAAGAAACCAAACTGACCACTATCAACACCTGCGCTGAAAGGCATTTCGTGTCCACCACCATTCTCAATGGTTTTAACTATACTTGGGTCTTTGATAGCCGCTTCCAAGTTGTAAACCCAAAGACGAGCGATACGCTCACCCCAAGAGCCTTCATCGGAAGTTTCAATACCCGCTTCCCAATTTCCGTTTTTCACATTACTCACGATACCCTGACACCAAGTCGGGATTGAGTAACAAGGGTCGGAACACACCATTGTACCTGAAGTTACTTTGAATACTTTTGACATATTGTTTTGATTTAGGTTACAAATATAAGTGTAATAAATTTAATCTGCAAGTACTTGGGCATATTTTTTTGCAAATTCTTCGAGTCGCTCAGTTTCCTCCGCCGTTAACTCAGGAAGTTCTTCCTCGTTCGCGATTGTGATGTCCCAAGAATCAAATCCAGTGTTTATATCTTCCGATAAACAACAGGTGAGATTGGCCTCGTAGGTTTCACCGTTCTTGTCAAATTGGAGGTCGACCGCATAAAAAACTGTCTTGCTTGTAACCTCGATGTTGGTTGCGAATAAATTATCCATTTTATTTTGTTTTGATTGGGACAAAGATAAGTATATTTTTTTTAACCTGCAAATGTGAATCTATCTTTTTTTGGATGAGGGTTTTGGCACACGGCCTTGTTTGGTTGTTGGTTTGCTTACATACTTGAATGTACTCTTCGTGATTTTTACTTTTACTGACTTAGACATATGCTCTGTTATTAATTGATTTTACAAATGTGATAAAAAAAAAGGGAGATTTAAAAACCTCCCCTTTGTGGAATGATAAGAGGAATATTAATTGTGCATATCAATCTGCACTGCCCACCACTGCTCGGGGTTCTCCAAAGCCTGCGAGGGGTCGTTCGTGTGGTTGACCGTATCGTAGACATTACTCTCGAAAGAGAAACTATCATACTTTAAGTCACGATAGATACCTGCGTAGTACCCTGACATATCATACTTGTCCGCACTATCTTTTTTGGCCTCAATCATTTTATTCCAAATGGTTTCAGCCTCCGCCACCATATCTTTCTTCCAATCCTGAATGACGGGAATACAATCAGTCAACGGGAGACAATCGTCCTCAAATCCGTCACTGATATAACTGCTGCGAGAATATGGGTTCTGACCTTTTCCGCCAATGCTTTCCCAAATCTCTTGCAAACCCTGCGCTTGCTCCTCAACCATTTTGGTTGACAAGAATGGGCTATCCTCATTTGGGTACGCTTGTTCGAAAAGAACCTTTGCTTTCTCGTAGAAAGTTTTCGATAGGGTGTTCAGGTTACCGCTCCAACGGCCACCGATTACGAACCAATCCCACACATCGCCATCCCCATAGTGGTCAAGAAACTCGTTGGCTTGGCCAATGGCGTCATCGCGGTCATCCGCTTTTACTAATAAGATTACTCCTTTGTGCATATATTTTGTTTTTGATTTATGAATGCAAATATAAATGAAAAAAATTTAACTTGCAAATAATTTTTCAAGTGCAATTCTTCCATTCACCATGTTCTCAATCATGCCGCGAGATATGGTAGCTTCCTCACCCAACATCATATCAACATAGTCGTCAAGACAAATCCCTGCGCACCATGTGACAGTAGCTGTTTTGGATGTAACCTTTGTCACCTGATACCAAGCTCGACCGTCAGCGACAGGTCTGTAAAAGTAACGGTAAAGTAACGGTTCACCTTTGGCTTCCTGAGCTTTGTCGATGTCCTGTAAATGTTTCAGGTTGATTTCAGAATTCTTGATGCAGTTGTCAATGTTCGACCAATCATCAATTGGAGCTTGCTGTTTATATTTCATTGCTTTTGATTTTGAATACAAATGTAAATGTAATTTTTTTAACCTGCAAATTTTTTTTGTCTAATTCTCTTGACTAATATCTATTTTTTGTTTAATATTGTGGACATGAAAAGAATTCTCATGACACTTGCAATTGTCGCTTCAATGTTGACACTTGCATCTTGCGGATCGGAATCTACCGAATCAACAACAGCTACGGACACGACCACTGTTGTTACCGATACCACAAGCGTAGACACTACGAATGTTTCCACACTAAAAACAGATTCGGTAAAATAAAAAATGAGGGGATGTAAAAGTCCCCTCTTTTTTTTATATACAGGGTAAGAATTCAGACGGCTTGAAACCATCCTTGTTCCACTTGAAGTTCTCAACGAGTTCCTTCGATACAGTGTGGCTTGCTTCGTTCCTTCCATCAAAACGATATTCTTCACTGGCACAGTTCTCAAGCCATGCCAAGCATAGTTTTGTGAATGACTGTTGGAGTGTGCGATGTTCCCTGTTCATTTCCTCAATGAATTCCTTCTCTTTGCTCGAGAAACTGTTCAGGTAATCGGTTACAGTTTCTACCGCTTCTTTTGCTGTGGGCTTTGACATATTTGTTTTGATTTAATGATGCAAATATAAGTATAATTTTTTTAACCTGCAAATTTTATTCAGGAATTGGTGATAAAATTTCACCAGGTAGGATTGGATTGTCGTTCCAGTCCATCCAGACACAGTACTTGTTCCCGTTATATTCATAAAGAAATTCCTGAGACCCGTTTGATTGCATCTCATTCTCTTCATTAACATCACAGGGCCACCTGTCGATCAGGTTTCCTTCTTCAACAATATGTGCTGTCAGGGCTTTACAGGTCGTCATAATCCTCGATTGAATTGGTTTCACATTCACCTGTTTCCGTATCAACGGTAAAGGTATTCTCAAAGTTCTCACAATCTTTCACCAGTACATTCCAGTTTGGATTATTCTGAATGTTTGCGATAAATTGCCTTGCGGCATCTGTTGGGTTCTCTGCTTCGTATGTGAATGAAATCACACACTCGTAAAATTTTGGTTTAGCCATTTTGTTTTGATTTGAATGCAAAGATAAATGAATTAAATTTAATGTGCAAATCTGAAATCAACTTTTTTTGCTGTTGATCCTGGTATAATCAGAAAAGGAGACACTAAGTCTCCTCTTCATCATCAAAACAAAACATCACACAAAGACTCACCTCATGGGTGTGGAATTAATTTGGTACCAAACATGCTCGTAAATCGCGACCATATCATCAGTGTCCAAATCCATGTAATCCCATACCTCACCTGTTTCGGTTTTAACGAATACTCCGCCGTTGTCGTAACCAATGGTTTCAACGTTCATCGTACCTTCTGCTGTCGATATGGCAACGCCTTCGTTCTTGCAGTTGTAAATGGCAGGCGGAATCGCGGGCTTAAGTAAAGCTTCGGTTTGTTGGGCTAGCCTCACCCGAATCTTGCCAACCTCTTCTAGGAAATCAGTATAGTTTGTCATTGTGCTATGCAAATATAAGTGAATTTAATTTAACTCGCAAACTTGTCTTCAAGTTTTTTCAACTCATTTTCGAATTCATCCATCATACTATCAGTATCAAACACAGGCTTCCCTGTTTCATCATCTTCATAGTAGTAAACGCCAACCTGAATGCTTTCAGGGATTGCATTCTCGTCCTCGTCACGAACAACCTTGCGAACAAGCGGTTCGAGAATGTTTTCGAATTCATCTGTATTCAAAGTGGTCATATCCATTGGGAGTTTATCCTCAACGGCCATTTGAACAAGGGCTTCTTTTATTTTCAGGGCGTAGTTTGAACATACAGCCGCTGTTCTCATTGATTTTTCCATACAGCAAAGATAAGTATAATTTTTTTAATGTGCAAATTTGAATACAAAAAGATTTTAATTGTCGAATTCAGGGTCGTAGGGACATTCATTGTCGTACCAGATTTCCTCGATATTCTCATTCAGTTCTTCCTGAACCTTCTGAATGAATTTAGGTCTGGCAGAATTCAGAATCTCTTCTTCACTTGCATTCTCATCCACGATGACTCTTGTCATCAGGGATATTGTAACCAGTTTTGCTACCTTACTCATATCGCAACCTCCTCAATCTTGGTTAAGTAATAATCGTAGTAATCGTTGAAAATGTCTTGTGCTTCCTCTGTATAGATTGAGCAACCGTTGTCTTCACGATACATTTCATCCTCATCCACGATAAGACCCTTTGAGAACATCTCATCCTTTGTGGCTTCGTTGGCTAACTCACTTGCGAGTTCCAACTTGTTGATTTTAATAATATCTTCCATTGCGTTTTTGATTTGATAGCAAATGTAAATGAAATAAATTTAATGTGCAAGTGTTAATACATTTTTTCTTTCAACTTATTCGCTTTGGCGTAATGCTTCTCAATTTGCTTTGCGAAACTAACCAACCTTGCTTTGGTTTTGGCGTATGCGAAGAACTGGCACATCTCACTATCAAAGTTAATACCACTACAATTCACATTGCGTTTAACGGCTTCTTCGAAATCGTATGCACTTTCATATCTATGTCCGATGACCTCGGCTTTGGGAAAGCCCGTTATCGTCCATTCAGCCCCGTCCCAATCACCTTTATAGATTGTCAGGCCAATACTTGTGTTTATGTCTTTTGTTTTCATGTTGCGAATGTACATACAATATTTTTAACCTGCAAACTTTTTTACAAATTATCCTTTAAGATTATTGGGTGTTCCTCTATCAGCCGATTAATTTGCGAAATCGATGCTTTAAAAAATAATTGTCTGAATACCTGTTCATTCATATGAACCCCATTAATGATATATTCCATTGTTTCCCCATCCACATCAATAGCTAATAGGTGTTCGATGATGTGGTCTGCTGATGATTTTTGATTTAAATCCATTTTTAATTGTTTTGTAGTGCGAATGTACATACAATATTTTTAACCCGCAAACTTTTTCACAAAAAAATTTTTTTACAGTAAAATTTGCAAGTTAAATTTATCACACTTATATTTGCATCATCAAAAAACAAAACAATGGACTTATACAAAGCACAAACACTCGCAAACGAACTCATGCAAAAGCATGGTATCAAACAACAAGGTTGGCGTTTCACCTTTGACAACGCAAGACGCAGATTTGGTTGTTGCAAGTACCGACCAAAGGTAATTACACTATCAAAGTATTTAACACATTTGAACGATGAAAAAGAAGTTAGAAACACAATCCTACACGAGATTGCACACGCCCTCACACCAGGTCATCACCACGATAGAGTGTGGAAAGCCAAAGCACAAGAGATTGGTTGCACAGGTGATAGATGTTATAGCGGTAAGAGTGTTACAACGCCCGAATCACGCTATATTGCAGTTTGTTCGGGTTGTGGTCATACTCATAAGAAACATAGAGCAACACGCGGTTCATCTTCTTGCGGTTTTTGTTCGGGTGGTCGCTATAACCCTACATACAAATTGGAGTTCAAATTAAACCCAAAGTTTTTGGGTTAAAATTTGCACATTAAATTTATTGCACTTACATTTGTATCATAATCAAAAACATATAGCCCTATGAAAAAAAATGAAGTTATTCAGTTAGTGAACGAGTCCGCAGGTTCATTGTTCACAAAGGAAGATGTCATCAATCTTATTAACAAGGTTGAAGGCGAAAGTTCGGTAGACCTTAATGAGTTACGCGAAAGAGTTATCTCGATCGTTGAGGATGCAGACCCAAGCGACATTGAAATCAGTAGATACCACACCACATTCCGAATTACCAACGGAAACGAGATTGAGATTGATGATGCTGATTTTGATGCATCACATTATGTGAATGCAATCACACACGACATCGGAGAGTTGTTCAACAACATTGAAACAAACCAAGAAGAAGAGGTTGAGCAATAAAGCATTGAGAAGAAAGGGGAAGAAATTCCCCTTTTTTTTATCTTAAAATTTGCACATTAAATTTATTGTAGTTATATTTGCATCAACAAAAACAAAACAAGATATGATAAAAAATCTTTTCACCAAGGAGTCGCTTTCGGTTAGCGTGAACCGATTGAATGAAAACAAAATCCGTTTATGTATCAGTTCGGACTATTCGGGTTCATCACGCAAGTCGCAGTTGTATGTGAACGAGAAACGAATTGCTGAGGAAGTTGAAAACTTTTGGAAGTCAATCAAGACCAAAAAGTTGTTGTCAATGTCAGTATCATTCAGCGAAATTGATTGGTACGATGATATGACCGACATTTACGAAACACCGATTGTTCGTATTGAAAGAGGGTTGAAGAAAGCAAAGGTATCACACCAAGACCACGGCTCAATACCAAAAGATTGGAGTGCTGATTTGTATTGCACATTTGCTGATACAACAACCAACACACCAATACTTGAAGTGGTTAAGAGTGCTTTGGGTTCGTTCTTTGATAGCGAGGCGGAAAAGAAGTTCATTAAAGACCTTAAACCTTTCTTGCAGAAGAAGAAAACAAATGCGGGTTGGGAAGTTGAATACGCTTATTAAGAATTTGGGGGAGCAATCCCCCATTTTTTTGTAAAAAAATTTGCACATTAAATTTATTGTAGTTATATTTGCGCTTATGAATATAAATAAACTTAGAGAAGCCGTTAAAAATAATGTACCGTTACAATGGAATGACCCAGACCCTATTGAGGGTAATGATTATACCATAACCTACATTGAACCATTAGATGAAGATTTTGATGATTTCACGCCAATACTAATTCAATACGGTGGTGGTTCAGAGGCACAAGTGTATGCAAGTGAAATTATCTTAAAATAAAATTTGCACATTAAATTTATTACACTTATCTTTGTATTATGAAACAAACAATGAGAGAAAAACTAATAGACGCTATTATTGATATGGCAGGTGATGAGTTTGAAACAACAACCGATGTCATTAAATTAGCGAAGATGTCCGATGAAAAATTGGTTGATGAGGTTATCAACATTGCAGAGTATTATAGAAACCAATCAAACGAAAGCACCGATTTTGAAATACCCGAAAGGTTGGTTGCTTGTAAGAACATTTTGTTTGAGATGAACAAAGATTTGCAAGATTACCGAAACAAAAAAGGTATCGGAATGATGGGTGATGTTGAATGGGGTGATTTGTTCATTGAAAGAATTGCCGCTTCATTGATGTCTTACGAAAACTTGTGGAAATAATATGGCAAAAGCATTTAAACCATCGGTGAGTTATAGAAACCAACAAGGAAAAGATGTTTCTTTGAGGGTGAATACATACGCAGAAGTTAAGAAGCGTATGAATGCATTTATGAACGATAGTTTTGATGAATACATTTGCGTTTACCGACACAGGAGAGGTGAATGGGGTGAATGGTTTGAACACTGGATTAAACAGGGTAGAAAAAATGTTATTATTAAACAAGGGTGGCAATGATAAACATTTGGATAGACAATAACACAGGGATTACCTACAAGGGTGATGAAGCAATGGTGGAGTTTTTGCGTTCCCAAGGTGATGAGAACTATAACAGCGTTAGTGATGAGTATCTTATAAATGAAGCACACTCACAAGGTTGGATAAAATTATTGAATTAAAATTTGCACATTAAAAAAATTACACTTACCTTTGTATTCATAAATCAAAACAGATATGGGACAGTATTACAAACCTTGTATTCTCGCTGAAAAGACGGGCGATGATGAAAAAGAAACGGTCTTA
>JACCDY011480807.1_pt1 | contig 38722 bp, 31 predicted proteins | sample 7446391 | NCBI WGS metagenome assembly JACCDY01 (sample SAMN15323451, study PRJNA562643) | freshwater metagenome | isolation source: river surface water | place: USA:Blue River Watershed | collected 2017-08-18 | reverse complement strand
TTAACAAAATAATGTGTCGATTCTCTGTTATGCATAATTGCTCTAAATGAATTGTAGCATCCTGACCCCATTTCATTTAAAATAATTAATTTACTTACTTTAAGATTTATCATTTTATGTAATATTTTATTTGCTTTTTCTGATCCAGGACCTAATGGGAAAAATCCTTTAAACTTAAATGTTTCCACTTTATCAAGTTTATTGGCTGGTATTAAATGATTTATACTGCTAGAACTAGGTTTATCTGGATCAATTGCAATAATATATATTTTTTTAACATTAGTTTCAAGTAAAATTTTAAATTTTTGTTCATCTGGTCTAAAATAATGTGTACTTCCAGCATCAGCAATAGTTGAACTTCCAATTTTTAAAATCAACACTTTACTTATCTCTTGGTTTGAATTTATGTTATCAAGAGTTTCCATAAATTGATTATAAATTAAATCAACTCCATCAACTCTATCAGCATATGGAGTCATTATAAAGTCTAATTCTTCATATTTGGCTTGTGGATTAGAAGCTTGTAAATCAGGAACACAACCATTTAATTCTCCACCCATTTGTTTTTTTAAAGTAATATATTTATTTTTGTACTTGAGATATTTACTTTTGTAAATATTCAAACTAGGATTTAGATTTTTATCTAAATTGTACAACAAGTATTTTTTATAAAAAACTTGTTCTAAGCTAATCCCTTTAGAATTAGCGTATTTTAAATATTTTTCTTGGTAATTCATATTATAATAGATTAGAAATAATATCTTCTAAGCTTTCTATCGAACTATCATTTTTAATAGTAAGATCAAAAGTATTTTTAATCCACATATATTCACTAGGATGAATATTAGGAGGTGCATCAATTAATCCAGATTCATATTCACCAAACCAACTAGGTAATTCACCTCTAGTTATTTTAATTAATTTGGCTCCATGTGATTTCAAAATGTTAATTTCATTTGGAAATCTACAGTCTGTGATAACAACATTTTTGTGTTTGTATAATTGGCGTTCAACAGCTGCAACCCAAATATCATTATGAAAATGATTTCTAAATAAGTCAGTACCAAAATATTGAAGTACATAACGAGGAGTTAAATTAGGCATATTTAATCTAGATGCCCACCATTCATCTACTTTTTCTCTCCATTCTCTAGATTCTTTGGTAGAACCTTCAACCATTTCTCTATCCCAACCAAATAATAATGCTACAATATCTTTTAATATTCCCGCATAAGATAATTTAACAAAACCATATTTTTGTATTAATATTGATCCAAGAGTGTCTTTACCTGAACCTTGTAAGCCACATATTCCAATAATCATTAAAAGTTTAAATTATTAAACTAATTAATAGTTCTTTCAAATTTTTTATGATGCATTAATAAAAAATTGAATTTTTAAAACTTATACTATAAATATAATTTTTAATGTCCATTCAAACAAATATCAATAATTTACATACCAACATTGAAACTATTAAAAACAAAATAAGTGAAAGTGAGTATCAATCTATTGTTACTGTATTAAAGACTATGCAACAAAATCATATGGAACCTACCAAGGTTTCATATAAAATTAATCCGAAAATCCAAAAAGATCTAATTAAGTATTGGAATACTTTGAGAAAATTTTATCCGAGGTACTTTCTTAAAGTAGATATTTTGGTTGAACGTATTGCAACGTCAAAATGTTTATGGGTTAGTCTTGCCAAATACCAAGAATATATACCAAAACAAGAATTTTCTGATTTAGTAAATATATTTACTCTACTTGATGATATTCAAATTTGTTCTAATCGAACAATTTATAATAATTATATACACTTTTTAGATAATAATTTTTTAAATATAATTAATTCAAAAGAAGGAACTAAATATGAAAGTATTTTTGACCAAAATATTCAACAAATTATTAAAGACAAAATTAAAGTTAAAGAACGCAACAGAACAATAAAAAAAGTTTTAACTTTTGGAATTTTGGGTTAAAGATAAATTACTTTTAAAGATAAATGAGTCAATATAATGATATATTTGTTGACAGAAAAGGCATAACAAATAATGCATTTATGAAAACAGTTAAATTAATAGATGTGTTTGATCAACCAAATCAAAATTTATTATTTGATGGTTCTAACATAAAAAGTACTAATTATTTGAGTAATAGAATAGAATTTAATTCTTATCCAGACATTGCATATGTTCAAATCGCTGGTCAGTTTATTAAACTAAAAGATAATGGTGATAATAAAAACCTAGAAGTTCATCCAAATAATATTTTAGGATCAAGTGACTTATTTATTTATAATGATAATTTTAAAATACCTGAAGTATTAACTAATCAGGCAACTTTAAATTTTTATGGTTGCAAATTAATAAAATCTGGAGATGTTTTTAATTTACAAAATAACAAACCAATGCCATTATTTGAAATAACTGTTGGTCCCGAATACGTTCAAAATTATTTGCTTCAAGAAAATTTAGGAAACGGATTTTATATTGAATCGCATAATACTCCTCATTTTCATCAGCCATTAAATTCTAATTCAGCTGGATATATTATTTTGGCAAAAAGGTTTGAAAACCAATTAATCATGTCTAAATTTAAAATACCATTAGGTTATGGGTTATACACACCACCCTATGTTTATCATTCGGACGCTTATTTAATTGGTGATTATAATGTAATTTATAATAAAGCTGATAATTATAAAACTTTTATGTTTAGAAATAATAATAATAATATAATTAAAGTCTTCTAGATAATTTAGCAACAGCTTCAGTTAATTTAAGAACATTTTGACTTAAACTTGATTGTAAAGTTAACATTCTTCTAAACATGAATGAATATGCTTTTGGTCCAATAAACCAAAAAGCTACATCAATTTGTGCATCTGTAATATATGCCATTTGATCAATTGATAATTCTAAAAATTGATCTTTTGTTAAGAATTGGACATTATTAGCAGGAAGCCATGAAATTTGGACAGGTTTTAATGCTCTTACTTTGGATGGAGGAATATTACTTAATTGTGTTGGTGTGATTGCTTCAATTTGTTCTTTAGATAAAGCTTGAATTTGTTCATCTGTTATAAAGTCTAATTGATTGATACCAAGTTCTTTAATTTGGTTAGGTGTAATAATTGTAATTTGATGTATTGTAATGGATTCAATTTCTGATTTTTTTAAGCTTTTAATTTGAAGAGGAGTTAAGTTTTTTATTTGATCGTCAGTAAAAACCATATTATAATAATATATATTTTTTTTTAAAAAAGTGAAAAAAATATTTTTAGAAATACTTTCTATTGCTATTTAATGCTGAAGACCGTGTTAACTAGTATGTTGGCTTTGTTGGGATTAACAAATGCCTATAACCTTAATACCAACTATTTTCCCCCCTCAAAGTACTTTTGTACAAAATTTGACAATCAAAAAACTACTGACTATTTTTTATCAAAGTCAGTTAAACCAATTTTGCCATCAACTTGGAATAAAGTAAGTGAAATTGGTGATTGTAATATTAAATGTAAACCATGTAATACTTATGCTAGTGGAACATCAGATATTACTTTTGGTTTTAGCGCTGAGTGTAACCATTTTAATGATCATGATGTTAATAAGTTAAATTTGTTAAATTACACAGAAAACTATTCAAAACCAATTAAATATCCAAACTATAACAACCAAATGTTAGAATTAATATCATCTCCAATTACTAAAGATGGTGTTTATGTTGGATATCCAATTGATGGTTTTGGAAAAAATTATATTAGCAAGTATACTATTTGCATTAAAAGTGTGGAAAACCATAAAGTAAAAATTATTGCCCAATCATCTAATATTAAATCAGATAAGAATAATCAAAATAGACAATTAAATGAATTAAAAAATAATCAACCTAAACAAACAGATACATTTGATGATGATGATTTTAATAACACTAATATTACAAATCAATCAAATCAATCAAATCTGTCTAATTCCTCTGTCTCCTCAGTGATTTTAAGTAGAATGGCGACGAATACTACTTTTAATCAAAGTTCCTCTCCCTTTTCAAATAATAATAAAACTCCAATTCAACAGGCTTTAAGGACTGGGGTGTCAAAAAGTTCAATTATTACAAATACTAATACAAATACAAATACTAATGCCAATACAGTTCAAAATTCACCTAATACTGTGATAATTACTAGCTCAACAACAAATAATACAAACAACCAATCTGATCAAACAAATGATCAAACTGTTCCAACAATGAGTTCTAATGAACAAATCATTATTCAATTATCTATTGCTATTTTAGCTGTTGTAGTTTTAATTTTTATGATTGTAACATATTTTTTAATTCGTAGTTATTGCTGTTGGTGTAAAAATCAAGATCAAAACCAACACAAATATCAACCAGTAAAAACAACTACACCAAATTCTGAAGTTACATATGCTTATTGAATAGTTTTATTTTATATTTATATAAAAAATTGATTTATATTATGATTATTTCAAATATATTATCATCCAATGCTTTCAATCGGATTAGTGAATATTTATAAATTATCAAATGTCCTAAAAAGAAATTTTACAACAAATATTTTTAAATGCTTGGGTACCAATTCAGAACACTTTAATAGAAACATTAAATATCTTGATCACATAGATATAAGAATTTATAGTCCAACTTATTTCAATAAGTATAAATTTTTAGATCAAAACATGTTTGAAGCAACAATTACATTAGATAATAATTCATTAAGAACATATAAAACATTTAAAACTAAAACATATGACGAATTAATGAAAGAAATTAGTATTTTTCTAAACAACGAAATTAAAATTTAATATTTATTTAATATTAAATTCTATTATTAAATATTATGAATCAAAGTAGTTTAACACATATTGTTAATTATTTTATAAATAAAACACCCGAATATAATTTTAACCAAATAGATTCTATTAAAATTAATTCAAAATCAAATCCAAACCAAAATCCCAATCAATCAATACCAGTTTTAGAAATGTATCAATATGAAATTATTAATCATCCAGAATCTTCAACTTTAACTAATTCATTAGAATATGACAGTCTTTCGGATAATGATTCAGAATGCTCAGCATATTCATATTCAAATGAACCAACTATAGAATTTAAAAAATCATCATGTGATATTATAATTAATGGTTCTAAAATTAATTTACTTGACAGTTTTAATTATTATTATCAGTATTTACAAAACTTGTATAAATTAGCTAGACTAAAAAATAATAGTGTAATTAGAGATTCAAATTTATTTGAAAAGATAAGGTTTGACCATAGTTTAATATTAAATTTAATATCTGACTATGAAAGAATTTTTAACCATTTTATAAATTTAAAAAAAATGAAAGAATGTGATGTATTTAAATCAAATCAAATTGATAGTACAAATATTTATTCAAATAATTTTGTTAACCATATTAAAAAAATAAATATAACAGACAATCAAAGAATAATTTGTATTGGTGACGTCCATGGATCAATTCATTCGTTTATTAGACTATTATTTAGATTTCATAAATACGATATTATTGATATTAAAACTATGAAAATAAAAGAACCTTATCATATTGTTTTTTTGGGAGATGTGATAGATAGAGGCTATTGGGGTGTTGAGATAACATGTACCCTGTTAATATTACTAATTAATAATCCAGATCGAATGCATTGGAATTCTGGAAATCACGAGGATAAATCAACAAACAAAGCATATGGATTTTATGATGAAATAAAAACTAAATATAAAAACCTGTCAGATAACGAAGTAAATGAGTTATATAATAAAATTAACAAATTTTATGGATATTTATCATGTGCAATAGTTATTCATAACATAGAATCGAATAAAAAATATTGGTTATGTCACGGAGGCATTCCGCAAAAACTACAATCCGTGTCATTAAAACCCGTTGAACCTGAAAACCCTTTTAATAAATTTTTTTATATTTTTGATTCCGAAAAAAAAAGTTGGAGAAAAAGTTTGGAAAATGAACAGGAACTTTCAGGTTATTATTTAGTCGAGGATGAAACTGCTCATTCTATTAAATGGGGTGATTTTCCTTATGAAGGTAATTGTTCTGGTAGAATGTCTTTTAATTTACAGTGCAATAATTATGAATATTTTATGGATTTTATGAATAAATATGGATTTAATGGGATAATTAGGGGGCACCAGGATTCAATTTCAAATTCATTAATTTATAAAAAAGAAAAAATTGGAAAATTAAGTTTGAATTCTATGTTAGTATTTAATGATGCGGACGATGAGGCACCAATTAATAATGTTTATTGGAATGGTTTAAAAGATCCTAATCGTACTAGTAGATTCACTGGTCCATTAGCTCGAGTTCATATGGATTTATTTAATGAACAAATAAATAGTAAAAATATTGTACAACCTATTGTTACTCTATCAACTAATACGGACAAAGGAAGGAAACTAACAGCAGATTCATTTGGTTTATTAAGATTTGATATTAATAGTTCAAATGTAAATAATTTTAACGAAAAAACATTAGAATCAAAGAATAAAATTAATAATTTAAATAATAATCAGGAACAATTATTTAAAAGTAAATACTTAAAGTACGATAATTTAGAAGGAATTAGCTTAGAACAAGTTTTTTATAAAAAATACTTGAAGTATAATTTAGATAGAAATCTAAATCCTAGTTTTGATATTTACTTTCGTAAATATCTAAAGTACAAAACAAAATATCTTATGTTAAAAAATAAAAACAAGTAATTAATAAACTAATCTTAGCAAACTTATTCTAACACCACATCTTTTTTTTCTAAACTTTCTCTAGTTGCCCAGTATTGGTTACCATAACTAATAAATATTTCATCACCCTTATTTATAGGTTTTATACATTGAATAATTACGTGAACATCTCCTATTTCCCATTTTGCATTTGGTTTATTAGCATGATTGTACATTGAAGTAAATCCAAACCCTACAACTGATATTTTTTGATCACCATTTTTACTAAAAATATAATCTCTAATAACTCCTTTAAAATTATCATTTTGATCTTCAATGTAAGGGGCTAATTCAATAATATCACCAGGTTTATAATTTTTATTGGAAAACACACCTCTTCCGTATGTACCTCCAACGTCTGATTCTTTTAGGTAAATATCAGAATTAGGACAGTTTCCCAATTGACTATTAGTAAGTTCTTCTATTTTATTACAATATGATAATAATGTTAATAATACAACACCGAGTAATATAATCGCAAATATAATTAAATGCTTCATTAATTATATTATATTATAAATTATTTTTATAGTTTAATTATTTCTATATTTTCTTTTTGTGGTATTGGTAGGTTATAGGATTTACTTATAGTAATAGATTTTATTTTTGGTAAATCTAAAATATTATCAATTGGATGTTTGAAATACCTTCCCAAAGTTATTTTTTCTAATTTAACAAGATTTTTTATGGAATCATTAATTGGATTATTAAAACCAAATCCAAATTTTAATTTTTTTAAATTAACAAGGGTGTTTAATGAATTACCAAGTGGTTGATCAAAACTTACACCAAAAGTTAATTCATGTAGTTTAACCAAGTTATTTAAAGAATTACCAAGAGGTTTGTTATAATCACTCATTGAAGTTTCGCTCCAAGATAGTACATCTTCGCCTAAAGTTAATTGTTTTAAATTAACTAATTTATTTAAAGATTCATCTAGTTGTATATTTGCACAAATCACAAGTTTTCTTAAATTAGTCAAGTTGTCTAAAGAATTACCTAATGGTTTAATATTACCACTTAATATTAGTTCTTGTAAATTTTTTAATTTGTTTAGAGAATTTTCTAATGGATTATCTACATGTCCAAAAGTTAATTTTTCTAATTTAGTTAAATTACTAAACGAGTTACCTATTGGTTGAACAACATGTCGTATTGATAATTCAATCAAATTAGTTAAATTATTTAATGATTCATTAAATGAATGCGTATATATACTTTTTAAAGTTAATTTTTTCAAATTACTTAAATTATTTAATGAACCATTAAAAGGTTGATTAAAATGTAAACCAAAACTTAATTTAACAAGATTAGTTAAGTTATCTAAAGAATTTTCAAGTGGTTGATTAAAATTATCACCAAATTTTAATTTTTTTAATTTTCTTAAATTATTTAATGAATTACCAATTGGTAGATTAAAACTATCAAAAGTTAATTTTTCCAAATTAGTTAAATTACTGATAATATTTTCTAAAGGTTTGTTAATAGAAATAATTAAGTTTTTAATTGAGTTATTATGTGTTTCTGTAAAATAAGGTATCCAGGTTGAAATTTTTAATTTACCATTTTTAATTTTATTATATTTTTCTATTTTTTGATTATACCAATTTATTAGTTCAATATCATTAAATTTTTTTAAAATTTGAATAGAACTTACAGATTTGTCTAATGGATCCATTAATTGTCCTGTTTCAAAGTGAATTTGATATTTGTCTTTTTTATTTAATTTTGACATAATAATAAATAAAGGACCTTCTTTATTATATTCGTCAAACATGTTATTTTTATTAGCAGCAGTACACCACTTTGTTTGATGACCATAACATTTTGATCCAGCTTCAGTTGTAGGTCTATATATTATTATATTTGGTGTTTCTAATATTATTTCAACATCATTTTCACCTTCTTTAATAATTTGTTTGTTAACTTCATGTTTTTGTGTTTTTAATTGGGTTTTATTATCAATACACTCTAATATTCCATTGTTACACACCAGATAACTTTCCATTGATTTTAATGAATCAAAAGTCGCAGGTATTGTTATTTTTAAAGAATCTTTATGTTTTCTTAATTTAATAATATCATCTATTCCTTGTATATAACGCCCTTTATTTTCAATACTATTTTGTTCACCCATTTTTCCATTTAAATATATTTTAAGATAATCATCAACTATAGCTTCTTGTAAGCCATCAATTATTATTAAAAATACTTGGTTTAAAATTTCGTTTTCTTTTAATTCTTCTAATGTTGTTAAAACTATTGGTGATAATTCTATATTTTTTTCTTTTAATTTTTTCATTAAATTCTTATCATTCACAAACAACTTGTATATAGTTTCCCAATTACTAAAAATTTTACGAAAGAAACTATTTTTGGCAGTATTTATAGTACCCCCTGATATATGATTTAATTTATTTTGTAAATTTAAATATTTTGTTTTGTATTTAAGATATTTACTTTTGTAATTTTGGTTAAGCATATATATTAAATTGTGGAAAATATAATAATCACAATTTAAAATATTTTATAACTCGTGGATTTTTTTAATTTCGTCCCACATATTTGAATCAAGTTTTTCACCAGATCTTTGTTCTTTTATAATTTTATTCCATAATAATTTTTTAAAAATATAAACACGTTTTGACTTACCCATTTTATATAATAAAGAAATAGCATCTTTGGTTTCAATTAAATTTGTCAAGTTAATTTTCTTTTCAGTATCATTTAGATCTTGATCAACTTTTGCCAATAATTTTTTAGCATCGTCGGGATTATATTTACATGATGTTTGTGCTTGTGATAATGCAATTGCAATAGCTTGTTTTTTATCTTTAATAACATTATCAGCTCTATCTTTTAATTTACCTTCTTTAAATTCTTTCATAGTTGTAGAAACTTTATCAGACTTGCATGTGTCATATGATTTAGCACCACCTGATAATTTAGCTAAATTAGCAAATTTATTGGTATCTAATGTGTTAATACTAAATAATTTAGCCAAGTTGGTAAAATTATTATTAGACATTATTAACCTAAACTAGATAATTTTATTGCTAATATTTAATAATATTAATAAAAATTGAACCAAATAATTATTATTAATTGTTATTTTAATTGTAATGTCAGATACTAGACCCAAACCCAATAATTATTTTTTATCTAGTAGTTTAGCAACAATGATTGCGGAAATTATAACAATACCAATTTGCACAGTAAAAACAAATTATCAAAATAACAAAGACCACAATATTCATTCGGTTGTAAAAGAAATTTATCAAAAAAATGGGATTAAAGGATTTTTTGCAGCATCAACACCCGCAATTATTTCTCAAGTATTATCTACTAGTATTAAATTTACATTGTATGAAAGAATTAAATCAATAAGAGGAACTGAAAAAAAAGATTTATTAAATAACTCTATTAATGGGATGGTATCTGGTATTTTAGGTAGTTTAGTAACCCATCCTGTTGATACATGGAAAGTTTTTAATCAAAGAGATCAATCATATAGCCACCACATTAAATCATTAACAAATTCGTCAAATAAAACCAAAGTAAAAGATTTGGTGGTAAAAGGGTTATATCCTGGATTTACTGGATCAATTGGTAAAAATATTGCATTATATTCAACATTATTTCCAATAAATGATTTTTATAAATCAATGTTTAATTCAACGTATATATCTGCACCATTAACAACACTAACTGTTAGTCTTTTTGTTCAACCTTTTGATTATTATAAAGTTGTTAAAATGACAGGAGGTCAACCAACTTATTTTTTCAGAGGTTTTTGGTTAATGTTAGCCAGAAATATTCCACATTTTACGATTACTATGGTTTTAACAGATTATTTTATGCACAGTTTCTAAAATAATTGAAATTAATTTTGAATATGTATTATCTTATAGCTCCAATGTCATTAACTGATAATAACCATAACACGGATATAAATTACCAGCTAGCAAATAATCCTTTACATGAAAATGAGGATATTGAAAATAATATTAATAAAATTTATGAACATATAGACAAAATAAATGATAATTTTGACGATATTAAAAATAGTCTTGCACAATCGCTTGAAACTATAGAACCTAAAACCCGACTGCACCAACAAACTAAATCACCATCCGTGACAAAACACGACCAATATAATAAAAAATTATTACGTCGTGTTTGCTTTGTTGGTTCAGTTGGATTTGTTCCATGGGTTGTATGTGATTTTTATTTTGCAAAAAATCATGCGAACTGCAAAATTGGTTCTCCTTTATTATTAAACTATTTTACCATGACAGGTATAATGAGCTTGGTATTTATAACACTATTTTATATGATTTATGGGTTTGGAGGATTTACCCGCAAATCATACGATCAAGCGCAGTCTGTTGGATTTTTTTGCTATACTATTAGTTTTGTTTTTGGGATTTTTGGAATTGGTTCGTTTCTTGATAATATTAAATCATTTGCAACATGTGGGCAATTTATTACAAAATATTTTCTTGCCCGGTCAATACAAAACATTTGTTACTTCTTCATATTTTTTACAAGTTTTATTAAATGGGAGTAAAAATTGATTTTTTTATTAATTTAGTTATTGATATAATTTATTTAATGATTAATTGTAATTATACGAACGATAAACTTGATGATAGCGAATGGGATCGTATTGAATCCAAATGTATCAAACAAAAACATTTGAATTCAAATAACTTGTCAAAAAATATTTTTACTCGATTTTTTTCTTCTGGTGAATTATTGCGAGATCAAATTGCCCAAGATGAACAAAAATTAGCTGATGCTGGAATAACATTTGAACAATTAGACAAGTTTTTTACCACATTTAAGTTATATTGGAATAAATATTCAAAGACAAATATTGAACTGGATGATGAAACAAAAGCCCAGGTTGAAAAATTTTATGCAGACAGTCAATTTACTAAATTGGATATGAGTGGGTGGTGTTCATGGGGCTTGTTAAAAGCCAAATTTAATATGTTTGGAACAAATTATCTTGTAGATAGAATTACATGGGGAGGTGCAGAACAGTGTCCATTTCAATCACTAGAAGACAAAAGATATCATGGTTATGAATATGGTTCACATGATTGGATTATATTTAATTTGGATGCGAATATTCAAATGCATATTGGAGACTTGTTGTTTCACCAAATTATCGCCCACAAGTTTTTTCAATCAGAATCAAGTGCTTATCGAGTTGATCCTATCAAACTAATTCAACTATTTAATTTGAAACCTGGAGCTAATTATTCAGTTCCTACAGTTCAGGTTAAGTATGTAATTAATTCTCATTCAACTAATTGTTTTGAAAATTTAAAATTAGACCGGGACACATTTACTGTTCTAGCTGAAAATTCTTCTTGGCGAATCAGTAAAAATGACACAAAATATTTACTTGATGTATTTGTTAAAAATCTTGATGAACCAATTATATATGATAAAATAAATTTTGGTAAAAAATTTCAAGGATTTCATTCTTTTCCTCTTGAATGTGTTATAGTTAATGAACTGGAATAAATTATTTAGTTTGTTATTTTGTGATTATAATCGCCATTCGGGTTTAATTTTAAGAGCATGTGATATAACTGATTTTTTTTTAATTGTTATGGATTTTGAATCCAATTTATTTTTCTTATTATTTTTATTTTTGTTTTTGATCTTGTTAGTTTGTTCTATTTTATTAGATTTAAGTTTCTTTGGTTTAACCACTTTAATTTTATTTTCCCAAATAAATTTGTCAATTAAATTTTTAATTAATCGGTTTTCAAGTTTGGTCTTTACTTTTATTGGTAATTTTGTTATGGGTGAAAAGCCGTTTTTAATATATTTAACAGATGTTCTATCGTATGTGTGTCCATCTGATAATATAACAGGGTCAGTCATTATTTCCCAGGAAATAGGACATAAAAACTCTTCGGGTATATTTGTTTCTTGTTTTGATGTATTTTTGATCATTAGGTTATGATTTTATGTATAAATTAATTAAGACTTCAATATTTTTTAATTTAATTTAGGAAATTAAATCGCATCATATTGCATCGATAATTTAATTTAAGAAATTAAATCGCATCATATTGCATCAAATGCTTTAATTTTATCCGCTGTGATATTTAATTTAATTCCATTAGCATGATTATTTAAGCCAAGCCAGTTTTTCATTTGAATTATTTTGTTTGGAATAATTGGATATAACAAATCCATTATTTTAGTTAGTTCAACAATTAAATCACCAATAATTTGAATTTTAAGTTTGGATTGTATTTGGTCTTCTAATTTAAGAGTCCATGGTTTTTTGTCAGTTAATTCCTTATTAGCATGTGCGCACAATGATTGAATTAATGATTTATATTTATAAATTGAATAAGAACTTGTTATTTGATTTAATTCAGTTAAAAAATTATTTATATTGGTATTAATTTTATCTGAATTAGATGAAAAATATTCATTGAGTTCTTTTTGGATTGGTTTTGATAATGCAAATAGTCTTTGAAATAAATTACCCCAATCTTTAATAAGCTCATTATTATATAAATCTTTGAGTCTGTCTTCATTAAATTTTATATCTTCACCCCAAATTGTTTCCATAATTAAATAATATCTAATTGCATCAATCGGATATTTTTCAAATAAATATTCAACATCAATAACATTACCCAATGATTTTGACATTTTAATTCCATTTTTGTCAAGTATAAAACCATGAACTAATATGTTTTTTGCTTGATATTCATTATAGTCACATGATTTTAAAATAGCAGGATAAATAACAGAATGGAACCAAACAATATCTTTTCCAATAAGGTGAATTGTTTGATCAGGTATTTTATTTGAATCAGTATCGTATAAAATATTTGAACCGGTAACATAATTTAATAACGCATCAAACCACACATACACAATGTGATTAGGGTTGGGATTAGTGTTAGTATTTGTATTAGTTTCTGTTTCAAAATTTGGAAATGGAATTCCCCAGTTAAAACTAGTTCTGCTAATAGATAAGTTTTTTAATGATTCTAATCTTGAATCACATGAAAAACAAGTGGATGGAAAAACAAGCCCTGAATTATTGATTTGTTTAATATAATCAGAATATTTTTCTAAAGTGAAAAAATATGATTCTTCAGTAATTTTTTCCAAAGGCTTACCACTAACAGGATCTTTAAAATTATTTAGAATAGCATCAGAGTCATTAACAAAACATTCTTCTCTAACATTATAATATCCGGTATAATTATCCAAGTAAATATCTTGGTTATTCATTGATTTTATAATTGATTTAGTAACAAGATTTTTATGGAGTTTATCAGTTGTTCTAATAAAATGATCATAGTCTACACCAAGTTTGTCATTAAGATTTTTAAATTTAAGTGAATTTAAGTTACACAATTTAATGGGTTCCATATTAAGATCTTTAGCTGTTAATTCTATTTTTTTACCATGTTCATCTGTTCCAGTTAATAATTTAACATTATTAAAAAATCCAAATGACTTTTTTAAAAAATCTGCTAAAACTGCTTCATATAAATGTCCAATATGTGGACCACCATTAGTGTAAGATATTGCTGTAGTAATTAATAAATTTGGTTGGGACATTAAAAGATAATTTATTATTACAAACAGGTAATTATTCAATTTTATTTGTATCAAACAAACATTAACAAAAATAAATAACTTAATGACAAACTAGTATAAACTCTCAAAAATAAATTAAAAATAAATTTATACTACTTTGTATATATAAATGAGTAAAATCGAAATCGAATATATTAATTTAAAAAAAGATATAAATTTTAATCCAATTGATTTAGTATTAAATAATTTAGGATCTTATTACAAAATAATTAAAAAACAATATGAAATTCAACTTAATGGAGGTAATGGTGATTCATCATCAGATAGTTCAGAACCAAAAAAGGGCAAAGAAAAGAAGTATTATAAAAAATATAAAAATTTAATTAAAAGCTCAGCCCAATCAATTAGTTATTATAAAAACTTAGCCCAAATGCAAATTTCAAATTATATGGGTCTTGTTAATTATTACCAAAATTTAGCAGGAGCTTTAAAATCACAACGTGATAAAATTGCAACTGGTTATCAAATTTTAGGTAATGATATTAAAAATGATAGACAAAGAATAGATATGTTAGAAACAATGATTACAGGGTTAGAAAAATTTGTTGAATCAAAAAAAGACTTTGATGTTAGTATTAAAAAAATTACATTAAAAGGTGGTGCAATGGGTTATGAACAATTCAATGATAGTTTAATGCAAAGTATGGGAGAATTAACTGGCTATATTGATAAAATAGACGAAGACAAAAATTTTATTGAAAAAAAAATAACAAATCTTCAAGAAAGAATGAAAACTATTGTTGAACAAAATGAAAAATTATTTACAATTAAAGCTGAAATTGAATGGATGGTAAATCAAATGGAAAATGGAGACGGTAAAGGTAATGTTGAAGAAAAAGATTTTACTGAATTATATTCAAAGGTTACCGGAATGATTAATGATGCTAAATCTAAAGGTTCAATTAGTACAGATATTGCCAAATATATTGGACAATTAGAAGAATATTCATCTTATTTAGAAAATTATATTAAGGCAAATAATAAAACTCTTGGTTCAATTAAAATAGATAAAAAAGCAATTTTAGCTCCTGTTGTTGAAAGTAAAAAGAAAGAAGAAGAACCTATTGGAACAAAAATATCAGGTTTAACAGCAACAACACCAACTTCTGAACCAGTTGTGCCAAAACCAGTTATATTAACACCAGATGCATCAACTGGGGGAGTTGTAACATCAACTAGCACATCTGGAGACGCATCATCAACAGCAATTAACCCACTTGTACCATCAACTAGTACATCAGGAAATGCTACTTTAACTAGTACATCAGGAAATGCTACATCAACTAGTTCATCAGGAAACACATCAACTAGTACATCAGGAAATGCTACATCAACTAGTTCATCAGGAAACACATCAACTAGTACATCAGGAAATGCTACTTTAACTAAGCCAGAAGATGCAACAGCAAGTAAACAAGAAGATGCTAAAACTCCTAAATCTCCAACACAAACTAAACAAGGAAACAAACCAGGAAACAAACCAGGAAACAACTCAGGAAAAAAAGCAACTGAATCTAAAAAAGGTGGTAGTATTAAAGAATTAATTGGAGGTGGCTCATTATTAGATGAATACAGAAAACAATCTCAAACAATGATTGAAAAAATTAAAAAAGTGATTGACAATGATTTTGCCAATGTTGAAGTTCAAGGCAAAGAATTCATATTAGAATTATTAGATGATAAAACTTTTGTTGCAAGTAACGATTTTTCTGTGTTTTTTGGAAAAATTGCCACAATGTTTGGTCTTGTTACAAAGCTTGATGAAATGGTTAATGATTATAATAAATTGTTTCTATTTTTGTCAAATAATCCTGATGTATTAAAGCATAATGAAAGTACTAATAATATGGTTGAGTTATGGAAAGATGTATTTAAAGCAAAAAATACTGATTTTTATAGTGAGCAATTATTAAAATATTCAATTTACTTTTATAACTACAATTCACCTAATGATCTATCAATAACAGTTGAAGATGCTCTTAAAAATTTAGTTAAACAAGATGAACAAAGTAAAATAGTTATTAAAATTGAAAGTGTAAATTCATTAAAAACAGAAAAAGAAATTGATGATATATTAAATAACATTGATAATTCAATTATTGCAATTGATCACATCATATTTTTTATTGAAAACATGGTTTTAACATTTATGAGATCAACAGTTGATAAAATAGATAAAAATACTGAACCAGATAAAGTTAAAGAATATACTAGTTCAATTCAAAGTTTAGAATCAAGAGTTTTAGATAGAAGAGATAAATTAACTAAATCATCATTTTTAACAACAAAATCAGTTTATTCTATTTTATATGGTCAAACTGGAGGTAGCAATGATTTAGTTTTACCAAGTGCTCCTCTTGATTTTATTAATAAAGAACAAAAAGATATTTATTTAGAATTATTTAGATTACTAAGTTCAAGTATTATTGTTCCATCAGATAAAAATCCAGTAACTGAATCAAATCAAAAACAAGTTGATAGAACTATTCAATTAACAAATATGATGACTGCATTATATGAAAAAATTAATAATAAATTAGGTAAAAAAGATGATAAAACTATGTTTGCAGGTTTAACTGATGAACAAAAACAAATTAAAAAATTTTCTGATTTTGAAAAATTAATTACTAAGTTAGATGATGAAACCAAACCAGAAATAGTTACTGAAGTAAAAGAAGGTGAAACAAAAGTATCTGAAATAACAAAACCACGTTTAGATATTTATAGAAACAGACTTGTATCCTGTCGCGATCAATTAAAACCATTTATTGTTAATTTAGCAGTATTAAGAAATTTATTATTTGAAACAAAATCTGGTACTTTTAGTATTGATGAAACACAAGTTTTAATTAAACTTTATAATCAAGTTAAAAGACAAATTGAAGATGGTATTAACTCTTATATTAAGTTAATTCCAATGATTTTCTTTACAATTGAGTTTCCTCCTTCAGTTTATGCTAAAGACTCATGTAAATACAGATTTACTTTTGATACTAAAAATGAATTAGTTGAATATAAATTTATGGATGGTCAAACAAAAGATGGTATTGCAAATAAAGAAACATGTAATAATTTAGGTTTGGGCAATTTTGAAGAAAAAGAATTTGTTAATGCCACATTTAGTTCTCATGCTGGGTTTTTTGAATCAAATAAATTAAACGGCACTAAAAAATTAATAGACGACCCAGTTATTGGTTTAGGTAAATTAATTAAAACTGATGACAGTGCAAACAAACCAATTAATACAGCTATTAACATGATGTTTGCTTTGGGTGCATCTGGTACTGGTAAAACAACTCGTTATTTTGGTAAAAGCAACGGTCATCCAGATGACAAAGAAGGTATTGTACCATATATTATTAACAAATCTCTTGAAGAAAGTGGTGGTACAGGAAATGGTGCTGAAAAAGGTCCTTCTAAAAAAATTTCAATTGCTTATTTTGTATCATATGGTCAAAAAACTAAAATAGACAATATTGATTCTTTATTTAATGAATTAGTTATTTTCTTTGATATTAATGCAATTAATAAAGCCAAATTTGACAGCACCGTAACTGAAGATCAAAAATATATACCATTTTATATGCCATCTGGAACTCTTGTAAAAGATGAAGATGTTAACAAATATACGAAATTTTATTCAACTGTTGTTTCTAAAAAATTAGATAGAAGAACATTTGGAGAACTTAAAAATTTTATTAGCGAGGGTGGTCAATTTCCATCATTAAAACCAAATCCAGAATCACAACAAAAAACATTCAGAGAAATTTTAGATGGACAGGATATTTGGAAAGAAATTGAATTCTGTAAAAGTGCTTCAATGGGTGAATTGTTTGAAGAATTAATTATTGAGCAAAAGAAAATTAATACAGTATTACCAACTAAAAACAATATTGAAAGTTCTCGTGGTCACACTTGTGTACTTGTTAAAATGGAAGACTTAAATGCAACAACAAATAAAGTTAAATATTTCCCATTATTTGATATGGCTGGTACAGAAAACACTGCTCAAATTGATGTATTTTTAAAACAAGGAAGAAATACTAAAAACATGGCAAAACTTGTTCAAAAGGTTAATAGTATTACACAAGGATATGATATTTTAAGAGCTGATGATGAATCGAAACAATACCCATCATTAAACGATTTATTAAAATTCGATAAAATTAATAATTGGGTAAGTTCTCCAGCAACAAAAAATAAATATATAACAATACAATCTGGTGGTGTAAAACAAAAGATTAAAGTTGATGACTTTTATGAAAAGAACTTAAATGATCAATCAGCTGGTCCTGGAGAAAGCTATTTAAATAAAGTGGTTAAAGAAGGTTATTATATTAATCATACCATTTCAATGTTAATTTTTGCAGCAATGTGTGTTGGTTCAAGTTTAAGAACTGAATTAGTTGTTACCGACAATTCAAGAGAAGATAAATTTGATGACTTCTTTAATTCTCTTTTTACAGAGATCGACAAATTTACTTGTATACCAGGTGCTACAGGAGATGCCGACTGTATTGGTAAGACAATGATGATGTTGCCTAATAAAAAACCAAGTGCAATTGTTAATTCAAGTTGTATCTGGTTACAAATATTATTTAGTTTCTTGTACTGGAATGAAGAAACACCAGGATCTGTTAAAAACTGGCTTGATAATATTTACCCAGAAACAAAAGAAGCATTAACCTATTTATGCGAAGAAGAATTTCAAAAATCAGAAATAATTCCAAATATAATGACCGTTGAACAATTATATAAACTTGGTCAAGTTAATGTAACAAACAATGGTTTAGACAAATTATATGATTTTATGATTAAAGTAAATAAAACTCACCAATATACATCTGCTAATGCAAAAGTATTAGCAAATCCTGTTAGTTTGGTAACACACGCAAATGGTAAATTAAAAATTGAGTTTGAAAAACCAGGTCCTAATGTTAGTAAAAATTATGATTCAACTACATTAACTCTTACTATTGATAATCCAGACTATGAAGCAGAAAAAGATAAATCATATAAAAGAGCTAAAGAATTAAGATTAAAATTAGGTTTAACTGAAGCGCAAGCTAAGAAAGTTTATGATGTTCCAACTGATCCTGGTGAATTTACTACTGCAAAACCTGGTATTACTGCTAAATCTGCTGAGAAAAATTTATGGGAAAGTAAAAATAAAGCGCATAACGCAATGAAAGAAGCATTTAATAATTATAACTCAATATTATCAGACAAAGAAAGAACAGAGTATGCCAAAATAGCAAAAGCAGTTGAATATAATGTAAAAGAAAAAATTTCTATTGAAGCTAAAGTATTCTTGGACTATTTAGAAACAGATGCAAAAATGACTAAATTAGTAGAATTTAAAACATATCTTGACGAAACTATTAATTTAATTAGTACAAATTATCCAAATGATTTTGATAGATTAAAAACTCAAGAGAAAGAGATCAAAGTAAGAAATAAACCAACTGCTAATCCAGAATATAAAAATGATTTAATTGAAAAATTAGACGGAATTATAACTAAGCTTAAAGATGGTAAATTCTTTTATGTTCCTCCAAAACCAACTATACCTAAAGGAAAACCACAATCACAACCAACATCAACAACACAAACAGAGAAAGTACTTCCATTAACCGAATCAATTAAATACGATAACACAGAACGTGTAAGTGGTATTTCTGGTTATGTTAGTATTTTGGATAGAAAGAAAATTAAATTGAGTGACCTAAATAATATGTCAGCAGATATTGATAGTATTTTACAAATGTTTGAAAATAAAAAAGAAAAAGATTTACAAGAAAGAAAGGGTTTTATTTTAATGGAAAAAGTTATTGAAAAATTAGAAAATCCTTCAAATGACGATATTCCTCAAGCAGAATTATCAGCAATTACCAAACTACTTGAAGTTACTGGTTCTAAACTTAAAATTGATTCTGAAACTAACAAATTTATTATTGCTAAACAACTTGATCCAAACACTCTAATTGAATCTATACCAATTGGTGAAGTTATTGATGTTGTTAATAGATTTCCAAAGAATTTACCAGTATGCCCAAGCACTAATAGCGAAATTAACAAAGTAAAAGCTGAAAATCAAATGCACCGTATTCGTGATGGTAGAGCTGCTGCTACAAAAATGACTTTGATGCATTTAGTTACTGGTCAAGGTGTTAAACATTTTATGGTTGGTGAAACAATTAAGTTATGTAAAACATTATATGAATCAACCAATTTAGATTTGTCAGTTTAAAAAGGGTAAATTAAAAGTACAAATAATTGATTTTATTTAATAATATTTATTAAATAAAACTAAATAAATAGGATATAAATAAAATTTGATTTAAAAATCTAATAAAAATATGTCTAATTATATAATGTCATCTAATCTGTCTTATAAAGACAAAATACCTTTACAAAATAGAAAACTAGAAGCAGAAAGGATGTTAAATAAATATAGAGATAGAATACCTGTTATAGTAGAAAAACATTTAAAATCACATGGTGCACCAGATATACATAAAAATAAATATTTAGTTCCTCATGATATAACATTTGGACAATTTTTATATATTATTAGAAAAAGAATTAAATTGGGTGAAGAGCAGGCATTATATGCTTTTATAAATAATAGAATGCCAGTTACTAGTGATTTAATGATATCTATATATCAAAATAATGTAAGCGAAGATGGTATGTTATATGTTAACTATTCAATTGAAAATACTTTTGGTTGCATTAATAAAAATTAAAAATTTTTTTATATAAATAATTTAATTATCAAATAATTTCTAATTAAATTATATAACAATGAGTTGTAAAATATTATCAAACGATAAAATTTCTGATAAAGAATTTTTAGAATTAATGATTAAACATCATAATGTTGCAATTAAAATGAGTAAATTAGTTTTAATGAATTCGTCTGATGACTTTATTTTAGATTATGCTAGAAAAGTAATATATAATCAAGGTGAAGAAGTAATTTTAATGGAAAGATTACTAAAGTCAGTACCTAACATTCAAGCAAGTAAATCATGTAATTGTGGTAATAGATTAATTAGTGCTAAATTAGAAGAATTATATCCTGGTATTTTTTCAAATGCCAAATGCAATGATAAACATTTTGAAGGTTTTGGTAATGTTCCTTTACAAATGAGAACAGAAACTGATTTTGAAGTTATTGGAAATTCAAATAACATTGAAACTTTTGCTGATACTAAAGTAAATAATGGATCAAAAATAACCGACAAAGAATATATTGATCACATGGTTGCTCATCATAAATCAGGTGTAGAATTAGCTAAATTATTATTAAAATCTACAAATGAACCAAGATTATTATTATTGGCTCAAACAATGATATTAGACCAAGAAAAAGAGATGTTTCAATTAAACTATTTATATAATTGTGTTAAATATAACTGGCGTAAACAATAAAGTAAAATTATAATTAAAGAGTACCCGTCTTATATTATAATTTTAAACTAATGAATATTGTAAATAGGACATTTTCAAAAAATTCTAGTCCAAAAAATACATTAACAAATAATTCATTAAATACATCTTCTTTAAACATTGAATTAACAGATATAGAATATTTGCATTCTAAAAAGATTACAACGGAAAATGATTCTACTAAAATATTAAATGATAAACCTTTAATATCTCCAAGATCAAATTATTTAGAAAAAATTAAAAATTGTTATTTAAATAACAAGTTAGGAGTTATAAATAAAATGCTGTCCATATCAGTTCATATATTTATTATGATTATTTTTGAAATATATTTTTATTTTAATTATGTTATTCACATAGAGAAGAATGAATTTATGGGAAAAATCAATAGTTATTTAAATGAACTTAATAATTTACAATTAGATTCTCAAAAAAAACTTGTTATTTCTAATTTGCTACTTGATAATTCAGATCAAGTTTCATCTAATTTATATTTAGATTATGTTAAGTCTATGATGGAACAAAATTTATTAAAAGATAAACTATTAGCTGTTGCTTATAATATGGCAATAGTTTCTGGAGGAATTTTATGTTCCTTTTTATTATTTGGCTTTTTAAATTGTAGAGAGGTAAAATGGAGAAAAATTATTGTAGATAATTTTTTAATGTTTTCATTTTTAGGATTATTTGAATACTTTTTTTTTACCCATGTTATTTTACATTATAGTCCAGTAACAGATGGGGAAATTAAATATACAATTTATAAAGGCGTGATTAATTATTTTAATCAAACAGGAAATTAATTAAAAAATAAAATTAAATTAAATTATTTTTTTTGAATCTGCCAATGGTATCATATTTTTAAAATACTTATTGTACTCAGTATCTATTTTATAAATAAATGCATTTTCTGAATTTATTATGCTAGTAGCTTCAACATTACCATATGGATTTATTATAAAAGATTTAGCATAAGAATCATAATCTTTATTTGAATCTCTTAAAGAAGTAACGCCAACAGTCCAACATTGTGAATCTACTGCTCTAGCTCTTAATAATAATTCCGCATGTAATTCACCAGTTAGTTTGCTAAATGTATAAGGGTAAACTATTATATCACAATTATTTTCCGAATAATAATTTGATAAAGAGTTAAATCTTAAATCATAACATATTCCTAATCCAACTCTACCATAAGGTGTATCAAAATAACACGGGGTCGAACCTGATGTTAAAACAGATGACTCTTTAAATTTTTTAGTAAATACTTTTGTTTCATCCATATCAAATAAATGTATTTTACTATATGAACAAACTAAATTGCCATTAAACCAAACTGTTGATGTATTAAAGTAAGCAGAATTTTTTAATTGAGGTATAGATCCTCCAATAATGTAAACATTGGCATAAATTTCTGAAAGTTCTTTTAACATTAAAAATGATGGATTATTTTGGTTTGGTTTAAGTTCTTCCGCATACTTTGCTACATGTTGAATTCCATATGGACAATTAAAAAATTCGGGAAGAATAATAAAGTTGACATTACTACAAAAATTTTTAGCAATTAAAGCTTTAATATTTGCTAAGTTTTTAATTTTATCATCAGTAACTTTATTTTGAATTACAAGGTGGTTAGATATCATAGGTCAAAATTTAATTATTAATATAAATAATATTGCTTTATTTGTTTTTCTTTTTTAAATTATAAACTAATAAAAATAATTGAAATAAAGAATATTTATATTATAATTTTATATTATTAATGTCAAATAGTTTAAATGTGTTATTAGATTATTCAAATATCACCCCAGAACAATTAACCCATATTAAAGATTCTCATATGAAAAATTATGAAGACCTTATTTCCCAATTAATTGAAATATCAGACAATGAATTAACTTGGAATAATTTTGTGCAAAAAATTATTGATTGTGATAATTCAGATGTTAACATGGCTTTACTGCAAATGAAGGATTTTTCTGTTGACGAAAAAATTAGAACTTTATGCTCTGATTTAGAAACTGAAGTAGAACAATGGTTTATTGAACAATCAATGAGAAAAGATTTATACCACAAATATAAATTTTATTGGGATAACCAATATAAAACAGAAAAAGATAGTTTATCCTTGGAACAAAAATCTTATTTAGAAAATGTTATGATTGGGTATAAAGTAAGTGGTCTTGAGTTACCTGATGAAAAATTTAATGAATTAAAGGAAATTAAAAAGCAAGTCAGTGAATTATGTTCTGAATTCAGTCTGAATTTGGGTAATGAAAATTATTCTGAGGAAATTAAATTAGAAGAATTTAGTGGTTTACCTGAAAAATTTATTGAAGAAAGACTTAACAAAGAAACTGGTTGTTTAAAAATAACATTAAAATATCCAGATGTAGTGCCAATTATGGAATATGCATCAAATAGAGAATTACGTAAAAAAATTTCGATATTATTTAAGTCAAGATGTATAAATGAAAATACAGTTTTGGTTGAAAAAGTTCTTGATTATCGAGTTCAAATTGCAAAACTATTTGGATTTGAAAATTATTCAGATTATAAATTACAAGATTCAATGGCCGAGTCAACTCAAGCAGTGAATGATTTTTTATCAAATTTATTAGCTCAAGTAAAACCATTATTACATAAAGATTTAGAATTTTTAAGTAAACTTGCAAAAGAAGATGGAATTGATAAATTAGAACCATGGGATATTTCATATTATTCTAGAATTTTTGTTGAGAAAACATGTAATTTTGATAAGGAACAATTAAAACAATATTTTCCAGTAACCAAAGTAATTACAGGAGCTTTAGAAATATATCAAAAATTATTAGGATATAGATTTGAAAAAGTTACAACTCATTCTAATACATTTTGGCACGATTCAGTTGAATTATATCAAGTTTTTGATCAACAAACAGATCAAACTATTGGCTATTTTTACTTAGACTTGTATCCTAGAGAAGGAAAATATTCACATGCTGCTTGTTTTCCATTTGTAACCAAATCTGATAAATCTTTACCTGTTGCAACAATGGGTTGTAATTTTGGTACAGGTAATTTATCATTTGATGAAGTTGAAACATTTTTCCACGAATTTGGACATGTTATGCATCATCTTAGTTCAGAATCAACAATTAAAGATACTGCATCTTTTAGTTGTGAACATGATTTTGTTGAAACTCCTAGTCAAATGTTTGAAGAATGGTGTTATGCAAAAGAAACATTAAAATTAATGTCAGATAACTTACCAGAAGATCTAGTTGATAAACTAAACCATTCTAGAAAATTGTTACAAGGTTATCATTACTCCAGACAATTATTATTTGGTCATTATGATATGTTTATTCATTCATCCAAATATGTAGAATCTGGTCTTAAACCAAAACAAATTTTTGACAAACTGCATAGGGAAATATTGGAATTAGATCCAGTACCAAATACTTCTGAGCCAGCTAACTTTGGTCATTTAATGGGTGGATATGATGCTGGATATTATGGTTATGCATGGTCATTAGTATATGCCAAAGACTTATTTGGAATGTTTAAAGATGGTAAATACTTGGATCAAACATTAGGAATGAAATTAAGAAAAGAAGTGTTATCTAAAGGCAGTATTAGAAAATCAATGGATTCAATTAAAGTTTTCTTAGGACGAGATCCATCAAATGCAGAATTTATTAATTCTATTTGTTAGGAAACTTGTTTTTGTTATGTTAGTTTTTATAAAAAAATTGATTATTTTATATTTTTCATTTAATTAATAAAATTTAATGGATTTAGTAAATTATATAGAAGTAATTGATAAAAATACTTTGGCTATAGGATGCTTAGGTGCTTTATTAGCTACTATTTCAGTTATATCATTAGGAACTGTCAATTCAGTAACAAAGCTAGAAATAAATCATACCAAAGAAAAAAATCAAATTATGGAAATTTCAAAATCACTTGAAGAAATTAAAAAAGATGTAGAAGCTATAGAAAAGCTATTAGAAGAAAAAAATAAAAATGCAATCGAATGTAATAATTGTGAAAAAGAAGCAAATAAAGATGATTCAGATGCCAATTCAGATGCCAATTCAGATGCTGATTCAGACAATGAATCGGTTGTAGAATCTTCAGAATATAATTATAAATTACCAACTGAATTAGAAAAAATATTGCATTATATTAAATATGCAGATGATAAGACAATTGAAACAATTGTTGAAACTTGTGCAGGCAATAGAAGTATTATTGTACCAAACTGGTATACTAAAAAGGATTTGGAGGCTTTAACTGCTAATAAAATATCTCAAAAAAAATGGGAAGCATTATATGATAATGTTGATGATCTAATTGATTCTACCAATGCATTAGTTGTTCAATGGCACGAAAATTTTGAAGAAAATAATTTAATGTCAGATAGCGAAGAATCAGATGATGAAGATGATCAAAAGCTAAATAAATCAGATGCGATTCTTGAGGAATCAGATGACGAATCTGAAATTAATTCGGATATTTTAAAAGATAAAGATTCTGATAGTGATTCTGATGTTGATATAGAATCGGAATTATTTAATAAACTAATGAAACTAAAATATCAACAACTAAAACAAATATCAGGTACTAATAATAACTCATTATCAAAAGCAAACTTGGCAACTAAAATAGTTAGTTCTAATAAAGTTTCAGAAATAGAACAAAAATTAAAAAAATACTTGTAAAAATTTTTTTATAGCCAATAGTTTAATTTATTTATAAATATCTATAGTTTTTATATATTGTATATAAATAAATGAATGATTCGGTTAGAATGTTCAACAAATCATTCAATGACCTTCATTTTTTACAGAAAATGACAGAAACAACAGCAAAGAATGTATTTGTGTTTGATTTTGATTTAACAATGACAGTTAAATCTTCGGATGGATTAACAAAGAATACTAATTTTATGGAACTATTTGATAATGAATATAAATTAAACAAGTTAAAATTTTATTTTGAAAGAATAGTAAGAAAAGGTAATATTATTTATATTAATACAAGAGCATTAGTTAGTGATGTTAAACATATATTAAATAAAATAGGATTTGAAGTTGGTGAAAATAAATTAATTAAGGAAGTAAAGGGATCTGAATCAATACATATAATATCATGTCCATTTACTTTAAGTGAAAAAGAACAATACGGATTATCAAACATATCAAATTCAAAAGTATTATGGGGTATTAAAAAAGTTACTTATCTAAATAAAATAATTGAACAAGAAAACATTGATCAAATAAACTTGCTATTTTTTGATGATTCTGTAATTAACATTAATACAGCAAAATTAAATGGTTATTCTAATAGCTTTTTAATAGGTTCAAATGATTCTGGATTATATGGTCTTGATTATTTATTAATTAAATTGGAACAAATATTGGAAATATTTGAAATATAAAAACGAATTTAAAAATATATTACATTATTAATTATAATTTAATATATTAAGAAAATGAATTATGACATAAAAAATGTAAACTTAAAAATTGTTGATTTTAACACAGCATCGAAAAATATTATAAATTCAAAATTATATATTTATAATGATTATTTGGATATTAAATTTAAAATTATAAATTATTTAGGAAAAGGAACAATTGGTCAAGTTTATTTAATTGAACCAATTAGTGGACTAAATAAAAATGAATTATACGCGGTTAAAATATCTAATTCAGATTGTCAAGAGGATTTAGAAAAGGAAATTAATAAGGTTAAAAAATATTTTGGAGAAGGTAAAATTGTCCACAAAGCCTATCCACATTATTTTGGAGAATTCGATAATATAAATGCTAATGGTGCAATTTATCCATATTTAGGATTTTATAATTTGGACAAAATAAAATCTATTAAATATAAAATAAGTTGGATACACAATGTTGAAATAATAAAACAATTGTTAAATCAAGTAAATTCTTTTAAAAATATTATTCATGGTGATTTAAAACCACCAAATGTGGTTATTGATGTTAAAGACAATTATCCACAAGTTACTATTGTAGATTTTGGATTAATTAAAAAGAAAAGTGATAAATTCGGAATAATATCAACCAATTATGTTAGTTCTCCAGAAAGTGTATTAAGTTTAAAAGAATACCTAACATTTAAAGAATCATATGAATCAATTGATTATTCAAAACATGATTATTTTGGTTTATATTGTATAATAGTTAATTTATTTGTAAAGCATTCATATTGGAATGTGCTATCCAAATATATGTATGATGTTTGTGCTGTTAATAACGATTATTTATTAGAACATAAAGCAGTTTTATTATTTATATATGCTTGGTATAAATTTTTTTATAATTCTATTGAAGAAGTACCAAGTAAATCAATGCAAAATTTACTACTTTATATTGAAAAAGCAAAAATTATTAAAAACAAAATAAATAATTTTGTAAAATTTGATGAATTTTTTAATAACTATATTGTAAAAGAACTAGTTCCAGAAACATTTAATTTAAAAAAGAAAGAAGAATTTAAAGATTTTCTAATTAATCTAATTCACTTTGATAGTTCAAAAAGAGCTGATTTAAACACCCTACTTACACATAAATTTCTTGAAAATTAATTTAATAAATAAATGTAAAATTTATTAAAATAATCAAAAACGATAGGCTTAATTTATCATTTATAATTATATTAATAATTAAAAACGATAATCAGCATCGACTTTACTTGCCCATTCAAAACGTTTAATTAAAACTTTGGTAAATAGTTTTTCAGGTGGTATTTCAAACTTTTTAATAAATGCAAAAATTATTCTTGGATCAATATAATTATTTTTACTTGTACCCAAAGAAACATTTTTCATTTTTAGTTTAGTTTCTTTTTTTAATTTTAATGATTTTATTTTAGCTTCAACATTTTTAACTTTATCATGAGCTTTCTTTTCTTGGTATTTTTGTTTTTTCTTTTTTAATTCTTTTAATCTTTCGTCAATTTTATCTAATAAATTGTCAATAGATGAGTTACCACTTTTTTGGTGATTACATAATAAAGCAACAGCAGTATTTGCTTGGTTAAACATAGCAATAAGATAATTAAGTCTTTCATTAGGATCAATTTCTGATACTTTTTCTTCTTTGACTTTGTCTAACTCCTTTTGAAATAATAAACTGGCATTATAAGTACGCCATACTTTGGCTGTAAGTCCTTTCATAATTGAACTTAAATATTCATTTAATGTATTAGAAGTAATTAAGTCAAATAATTCGTCTTTTTTATTTTTATTTTTTGTGAATTCTTCTAAATTCTTATAAACTTGAGTATGAACTGAAACTTTACGACAGTATCTTACTGAATCTTTACCTAAAAAGTCTAATTTAATAGTATTGTCTTCTAATAAAGTAATATGTTCAACTCTTAATGATGTTACACCAACAGTATCAGCTTCTTCTTTGGTATCTTTAGAACCGCCAACTCTTAATGCTAAATTATCAATAAAATATAATGCAGTTGCTAATTGTCTGTTTTTAGGATTTTCATCAGTTAATTGTTTTTCATAATCTTCCCTTACTGTATTAACTTTCTTTTTTAATTGTTTGGCTAGATCAAATTTAGATTCATCAGACTTTGATTTAAAAAAAGAGTCCAAACTAGTAAAAATATATTTATTCTTACCTGTTATCTCATCTTTCCAAGAAGCCAACCAAATAACATTTTGATCATGAATAATTTCACCCCAATTATGACCAGAAATATTAGGGTCAGGAACCTTTGCATCCTTGGACAAGTTAATTATAACATCTTCGGGCACAATTCTTTTTTTAATCTTACCAATTTTAGGATGTGTACCGCGACCTAAAAAAATACCAGGTGGTTCAATTTTAAAATTACCAACTTGTTGTTGAACACCGTCAATAATACAGTACTTGTATGGTTCTTCAATTTCATCTTGTTTCTTTTTAGCTTGTTCTTTTTCTTCTTTAGTCATATTTGCTTTTTTATCTTTTTCCATAATTAAATAATTTTTAATAGGGGTAAAGTCAATATCTTCAAGAGATTCTACTTTAATATTTGATGGTAAAGTTGGTTTTAATTCTTTCCAAAAGTTTTTTCTAAAGGTATTATTTTTATTATAATCTGTATCTATAAATTTAGCATACATAGTTGAATATTCTTCAGCAAGTTCAGGTAAAATAACTTCTTTACCATCTATAATAACTGGTATTTTATGAGGAACATAAGCTGGTGGAAACATTGGACCATTATGTTGCAAAACAGTCCATTGTGGTTTTCCTCCACCAAACATATTATTAAATTTCCAATGAGACGAATTACAACATAATGAACCAGAACTACATGTTTTATCACATTGATGTTTTAATTTATTAAATATCATTTTTAAATTATATTATAATTGTATAGATAATTATATTAAATATAAATAAAAATTCAATGACTATTTAACTTATTCATCAAAGGTATTCATTGGCCACGCAGCAGTAGTTGTTGGAAGAATTCCTACACTTGTTGGAGGATGAGGAGCAGATGAAACCGCATGAGTTAGATCTCGATAACAGTTGTATGTGGTTGCAATTGGATGATTGAAATTGTTAGCATAACCTCCACGGTGATCAACAAGGTCCTTAAACATAACTGTCTTAGTCCCCTTGCGATTTTTTTGTCCAAAGTCATCAATTGACTTGTTATGAATCAGGTTGAAGATTTGAATCTCGAGAACATATGCATAGTCAATAATAAACTGAGACAGTTGAGATTCTGTTTCAATTTCAGAAAAGACATTGAGTGGACTAGCAAATTGGTACTTGACAACATCAAGTGCATTCTCCATAATAATCTTGCTGAATTCCTTAGATTCTCGATTGGCATTAAGCTTTTCAAGGAATCGAATTGAATCAATCAATACATTAAAGTGATCATCAGAAAGATCTGGAAGGTTAGTTAGTGATCGTTCAACAATTTCAAATTCAGTCTTTGTAACTTCTTCTGAGTACTTGAGATTATTGTTATGGTCATGCTTTAGCATAATAAAGAAGTGAGCAGAAGCTTGACTATCCTCAGAATTAATCTGAATACGACCATTGCGACGAAGTTGTGCATTTACTGGTCCAAGTCCCTTGATATGGCTAAATCGTGCAAGCACAACATCAACATCTGGGCCAAAAGTAAGCATTCCTTGGAAAGCTGGTTTAGATCCAGTAATAGTACGACCACCGAAATATTCAGCAAGATAGTCAGCCATTCGATTGTGTGATGTAGAGTTAACATCTTTAAAGTATGTACGGAAATTAATTTTTAGTCTATCAAGCTCATTTGCAATTTCAGTGCTAATAAATAGAATGACCTTGGTAAGATCATACTTTTTGCTAAATGATTCAAGGTCGTTTTCAACTAGAAACTTTTTAGAAGAGTCAATTGAACACTGTACAAGTCCAGCATATGAATTAATAACAAGATAAACTTGACCCTCAGCAACAACTGGAAGCTGAATATTTGAGAAAAGGACCTTGTTTTCAGCTGTAATTTTTACTGTGCCATGCGCGTTGTTTGCTCGCTCCTTGTTGTAGTTAGAGAACATGTGGGCACATTGGTCATAAAGATAGATATCATGGGGAACTACAGGTGCAGTAAGGAAATGTGACTTAAAATGAGAGTCATCGCCCTTTTGAAGGACAATGTGACTAGTACATGATTCAGCCTTTGGAGGAATATTAATAGAATCAGGTGCGGAGGTATTAATTTTAATCTCTCCAACAAGAATTGAGTTCTTGTTAGAACGATAGGTAATATTATTAAAATTCACTTTAGAATTCGACATTAATCTTAAATGTTTATGCGCTATAGACTAAAAAATTTCAATTTTTTTGCCTTTTATAAACACCTATTTAATAAAACTATCATAGCCAACTAATTATATTTAAAGAAAAAACCAATTATTAAAGTATAATGCAAACCCTAAAATTTAACGAAATTATTCAAGAAACAAAAAAAGATAAAAAATTTCCCCTTGAATACCTTAAAGATTTGATTAACTATAATATTGATTTTTTAAAACAACCTATAAGTTGTTCAAATCCATTATCAGCAATCAGATCCTTTATGCCACTTCCTTCTAGATTTCTATTATCTGAATTGTATTCTGGACCAAATAAAATTATTAAATATGGCGACGAATATCAATTTCACGGTAAAGCTGGACACCGTATTCTTTTTTCTGATAAATTATTACCCTTTAGTAAAAAAAATTCTGATGTTAAATATCCAATTCCATTTTCATTTCCACTTTATAATAATGAAACTGTTGAAATTTTACAATCAAATATTTATTATTACGAAGTTACTTTAACTAATACAATTAACTTAACTGATCACGAAGAGCCATCACCGTGTGTTTCAATTGGCTTTGGAACAAAATTAACACCATTTGATTCACATGTTGGATGGTATGCAAATTCTGTTGGTTATCATTCGGATGATGGTACAGTAAGAGTAAATCAGTCAGATAAATCAGCAAATAAAGTTTCTAAAAACTGGGCACCCGGAGATATTGGTGGAGCAGGTGTAATTTGGTTTGGAGAAAATAAAGTAAAATATTTTTTTACTCTAAATGGTAAAGTTATTTGGATGAGTAATGAAGTTTTTGAATTAAGTCAAAATATATTTCCAATTATTGGTTATGATCATCCTAATTCAATTCAAGTAAATTTTTCAAATAATAAATTTAAATTTGATTTAAAAAAGATGATAGCAAATCATTCTAGCCAAATCATTTCAACTGAAAATTCATTTATAGATGGATATGATATTGGTGTGTTTTTGAATGAATTTCCATCTGTTAAACAAAATAAAAAAATGATAGATATAGCTAATTTAATTGGTAAACCAATAAGTGAATTATCATATATAACTTTAAATGATGCATTAAATATTAGTGGTCCAATTAACCCAAATGGCATACTAAGTTTAAATAATCCATCTAATTTTAACAATCTTAATAATTTTATTAACCTTAACAACTCTAACAACTCAAATCCAATAGTTATGGACGCACATGCTAATATATTAAATAATTTAAATTTAATTGGTTCAGGAAATTATTTTAATACAAACAATTTGATGATTTCTGGTAATATTAATTTATCTGGACCTTCTAGTATCATAAATATTGGAGGTCACAATGGCCCAGCGGGACCAATAAATAATGTTATTGAACCATTTATTGCTACATCTCAATTACTTGATCAATCACCTATATTTCAACCACTACAATCTCTAAATTCATATTCATTAGAATCTATTCCTTCTTCCCCAATGGTAAATATAAATCAACCTGGCCAATTAGATATAGTACCATTAATAGGTACAATTACATCATCAATTAATCAAACTGGTCCAAGTTTATTGGCAACTACCCATAATTTAGGGCAAACCGGTCCAAGTTTATTGGCAACTACCCATAATCTAGGGCAAACCGGTCCTAGTTTATTGGCAACTACCCATAATCTAGGGCAAACCGGTCCTAGTTTATTAACTACCGCACATAATTTATGGCAAACCGGTCCTAGTTTATTGGCTACCACCCATAATGAATCTGTAACTTCAAATGAACCAGATATAGATGAACTATCAAAAACTAATTTTACTGAATCAATTTTAATAGCTTTAATGAAATCAATGAGTGATCCTTTAACAAACGAATCTTTAACAAATGATAATTCATTTGATAATTTAAATAATTATGGTAAAGATTTACCTCCTTATATGTCAAATTACAACAATCAATTTAAAAAATTAGGAACTCATGAAAAAGCAGCAATGATTATGATGGGTTATTCACCTTATCAAATGCATGCGAAATTTCTTGGTGATGATACAGATGAAGATGATAATAAGAACAATAATAATAAAGATATTGATTTAAATTAAAATAACTAATCAAGATTACAGTTAAATTTGGTACAAAAATTAATAAAATCTTTATTTAATTCGGGATTTGATTCAAAATTATTTTTTAGTTTTGCATAAAATTCTTTTATTTCCGAGCAACTTATTGAGTTTGTTGTGTTTGTTATATTTGTTGAGTTTAATGTATTAGATGAAGTTGGTTGATTAGAACCAATAGAACCTATTACACGGTGTGCTATAGCACTTCCAGTTCCAACAGTAACACCTGTTAAAACATTATCCATAATTCTACCTCCCATTGAATCTCTATTAGCCCATGTCATTAGAGGAACCTGATAACTTGGTTCAGGTAGTTGTGTGTTTGTTGGTTTAGGTGCTGGTATTGTTGGTTGAACTTTTTCTAAATTACTAGGTTTATCAGAAAGATTAGTAGAGTAAGATCTAGATACTGGTGAATTATTAGAACCTAAACCAGATCCAGATTTATACCCAGACCCAGACCAAGAACCAGATTTAGATCCCGACCCAGAACTAGACCATATACCTTTTTGTTTTCCAGAATTATTTACAATTGTCATTAAATTAATAAGATATTAAATTAAAATTTTATCAATTCAATTTTTAAGAAGGATAATCAATTCATTTTTTTTTATAAAATTTTGATAAAGACATAAGGTTTAAATGAACTGGGTGAATATAAATTTTTGATTCAGCTAATTCAATATAAAACTCAGTATCTGATTTTATTAATGTTTCTACAACCAAAGAATTAACAAAATTTATATCTGTATGGCATCTATGTGTTAATTTTTCATTAGATTTAGTTGATGGTAATATTAAATTAATAGTTGACTTTTCATGGTCTTTAATAATACTAAACACTAAAATGTTTTCTTCAGTTGCCTCTTTTTGTTCAATTAATATTTGAAAAAGTTCGTGAGTCCAAGCTTCTATTTTTTCTAATTCATCATTTGAACTAATTTTAACAATTAGAAATATAATTGGGGAAAATTGTTTAGGTTTATAAAAAAATAATTTCATTAAATTATAAAAGAAATAAATTTTTAATTATGATAAAAATTATTTTTTGGAAACGACTTCTGATTTTTTAATAAAATCAAGTGAACAAGAATCATTAAAAACAATTTTACTTGACTTGAAATCAATAGTAATACCTAAATTATACATCATATCAATTCCCAAAATAGCTGGTAAGTTATTATTTGCACACACAGTAAAACCACATGGATAAATTCCACAATCGAGAACAACTTCAACGTAATGAAGTCTTCCTTCAATCTTATCATGACCAACACCACTTAACATACCTTGATAATTTTTATCTAAAAGATTTGTTAAACCACATGCTTCCACCACATTTAAAGGTAATAAAGACATTTCAGCACCTGTATCAACTAAAAAATGAACCTCTACTCCATTAATAAAACCTTTCATAAAAATTGCTTCAGTTCTAACAAATGTATGGGGTATTTCTTCATACGCCTTTGTTAAATTTTTAATTACTGGATCATTTTCATCTTCTTGGTCATCAAAAGGATCTATATAAGTTGTAGGATTGTAATCAAAAATATTGTCACATGCAGGACAATAAATAGAATTAGTTGGATTGCTTAAATCTACATCTTGGTTTATACTAAATTTACATTTAGGACAATTTACTTCAATTTGAACTACTGTATTCATTAAACATAAAAATCATTTGGACAAAGAAATATTAAATCAATTTTTTATACTCATTTAAATATTCATTTTATAAAGTAATTCCAAAAAAGTTTCTTGGTTCTGTATAACGGTATGCTTGATATTCGTCAATAATAACATTATCACCATAACCTATTTTTTTTAAAAATTTTGTAATATGATCACGAGTTCCATTAGGGAGTCTATTCCATTCACTTATTATCTGGTTTCTATAGTCTTCTTCTAGTGCAAACTTTGCATGTAATAATTCATGCTTAATACTATTTAAATTATAAATTCCTATAACGTATTTACATTTGGATTTATATTTAGACAGTTCATGACCTTTATCTGGTATATAATCAGAGTTAAAATTGTGGCCTTCTCTATTTTTGATAGATCCTTCGTATTTATCAGAAATAGGATTTAAAATTTTATTCATTTTATCCTTATTTCCTTTAAAGTTCACAATTAATACTTGCCCCCTAAATCCAACATTCATTATTTATTTATTTAATCACATTCAAATAAAAAAATCAATTTTTTTATTAAATAGTTTTAAAATAATTGCAGATAAAAATAATATCTTTATATTTTTAATGATATTATGTACTGGGTTTTATCACCGAAATAACTTGGGAGACGATATATTTTATCTTTTATTTAAAAAAATATTAGAAGATATTGGAATCCCATTTCAAATAATTAGTTTAGACGATATTAAAACAATTGACCCAAATGTTGATACAATAATTTTAGGCGGTGGTGAAATATTAAATAACTATTTTTTATCTAAAATAGAGAAGCTTACTATAAATTTTAAAGGAAAAATAATTGCTTATTCTTGTGAATTACCCAAAGGAGATATAATTAAAGAAGTTAATTTAGTTGATTGTTTTATAGTAAGAAATTTTAATGATTACCAACGATTATTGAACCATTTTAAACAAGATACTATAAATCCATATATTGAATATTTACCAGATATAGTTTGTTCTTATCCAATCAAGCGTCAATCTATTTATACCAAAGGAAAAAAAGTTTCAGTTTGTTTGGCCAGATCAATATTTGCAAATAACAAATATTATAATTTGTATCTAAAAAAAATTTGCTTATTTCTCAAATACGTTAGTGAATTGGGATGGTCAATAGATTTAGTATCTTTTAATACATCACCGAGTGATACTGAATCTGATTTATTAATTAACGAAGATTTAGAAAAAATATCAAAATCACTTGGAGTTAATGTTAAAAATACCCACTGGATTAATGATTTTGATTTGGAACAATCGTTAAGTAAATCACCAAAGTCAAAAGTAATTGACAATAAAATTAATTTTAAACTAAATAATGTGATTGAACAATTTAAATCATCTGACATAATTATATGTTCGAGATATCATGCTCATGTGCTTGCTGTTGTTTGTGGAAAACCAGTTTTTTCAATACCACACACTAAAAAAGCAAAAGATCAAATTAAAGAATTTGGATTAGATCAATGGGTTTTAGAACCAGAACTAGATAGTGCAAGCAGACCAATTGATTTTAATGTACCAAAAGCAATTGAACTATTTAATAAGATGACACAAAATTATAATGAAATTTGTAGAACAATAATGAAAACAAATTTCATTAGTATTGAAGAGCATAAAAATAAATTGGAAAAATATATAAAACAACCAAAAAGAAATATTCCACCTTACTACACGTTTAATAACAAATGTACTGAAATAGTAAATGAAATTATTAACAATTTGAAATCAACTTATTCTATTGATAAATTTGATTGTGAAGAATCGTTATATAATAATGATTTTAGAAATAGAATTACAAGATTTATATTATATAAATTATGCAAGGATCCAGGTGCTTGTTATTTTTATGGTTTGAGTAGTAAAATTTTAAAACCAAAATTTAATATTGAAGAAGACTTAAAATGGATTTATCATGATTATTATTCTAAAAACCAAATAACTTATCAATTGGTATCATCAATAAATAGTTTTCCAGATAAATTAAAAGTTTTAAATTTAAGTTATATTGAGCCCCATTTATTAAATAATATTCACAGATCAGGATGGGCTCGAGTAGTAAATGAAACCAGTGTTTTACATAATTCTAATGGAATTATTTTTGACATGTTTTGTGATAAAACATTTCATTGGGGTGAAGCTACTTATAATGACCTTAAATTATTACCATATGATAAACCATGGATTGGTATTGTACACCACACACCAAATCAAATATATACTGAATACAATACAACTCAAATGATTAAAAAAGACTCGTGGAATAATTCGTTAAAAAATTGTATTGGAATTTATACAATGAGTAATTGGTTATCTCATTGGTTTAAATCAGAAATACCTGAACTATTTGTAGAAACACTAATACATCCAACTGAAATACCCGAAGTTAAATTTTCATATTATAACTTTATACAAAATCAAGATAAAAAAGTTATTCAAATAGGTGGATGGTTAAGAAATATATATTCTATTTATAGAATTAATGTTCCCAAATATATTACAAAAGCTCATTTAATTGGTAAAGATATGGATGGATATATTAAACCTAATTGTACTTTTGGAGAAATTTTAAGCAAATTTGATGATATAGATAAAAATTGTTACTCTTTTGGAAATATTAGTCAAGACCAATCTAAAAACAAATATATTTATTTTATGTTAGAATATATAAAATCATTAGATATAGAGGAAAAAGATTTAATTATTAAACAATTATTAGAAAACCAAATGTCTGTACGATTAATTAACAGGGTTGAAAATAATGATTATGATATTATGTTATCAAACAATATTGTATTTATTGATTTAATTGAAGCTTCAGCTTGCAACACATTAACCGAATGTATAGTAAGAAATACTCCAATATTAATTAAGCCACATCCTGCTGTTATAGAAAGACTAGGATTAAATTATCCTATGTATTGGAACAAATATTCTGATATTGAAAAATTATTAACACTAGACAATATTAAAAAAACTCATGAATATTTATTAAAGCTTGATAAAAGTTGCTACACGCACGAATATTGGATAAACTCAATAATAAATTCATTTATTTATCAAAAAGCTTATAATTTAATAAATCCAGAGGATAATATCGAACAGTTAATCAATGAAACAACAATGAAAATATCAAATCAAGTTACTAATATATCAAATCAAGTAACTAATATATCAAATCAAGTAACTA